>Ga0315281_10008116_pt1 | contig 14689 bp, 13 predicted proteins | sample YL17G07_0_MG_FD_204540 | JGI IMG/M metagenome (GOLD analysis project Ga0315281, IMG submission 204540) | Sediment microbial communities from Yellowstone Lake, YNP, Wyoming, USA - YL17G07_0 | ecosystem: Environmental > Aquatic > Freshwater > Lake > Sediment | place: USA: Wyoming | collected...
GTGCGCGCGAGGGAGCCAGACGTGCAGCGGGACCACGCCGGCCTTGGTGGCGAAGCCCACGAGCGCCAGGAAGAACAGCGTCGTTCGGGTCGTGCCGTCGAGGTCACCTGCCGCTGCGCGAAGGGCCGCAAAGTCGAACGCCCCGGCCCGCTCGGTCAGGGCAAGGAATGCGACGAGGAGCAAGGCCGTTCCTCCGTGGGCCATCACCATGTACAGGAGCCCTGCCCGCGCGTTCTCCCCGTCCCGATCGTCGGAGACGACGAGAACGTAGCTGGCGAGCGTCATACCTTCCCAACAGAGGAGGAAGGTCAGCACGTCGCCGGCGCAGCAGACGATCGCCATGCAGCCCAGGAACACGTTCAGCGCGAGCACTTGCGCCGCCTGCCGTGCCGGTCCCGCGTCGGGCGAGTGGGTCCGGAGGTAGGCCGGACCGTAGATCGCGGCCGCAATGGCCACGAGGGAAATGACGAGCAGGAAGTAGGCCGAGAGGCCGTCCACCGCGAGCGAAAGCCGGGCAAACGGGAAGAGGTCCGGGAGCGGCTGGATGAGCGTGCGGCCCGGAACGCCGAGCAGAACGCCTAACGACACGCCGAGGCTCGTCACGGCCCCCGCCAGTGCGGCCAGGTGGCCCACCCCGAGCGCGAGTCGGCCCGACCACCGCGCCAGCAGGGACGAAAGCGCCCCCGCCACGTAGCACGCCGCCATAAGGATGAGGCCCGAATCGGCGTCCACCTCGCCTCCCTCTGTCGCGACCGGACCGCCGAAAGGCCCTCACCGGAGCCGATAGCTGTTGCCGCGGATGATGACGATGCGGCAGTGGTGGACGAGACGGTCGACGAGCGCCGCGGAAATTACGTCGTCGCCGAAGACTTCACCACACTCGTCGAAGTTCTTGTTGCTCGTGAGATCGTGGAGGCCGTCTGTAGCGGCGACTCATCTCTTGCGTCGGTGCCGGTTATCCATTTCCGTGGGCGAGTTCACCGCAGGCCACGCTCACCAGTTCGGCATCGAGCTTCGCGGGACGATCCGGCGTGCCGAACCGCATTTCAGCCTCCAACATCACCAGCGCCTCCCAGTCGCGAGCAGAGCGCGCCCGAAACGCGCTCACGCGGAGCATGCTGCGGACGACCTCCTGCCCCCGGCCGTCAAGATACGGTCGGTTCGGCTCCGACGTGATCAGTCCTTGGCGTCGCAGCGCGAGCGCCAGCTGCCAGGCAGCCGGCCGGGTGAACCCATGGCGCTGCATGAGGCGGTTACGGAACCAGTCGAAGCCTCCCCATCGGCTTGCCCGCCGGAGACAGCCCGCCACGCCGTCGGGCTCCGTGAGGAGAGCCACCAACAGTCTCGAGGCGAGCGTGACGGCACGCCCGTCTGCCGCACCGGCCTTCGTCTTCAGCCCGCGGTCACGTCCGGTGGGGCGCCCCGGGCCGAGGCGCTCCTCACTTGCTCCATTGAGATGCGCTGCGACCAACTCCGCGGCGCGTGAGGCGGACTGGCTGACGCCGGCATGCTGCCTTCGCCTCTCGCTGGCACGCGCGTAGGCCTGGTGAAAGGCCGCCCAAGCTGGGCTATCGGTCAAGCCTGCGACCGCCGCCTGCTTGCGCGTCTGGGCCATGAGTTTCATCCCTCCTCCTCCACGCCAAACAGCCACTGCTCGGTGCGACGCACTTCCGCGACGACCTCCTCCGGGGTCCCGGTGGTACGAAGGAGGCGCGTCATTCGGGGGAACTGTGCCACCGTAACCACTCTCGACAGCAAGCCGAGATGCGCATGCTGATCGACCGCGAACACGAAGAAGAACAGATCCGTCCGCTCGCCGTCCGCGGCACCGAAGTCGATGGGTGGGAGTGTCCGCACGAAGGCTACGAGGTTCACCGGGACCACCCGGGGGCCCGTGCGTGGGGTATGGGGAATGGCAACCCCATGATCCAGCGCGGTGCTACAGAGGGCCTCGCGTCGCAACAGCTGTTGCAAAACGACCGATCGGTCTACATCGGAGGGGAGCGGAAGCGACGCCACGACGGCATCGAAGCAATCCCGGCCGTCTCGGGCCGGGACGTCCAGCCGCACGTTCGACGGCAGGAGTGCGCTGGCAAGTGACGGGCCGTGTCCACTCAATGCGCCCGCAACTACCCTCAGGTCATCGCTGGACCACCCCGGCATCCCGAGATCCAGCCAGCGGTCGACCTCGCTGCGGCGGAATCGCCACCGCCCGCCCGCATGCTCGCCTGGCAACACCTGTCGCTGAGCCAGGTCGTCAATGATGTGGGGGGGCAGCCGGAGGTACTGGACCAACTCCGGCAGTATCAGCGTGTCACCCTCGGGTAGCTTAGGCATCCTATTGGCTCCAGTATAGACTTGTTGTCTTGTATTGGCAAGATATGTCCTACATTGACACGCACGAAGGCTTTGCGCTACCTTTTCATCCACTGGACGACTTGCGAGGCGTGATGCCCGATCTTCTTACGGCTAAACAGCTTGCCGAATACCTCCAGCTCTCCCCCCGCAGCATCTACCGGCTGCTGGAGCGCGGCCTGCTACCTGCGACCAAAATCGGCGGACAGTGGCGGTTCAGAAAAACGGATATCGACCAGTGGATTGACGTGAACGCGTCCAAACTGCCCGAGGAGCTCAACCCGCTTCGCGCCGGGCCAGCAAGCCCCTATCCCGACGTGAGCGAGTTGCTCGATCCAGCCAACGCCCTGATTCGAGTCCGAGCTGGCGACCGCGACAGTGCCGTCCGGAGCTTCGTGCAGCAGCTTCGGTTTCCGGAGCCCGTCGACCAGGACCTGTTGGTCGAGCGCATCTTGGAGCGGGAGCGGCTGTGTTCGACCGCCGTCCCGGAGGGCGTGGCACTGCTGCACACGCCGCGCAACCGTCCCCGGTTGCTGCGCGCGCACGACCTGGTGGCGCTGGGGCGGCTCGAGCGGCCACTGGACTTCGGGGCTCTGGACGGTCGACTCACGGACACGGTGGCGCTGGTCCTGGCGAGAGACGAGCGTCATCACCTCGGCCTGCTGGCCAAGATGGCGCGCCTCTTCCGTGAGCCGGCGCTCGTGCAGGGGCTGCGATCGGTCGCCGATGCACGGGACGCGATCGACCTGGTCCGCCGCACCGAAGAACTCGTCTTTCTTCCTGCGCCGATGGCCGCGAGGTAGACCGCCGCTCATGCATCTCACTGTCCTTGAGGCGGCCTCCTACCTGGGTGTGGACGACGCCACCGTCCGACGATGGATCAAGCATCGGGGACTGCCGGCGCATCACGCCAACGAACGCATGCACCTCAACGCCGTCGAGCTGTGGCAATGGGCTACCGAGCAGGGCATCCATGTCTCTCGACGCCTGCTCGACCTGGCCCGGCGGCAACCCGACGCGGCCATTCCGCTCGGAAGCCTGCTCGAGTCGGGCGGGATCCACCACGATGTGGGCGGCGAGGACCGGGGCACGGTGTTGCGGGCGATCGTCGCGCTCCTTCCGCTCCCCAAGGACATGGAGCGCGAGTTCCTGGTCGGCGTGCTCGAGGCGCGAGAGGCCATGGGCTCCACTGGCATCGGGGACGGCATCGCCATCCCGCACGTTCGCAACCCGATCCTGTTGCACGTGCCGGCGCCCTTCGTCACGCTCTGCTTGTTGCGACACCCCGTGGACTTCGACGCCATCGACGGCAAGCCCGTCCACTCCCTGTTCACGGTGATCAGTCCCAGTGTGCCGGTCCATCTGCGCGTACTCGCGCAACTGGCGTTCGTGCTTCGGGACGACGGGCTCCGCCGCATGCTGGCCGAGCGGCGCCCCGCGGCGGAGATCGTGGCGGCCGTGCGTGTGCTCGAGGTGCGTGCCAGCGGCACATACGTGTCGCCCAAGGCTCTCGACTGAGACGCCCGAAGTCAGCCTGACCGGCATGACGCTGTTCTTCCTGGGAATCGCGTCCGTGCTGCTCGGAGGCCTCAGCGCCTTGGCGTTGCGGCGTCAAGCCAGCCTTGCAGCCATCGCGTTCGGAGTGCTTGTGGGTCTCGGTTGCGCCCTCGCGGTCGTCCCGGCAATCCGGGTGCTCGCGGGAGGCGTTGTCCCGGACCTCCGGCTCAGCGCGGCTGTCCCAGGCGGCGACTGGGTGTTCGGTGTCGATCCGCTGTCCGCCTTCTTCCTGGTCATCGTCCTCACGGTCGGCGCGGCGAGCGCGCTCTACGGGATTTCCTATCTCGCGCCCGAGGCGGAACACCGCCCCGTTGCGGCGTCACACCTCCTGATGTCGCTCGAGATCGCGAGCCTCGCCATGGTTGTGACGGCGCGGGCGGCGATGCCCTTCCTGATCGCCTGGGAATGCATGGCGGTCCTCGCCTACTTCCTGATCGTGTTCGAGAGCGACCACGCGGAGGTGCGGCGCGCGGGACTCGTGTACCTGATCGGCACGCACACCGGCACGCTCGCCCTGATCGCGCTGTTCGCGTTTTGGGCCCAGTTCGCGGGAAACCTCTCCTTCGACGCGCTCGCCGCCGCATCGCCGCGGATCCCGGCGGAGGGTGCGCTCGTCTTCGCGCTCGGCGTCGCCGGATTCGGATTCAAGGCGGGCCTCGTTCCACTGCACTTCTGGCTCCCGGGGGCACACGGGGCCGCGCCGTCCCACGTGTCCGCGTTGATGTCGGGCGTGGTGATCAAGATGGGCATCTACGGTCTGCTGCGGCTGGTGATTCTCGTCGGCGCGCCGCCCGCGTGGTGGGGCTGGCTGGTGCTGTCGCTGGGCTTGATCTCGGGTGTGCTCGGGGTTCTGTGGGCGCTCGCCCAGCACGACCTCAAGCGCCTGCTCGCCTACCACAGCGTCGAGAACATCGGGATCATCCTCCTCGGCCTCGGGATCGGAGCCCTCGGACTTCGGTACCACGCGCCCGTGGTCGCGGTGTTGGGATTCGCGGGCGCCGTGCTGCACACCCTGAATCACGCGCTGTTCAAGAGCCTCCTGTTCCTCGGGGCGGGCGCCGTGCTGCGCGCGACCGGGACACGCCTGATGGACCGGCTCGGCGGACTCGCTCGCCGCATGCCCTTCACCTGGACGGCGTTCCTTATCGGGTCGGTTGCGATCGTCGGGTTGCCTCCGCTCAACGGGTTCGTGAGCGAGTGGGTCGTGTATCAGGCATTGCTGGGCAGTGCGCAAGTCCCGGCAGCACGCGCGGCGATCTTGGCGGTGCCGGGGCTCGCGCTCATCGGGGCGCTCGCGCTGGCGTGTTTCGCCAAGGTGGGAGGCGCGGTGTTCCTCGGGCGGCCGCGCTCCCCGGCGGCCGAGGCCGGAGGTGAGGTCCCACGTTCGATGCTCGGCCCCATGTTCGCGCTGGCCTTGGCGTGCGCCGCGATCGGTGTCGCCCCGATGATCGCGGTCGTCCCGGCCATCCGGGTGGGCGCGTCGATAGGCGGGCTCGGTGGCGGTCCCATGAGGGCCGCCGCCGCGGCGGTGGGACCGTCGCTCCTCGGGATCTCACTCCTCGCGGTCCTGCTCGTGGTGCTGGCCGGCGCCGGTTGGTGGTTGCGGGAACTCGTTCTGCGGCGCCGGCCCCGTGCCTGGAGCGACACGTGGGCCTGCGGCTATGCGTTCGCGACGCCGCGGATGCAATACACGGCGGCGTCCTTTGCCGCGCCTCTGCTCCACGCCTACGCCCCGGCGGCGGGCGTCCAGGTCGAGCGAACGGCCGGGGCCTTCCACACCCACCCGAAGGACCTCGTGCTCGACCGTCTGGTGCTGCCGCTCTGGGAACGGCTGCGCCGCGGAGCATTCCGCGCGCGGCCGATCCAGCATGGCCGGTTGGGGTCGTATCTCCTCTACTTGCTGGGCGCCCTCCTGCTGCTCCTGCTGTATCTGGCCGTGCGGGTGGAAGGGGTGGGCCCGTGAGTTGGTCGGGGATAGCCGCGGTCGCGATCGTTCTTTTCATCGCCCCACTGCTCCCGGGTCTCGCCGCGAAGACCAAGGCGCGACTGACGGGCCGTCGGGGAGCCCCGGTTCACCAACTCTACTGGGACCTCGCGCGACTGTGGCGCAAGGGCGCCGTGTACAGCCGCACGACGACCTGGATCTTCCGCTTCGCACCGGTCGTGCTGGTCCTCACCGGAGTGCTCGCCGCCCTGTTCCTGCCGCTCGACGGACAGCGCGGGGTCGTGACCTTCAGCGGCGATCTGGTGGCGTTCGCGTACCTGTTGGCCTTGGGACGCTTCTTCGTGGTCCTCGCGGCCCTCGATACCGGGTCGAGCTTCGAGGGCATGGGAGCGAGCCGCGAGGTGACCGTGGCGGCCTTCGCCGAACCCGCGCTGTTCCTCGCCCTGGTCGCGCTGGTGCTCGCGACCGGGCGCCTGTCGTTGACCGGCATCCTGGGCGCGCCGCTCGCGCACGCGTGGCCCGCGGCCGCTCCCGCGCTCGCCATGGTGGCGGTGAGCCTGTTCCTGGTGCTCCTCGCGGAGGGCTCTCGCGTCCCGGTGGACGATCCGGCCACGCATCTCGAATTGACCATGATCCACGAAGTCATGGTGCTGGACCACAGCGGGCCGGACCTCGCGCTCCTGCTGTACGGCAGTGCCTTGAAGCTCGCGCTCGTCGGCGCGCTGGTGGTCGCGGTGATCGCCCCCCGCGCGGCGCTTCCTCCTTTGGTCGGACTGGCGGTCCTGGTCCTGGGGCTGATGGTCGTCGCGGGCATCATCGGGGTGGTGGAGTCCGTCATGGCGCGGCTGCGCCTCGACCGCGTACCGCAGTTCCTCACCGCCGCGTCCGTCCTCGCGGCGCTCGGCGTGATCCTGATGCTGGTGGCATAGTCCGGTGCAAGGCCTGCCGGAACTCCTGCTGTTGCTCGTGATCCTCACGTGCTTCGTCGTGCTCGGCACGACGCGGCTTTCCGCCTGCATTCGGGCCGTGGCGTGGCAGGGGCTGCTGCTGGGCCTCCTTCCGCTGGCGCTGTACCCCCGCGGCGGGCCGCACGTCTGGGGGCTCACGGCCGGCACGATCCTGGTGAAAGCCATCGTCCTGCCCCGGTTTCTGCGGTGGGCCATCCGGGAGGCGGCGGTCCGGCGCGAGGTCGAGCCCCTCGTGGGTTACGTCGTGTCGCTGCTGTTCGGTGTCGTCGTGGTGGCGGCGGCGTTCGCCGTCAGCCGGACGCTCCCCCTCGCCGAGCCGGCGCGGGAGATGCTCGTCCCGGCATCCCTCGCCACCGTCGTCATCGGACTGTTCGTCCTGACGACCCGCATGAAGGCGCTCCTCCAGGTCGTCGGTTACCTAATGCTCGAGAACGGTGTGTACCTGTTCGGCCTGACGCACGTGGAGCGGATCCCGTTCCTGATGGAGGCAGGGGTACTCCTCGACGTGTTCGTCGGCATCTTCATCATGGGTATCGTGGTGTTCCACATCAATCGCGAGTTCGATTCCCTCGACTCCGCGCACCTTTCGGAGTTGACCGACTAATGGTGCTCCTCGCCCTCGTCGTGTTGCCCGCCCTCGCGGCGGTCGGCGCGTACGCGCACCGCGCTCCGGAGTGGCGCGCTCCCTGGCTGGGGCTCGGCGCCGCCCTTCAACTCGGATTGGTGATCTTCGCCTGGATCTCCCCGCCCCCGCCGCTGTTCGACGGCTGGCTGGCGCTGGACGCGCTCGGGCTCGTGGTCCTCACCACCGTGAGCGTCCTGTTCGCCGTGGTGGCGTCCTACGCCGTCGGATACCTCAGGCGCGAGAATCCGCGGGGCGGGCGCGCGTTCGTCGCCTGCCTCCTGGCCTTCCAGGCGGGCGCGTCCCTCGTGGCGTTGAGTCACCACTTCGCGCTGCTTTGGGTCGGTCTCGAGGCGATGACGCTCGCCGTCGCGCCGCTGATCTTCCACCGCCACGACCGCCGGTCGCTCGAGGCCGTCTGGAAATACCTCGTCATCTCTTCCGTCGGCATCGCGCTCGCGTTGCTCGGCATCTTCTTCCTCGCGACCGCTCAGGCGGCCGCACCCGCGGGCACCCGGCCGCTGGTGCTGGAGGACCTGGTCGCCGGCGCACGCCAGCTCCATCCGGCGTGGCTCAGAGCGTCGTTCGTGTTCCTCCTCATCGGCCTCGGGACGAAGATGGGACTCGCGCCGATGCACACGTGGAAGCCCGACACGTATGGCGAGGCACCGTGCGTGGTGGGCGGTCTCATGGCGGGCACGCTCACCAGCTGCGCGTTCCTCGGGCTCGCGCGCGTCACCGAGGTGTCGGCGGCGGCCGGGATCGGTCCTTTCATTCAACCCCTGCTGCTGGGCTTCGGCCTCCTCTCCATGGCGGTGGCCGCGGCGTTCATCATCGGCCAGACCGACCTCCGGCGGCTGCTCGCCTACTCCAGCGTCGAGCACATGGGCCTCCTGGTGGTCGGTTTGGGTGTCGGCGGCGTCGGGGCGTACGGCGCGGTCCTGCACATGGTCAACAACGCGCTTGTGAAGGGCCTGCTCTTCCTGGCCGTGGGGAACGTGCTGCTGAACCTCGGCGCGACATCGCCCGCTCGCTCCGGCATCCTGCGCCGCGCACCGCTCTCGGGCGTCCTGCTGCTGGTCGGCCTGTTCGCCGTCACCGGCTCGCCGCCCTTCGGACCGTTCCTGAGTGAGTTCGCGATCGTCAGCGCGGCCTTCCGTGGCGGGCATTACTGGATCGCCGGCGCCGTGTTCGTCCTGCTCGCCGTGATCTTCATCGGTATCGGCGCGCGAATCCTCGACGTGGTCCACGGTCCCGCGTCGGGGGACGCGCCGGCGCCGCGCGAAGACCCGTGGCTGGTGACGGGCCCCGCGATGCTCGCCCTCGCCGTGTTGGTCCTGGGCGTGTACATCCCGCGCCCGCTCTTCGAAGCCCTGTCGAATGCGGCCGGGGCACTCGGCGGTTGGCCCCCGTGAGCGGCCCGCTCGACATCGGCCTCCGCAACCGTCGAACCGTTCCGTGGAACGCCGTCCCGCGGGAATCCCCGGACGCGTTCGCCGCGACGGTCACCGAAGCCATCCCCAACGGGTGGCGGCTCGTCTCCCTGTTCGGGATGCCCGAAGACGACGACCAGGTCTGCCTCGTCGCCATCGTCGCGGAGGACCGAGCCGGACGGCTGGCGGCCACGAGCACGATCGTGCGAGAGCGATACGCCGCGTTGAGCCGCCACTGCCCGCAAGCCGAGCGCTTCGAGCGGGAGATCGCCGAGCAGTGCGGCGTCACCCCCACGGGCCACCCCGACCTCAGGCCTCTTCGCCGCCATCCGCCGGACCACGCGCCCACCGCCACCCGCGCGCGCACGGTTGACCGCGATGCGCTCGCCTTCTCCTGCATCGAGGGCGAGGACGTGCACGAGGTCGCCGTGGGACCCGTCCACGCCGGGATCATCGAGCCGGGGCACTTTCGATTCCAGGCGTATGGAGAAGAGGTGCTCGCGCTCGACATCGCGCTGGGCTACCAACATCGCGGCGTGGAACGCCTCCTCGAAACGCTCGATCCGGTGCGCGCCGTCCTGGTGGCGGAATCGATCGCGGGTGATACCGTAATCGGTCACGCGGAGGCATTCTGCGGCGCGCTGGAAGCGCTGGGGAGGAGCCCCAAGACGCCTCGCGCCCAGTTTATCCGCGGGATCGCACTCGAGCTCGAGCGCCTCGCGAACCACATCGGCGATCTCGGCGCGATGGCCGGGGACGTAGCGTACCAGCCGGCGGCCGCCTACCTCGGCCGACTGCGAGGCGACTGCCTCAACCTGTTGATGACTCTCTCGGGGAGCCGGTACGGGCGAGGCCTCGTCCGTCCCGGCGGCGTGGCGTTCGACCTCCCGGTTGCCATGGCCGCGGACCTACGTGAACGGCTCGACCGGGTGCGCGAGGAGGTGGCTGCCGTCCTCCCGCTGATGTTCGACAATGCGTCCGTGCAAGCGCGGTTCGAGAGCGTGGGAGTGGTCCCACGCGCGGCGGTCGAGCAGCTCGGGTTCGTCGGCCCCGTCGCGCGTGCCTGCGAGGTCGGGCTCGACGTGCGGCACGATCACCCGTATGGCGTGTTCCGGTTCGCCCATGTGCCGGTTGCAACTGCGTGGGCGGGCGACGTGCTCGCCCGCGCGCTCGTGAGGCGCCTCGAGATCCAGCGCTCCCTGGATTTCGTGATTGAGCAGCTCGGGGCACTCCCGCGGGGAGCGGTCCGCGTCCCCTGTGGCGCGTTACGGCCTAACGAACTAGTGGTGGCGATGACCGAGGGGTGGCGGGGGGAGACCGTCCACGTGGTGCTCACCGGCGCGGATGGGCAGATCCGGCGGCACAAGGTGATAGACCCGTCCTTCCACAACTGGACCGCTCTGCCGCTCGCGCTGCCGGGAAACCAGATCTCCGATTTCCCGCTGTGCAACAAGAGCTTCAACCTCTCCTACGCGGGCCACGACCTCTAGCACGCGAGGGCAAGCCATGTTCGACTACGTGCGCACCCGCCTGCAACAGGGCACTCGAACCTCGGCGTTCCCCCGCGGCGACGCGGAGTTCCCCGATCGCTACCGCGGCCTGCCGGTGCTCGACGCCACCCGCTGCGCCAACGGTTGCCGCGATTGCGCCACCTACGCCCCGTCCGAGGTGGTCCGAATCGCAGGCGAGAGCGCGCCGGCCCTCGACCTCGGCGCTTGCCTCTTCAGTCCCGAGGAGGCGCTCGCGTGCCCTGAGGGCGCGATCCGCTACACGCGTGATTACCGGATGGCCACGTCCACGAGGGACGCCCTCGTGACGCCGGACGGCGAGATCGAACGGGCGCGCGCCCTCGACGAGCACTCGCTGCGTCTGTTCGGGCGATCCCTCAGACTTCGATCCGTCGTGGCAGGGAGCTGCAACGGGTGTGAATCGGAACTCGTCGCTCTCGGGAACGTGGTGTTCGACCTCGCCAGATTCGGGGTGCAGTTCGTCGCCTCGCCGCGGCACGCCGACGGCATCGTGGTGACCGGGGCCGTGAACACCAACATGCGACTGGCGCTTGAGAAGACCTACGAGGCGGTACCCACCCCGAAACTGGTCATCGCTGTCGGGGCGTGCGCGATAAGCGGCGGGCCGTTTCGTGGGAGCGCTGAGGTCGCCGATGGCGTGGAAGCGGTGCTCCCGGTGGATCTCTGGGTGCCCGGCTGCCCGCCGCATCCTCTCACGATCCTCGACGGCCTCCTCCGTCTCCTCGGGGTCATCGAGAACGGGGAGCGGCAGAAGCCGTAGGCCCGGCAAGAGAGCGCGAGGCCCGGATCTCGACGATTCGGACCTCGCGCACCCGTCATGCGATTTCTATGTGCGCCAGAGCCTTACTTCGACTTTGGGGCGCCCGGCTGCGGCGAACTGCCAGGCTTCGCTGGATTGGGCGACGGGGCCCCGAACGGGCTGCCCGATCGCTGCGGTGTCTTTTGGGGCGGCATCGGCGGCTGCGCGTTCCCCTTCTGTGGCGGCGAGGATGGGGAAGGCTTCGTCGGACCGGTCATGGGAATAACCTCCGCGCGTTCGAGGCGCTCTACGAGAAGTGGATGGATTGAAACGGGGGGTTGCCTTTGAAACGACATCTTTGTACTCTTACCGCCGACAAGGGAAAATGAGGTAGTACTGCGTATTCTTGAGTAATCCTAGCAGCGGCTCCGACCTGCGTCAAGGAGGGATTGCATCCTGGCACTTGAGAAAAGCGGAATGGAAGACCGGCTGATGACGGTCAAGGATCTGGCGGCCTACCTCAAGCTCAACGAACGCACTGTGTTGAAGCTCGCGGCGGATGGGCCGTTGCCCGCCGTCAAGGTGGGTAATCAGTGGCGCTTCCGAAGGGCGATGATAGACGCCTGGCTCGATGACCAGATGCTCGGAATCAGCCAGCGTTACGTGGAGCGCCCACCGGCCGCGGGCGACCGACGCCTGCTACTCGACCTCGCGAGCTGCTTCGCTCCCGAGCACATTATCCCGAGCTTGGCCGCCCGGACCAAGACAACCGTAGTCGAAGAGCTGGTGGCTCGCGCTCACCAACTGGGTCTCGTCCGCGACAAGACGTGGTTCGTCGGCGCCCTGATCGAACGCGAGAACGTCATGCCAAGCGCGACCGGCAACGGCGTCGCGTTCCTCCACACACTGCACCGGAACGCTGTAGACATCGTTCGGCCGTTCATGGTGCTCGGGCGCTCGCCTGAAGGCGTGGACTTCGACGCACTGGACGACAGGCCGACGCACCTGCTCTTCCTGCTTGGGCTCAAGTACAACGAACTGCATCTTCCATGGCTCACCAAACTGTCCCACATGTTGGCTCGCGCCGGGGCGGTACAGGCGCTGCTCGGCGCCCCTGACGCATCGGCGATCTACGATACGCTTACCGCGGCGGAACGCAGTCTTCAGGCAGCTGCGCCCGCCGCGGCCCAGTGAGGTCGCCATTCAGACCAATCGCAGCGAGGGTCCACAATGAAATCCGCAGTCCTCCGCGGACGGGAGGTGGCTCCTGCGCAGCCCGAACCGAAGCCGGAGGTTGAGCGCGTCGGAAGGTCGGTGCTAGACCGGCGCCGCCGAGATGTTGAACAGGCGGAAGCGGAACAGCAGACTGCGCTGCACACCTGCGCGACGGCTGACGCCGCCGTGCGCGAGGTGGAGCGCGCCCTGCGAAAGGCCTGGGAAGCCGCGTCAGCGGAGGGCGCGCAAGACGGGGAACATATCGAGCGCCTCGCCGAGCTACGCGCCCGGCGCGCGGCAGCCATGCACCGGAAGCTCGAGGCGCATCACAGTGCCGATCTGATGGCGGAACGGGTTGGCACAGTACGACTGACGCTTGAAGCAACCGAGGCTGCGACCAAACGTCTCCGCCTGCAGATAACTCAGCAAGAAACTACCGCTGCCGCGCTGCGACGGAGTGTTGCGCTCGCGGAGCGCCAACTGGTTTCGCGGCGCGAGGCGCTCAATGCCGAGCGAGAGGAGTTGAGGCAGCTCGAGCGCCAGCTGTCCGATCTAGCAGGCAGCTAGCGCGGGGGACCTGGCGGCGACCGCCGGAGCCCGACCATCACCCCAAGGTGGTAGACCACCAGGTTCGCCTCGCTGGCGATCGGGTCCACGATGAGCGTGTTGCCGCTCACGCTCACCCCGTTCTTGGTCACGTACGTCACCCGGCCGTTGTTGAGGTACCGCGCCCCGAGGTCGAGGCTCACGACGCGGCTGAGGCGGACCAGCAGGCCCGCGCCCCCCTCGCTCGCGAAAGTGAAATCGTCGTAATTGGTCGAGTTGGCGAACGGCTGCGAAGTCCCCGACCCGCGCACGCTCGACGTTGTGGCGAAGTACGAGAAACCGATGCCGCCGTTGGCGTACGCCCGCACGCCGCCGTGGCCGAACATGAGCTGCGGTCCCACCGTGAGCCCCACGATCTCGTTGTTGGTGGTGACGTCCACGGTGATGCCCGGCACCAGCGGGTAGCGATTCGTCTGCGAGCCGTAGATCAGCAACATCGCCGACAGGCGCAGGCCGAGCACGCCTTCGGGGTTCGGCATGTACATGAAGCTTCCGCCGAAGCCGCCCCCCACGTTCACGTAGTTGGCGAACTCGCCGATCGCCTGCCCCACCTGGAGCCCTCCGCCCACGAACGCCACGGGCGGCTGCAGGCTGGGCTCGCGATACGGACGCCGCTGGCCTTGGGCCGGCCCGGCCGTCGCCGACACCAGCAGGATCGCCACCGTCATTCGCCTCATCCGCTTCATCGTCATCCTCCCACGCGCCGGCGCGCGGCGCGGACCAGCTGGTATGGGTTCTCAGAGACGAGTACCCCGCCCACGCCGCACGCGGTCCCCGGTCGCTTGAACGCGATGTGGAGATGTTTCCCTCGACTGGGGTACGACGCATTCCCCGTGTGGCCGACCCTGCCGAGCGGCTGGCCCCGCCGCACCACATCGCCGGCCTGGACGAGCACCCCCGGCTGGAAGTGCGCCAGGAGGAAATACCCGCCCGACTCGGGGTCGAAGAGGATCAGGCCGTTCCCGGTGCGCCGCGAGAGGCCATCGCCCTCGTAGAAGAAACCGCGGCGGCGCGTGTAGCCGCCGCGCCAGCCGTCCCCCGCCGCCACGACCACGCCCGCCACCGGCGCCCGAACGGTGACACCCTCGCGCATCACGAAGATGTCGAGCGCGCCGTGCGGCCCGTCCTCGCGCGGGTTGGCGTAGTTGTCGAGGAGCCGGCCCCGGATCGCCAGCGGATAGGCCCAGGCGTCCAGCGGCGTCGGCTGGGTGGAGTCCCCGGCGCGGGCGGTGAAGTACGCGCGCCACGTCGCCTCGAGCGCGCGGCGCCGTGCGACGCCCGTCTCGATCTCCTCCGTGGTCTTGGGGACGAGGACCTCTTCGAGGGTCCCCGGCACCCGCGCCTCACTGCAGTCGGTGTAGAGCCGGATCATCGAATCGCGCGCGATGACGACCGCGGAGTCTCGCGGCGCGCCGGCCTGGAGATAGGCGACCAGGAGGATCGGGAAGAGTGCCTTGTTCATCGGGTGGAATCCTACGACGAAACCCCACACCTTTCTAGCGTGACGACCATCCTCGAAGCCCTCTGCGATACGCTGATCCCGGCCGTACCGGACGCCGACGACCCTCACGGCTTCTTCGCCGACAGCGCGCTGGCCGCCGGCGCGGCGGCCCGCGTCGAGCTCATCATCGGTTCCATTCCCGACCCCAAGGACCGCGCCAAGCTCTCCACGCTGCTCGGCGCCCTCGACTCGCCGCTGGCGAATCTGCTCTTCGGCGGG
>Ga0315281_10008117_pt1 | contig 14688 bp, 14 predicted proteins | sample YL17G07_0_MG_FD_204540 | JGI IMG/M metagenome (GOLD analysis project Ga0315281, IMG submission 204540) | Sediment microbial communities from Yellowstone Lake, YNP, Wyoming, USA - YL17G07_0 | ecosystem: Environmental > Aquatic > Freshwater > Lake > Sediment | place: USA: Wyoming | collected...
CCGTAGCAGGAGTATCGGCGCGAGCGAAAAACGCAAAGGGCAAACAGACCGTCAATTTCGGAGTTATACCCAGGGACAACCCCAGGATCATGTACGAAAAATACCAGCCCCTGCTCGATTACCTGTCCGAGAAAACCCCGTATTCCTATGAACTCGTCATAAAGAAAACATACGAGGACACTGTCAATGCCATCGGCAGCGGGGACATCGATGTCGCGCTGCTGGGGCCCCTTACCTATCTTGAAGCCCACGCGAAATTCGGGGCCGTATGCGTGCTCAAGCCGAGGGGCGTTGACGGAACTGCTACATACAGAAGCGTGATCATACGTAAAAAAGACTCCACTCACCGTGACATCCACGAACTGAAAGGCAAGAGAGTGGCATTTGCAGCTTCAAGATCCACCTCCGGAAACCTTATGGCCCGTTATCTCTTTGCAAACGCCGGGATACACCTCGGGGACCTCGGCAGCTACGCCAATTTCGATTACCACGATTCCGTGGTCAAGGCGGTCCTCAAAGGGCAATACGATGCCGGGGCCGTGCGTGATTCCGTGGTAACAAAGTACATGAAGCTAGGGCTAGAGAATATCGCCGAATCCGAACCAATCCCCATAGGTCCCCTTGTAGTCGGGGCCGGCACCACGTTTTCAGTTACGGAGAACATCAAGAAGGCCCTCCTTGAACTGAACCCGGCCACCATTGGTCACGGGAAAATACTGAACAGGCTCGACGACGACCTCAGAAACGGTTTCACTGAGGCATCGGACCGGGATTATGAGGGTATTCGCTCGAAAATCAATGCCGTGCCGCAGACCTGCGGTAAAAACTGTCATCCCCGGATACACCTATGAAGGGGCTTCGGCTCCAGTCCAAATTCATACTGATCACTACACTGGCGATAATACTCCTTATGTGCATCATAGGCTATGCCGCTGTTGAAAGGGAAAAGTCCATACTCTATGCCGAAGTCGAGCGGCTGGGCCACCTGCTCGGAGAGACGCTTGCAATTCCTATTATCAATGACCTCATATATGAGAGACTTGGACTCGTGGAGGAAGGAGGATTGCTCGATAATTACATCCTCGAAATATTCAAAAGACGCGATGTTGACCTGCTTTATATAGCAATACTGGATGAAGAGGGCAGGGTCGTCTCACACAATGACATTACCGAGTACGGGAAAACATATGCTGACCCGCTGACCGTGCGCTCACTAAAAGCAAATCAAACCGTTATTCAGCAGTTCTCGGGCCCGAAGCACGCCGCCCTGGATTTCGGGGTCCCCCTGTCCATCGGAAAGAAGCGTTGGGGCACCCTGAAATTCGGCATTTCCCTCGAAAAAGTGGAGCACGAAATTATAGACACCGTGAAAAAGATCATCATGCTCACCATGTTTCTCATCGGAGCCGGGTTCGTCCTCATCCTTCTTTTAAGCAGACGGTTTATCAGCCCTATCACACACCTGGCAAATACCATGGAGAAAACGGGGGTCGACTACCTGGATGTAAAGGTCGATATAAAGGGTCACGACGAGCTTGCAGTGCTCGGCGAGCGCTTTAACAGCATGATGGAGAGGATACGCCAGGCGAACGAAGAGCTGAAAAAAACCCATGAGAAGCTTGTGCAATCGGAAAAACTGGCCTCCATAGGAATACTTGCCTCAGGTGTCGCCCATGAGATCAATAACCCGCTCGGCGGACTTTTCAACTGTCTCACCATGCTGAAGCAAAACAGCGATAACCCGGAGTTCCGGAGGAAATATCTCGGCCTCATCAATGAAGGGCTGGACAGGATAGAAAACACGGTAAGCAAGCTCCTCTGGATGTCCAGGAAGTCAGACCACGTCCCGGTGGAGGCAAACATGCAGACCATGGTAGAAAGTGTCCACTCCTTCCTTGAATACAGGCTAAACAATGGGAAAATCGAGTTCCGCAACAAAACGCCCGAAGACCTCTTCATTACCATGGATATGCACGATATCCAGCAGATGCTGCTCAACCTTTTCATCAATGCCATACATGCCATGCCGGAGGGCGGACTTTTAACGGTCAAAGGATGGCGGGATGACGCCGGCGTCAAAATTGAAGTCGAAGACAACGGATGCGGCATCGCGCAGGAACATATAGGTAAAATATTCGACCCCTTCTTTACCACCAAGCCCACTGGAGAGGGAACGGGCCTCGGGCTCTGGTTGACGTATGAGATAGTCAGAAACTACAATGGGGATATTTCAGTGAAGAGTGCAAAGGGTAAAGGCAGCACCTTTACCCTTTGCTTCCCGGAGAAACAGGTCGTATGAAAGAAAGCATTCTTTTAATAGAAGATGAGAAAATCATGAGGGTCACCATAGAGGACGCTCTTGTAGCTGCAGGGTATGACGTGGTCTCTTTCGATAACGGCGGAGATGCGCTTGACGCCTTCAGGAAGACCTCCTTTGATATTGTCGTCACGGATGTAAGACTGCCTGATACCGACGGTCTCGCTATTTTAAGGGAGATTGCACCGGCAAATCATGCGCAGGTCATCGTCATGACCGCCTTCGGCGCAATTAAAGATGCGGTGGAAGCCATGAAACTCGGGGCCTTCGATTATATAACAAAGCCCTTCTCTTTAGATGAATTTCTCATACTCATTGAAAGGGCCATCGAGGTAAAAAGGCTCAAGGATGAAAACATCAGGCTCAAAAAAGATCTCAGTAAATGCTATTGCTTCCCCAATATCATAGGAGAGGGCGAGGGGATGAAAAAAGTCTTTGCCCTCATGGATAAGGTTTCCGTGTCAGACGCAACGGTACTTATACTGGGCGAAAGCGGCACTGGAAAGGAACTGGTGGCAACCACCATCCATTACCAGAGCAACCGCAAAGACAAGCCCCTTATAAAGGTCAACTGTGCGGCGATGCCGGAGGGCCTTATAGAGAGCGAACTCTTCGGACATGAAAAAGGCGCCTTCACCGGCGCAATAAAACGGAAGCCCGGCAGGTTCGAGCTTGCGCACGGCGGCACTCTTTTTCTTGACGAGATCGGGGACATCCCTTTGTCCACACAGGCCAAGCTCCTGCGGGTATTGCAGGAAAAGACGCTGGAGAGGGTCGGCGGAACGGACACGCTGAACGTTGACGTAAGGATCATCGCGGCTACTAACAGAAATCTCGAAGAGGAAGTGAAGAAGGGCGCATTCAGGGAGGACCTCTACTACCGCCTTAACGTAATTCCCGTCACCCTGCCCCCTCTGCGTGACCGTAAGGAAGATATCCCGTACCTGCTCGATTACTTCTTGGGCAAATGCAAGACCGGAGGGAATGTCCGCTTCTCAAAAGACGCCCTTGAGGCTCTCATGGCTTACGATTATCCGGGGAACATCCGGGAACTCGCAAACATAGTTGAAAGGGGTGTAACACTCTCGGGTCCGGAAGAAATCGGCAGAGATGACCTGCCGGCTTCTCTTTCCAGGCGCAAGACTGACCTGCATGTTTCACTGGCCAATGTTGCGGCGGAAGCCGAGAGGGAGCATATTATCAGGATACTCAAATCCACGAGCAGGAACAGGACAAAGGCCGCCGAAATACTCGGAATAAGCAGGAAAACGCTCTGGGAGAAAATGAAGGCGTATGAGATAGAGTAAGATAGCGACCTTTTGAGAACACAGCCCTTTCACGGGTGGAGCATCATACAATTGCCGCCGTTTATGGTTACGTTAGAGTAACAAGCCATCTCCCTTCGGGAATAAAGAGATAATTGTATTTAAATTTAATGAGTTAAGCATTATTCCTTGTTTCTGATTGTTTCGGTATTGTAATCCTGGGCTCATCGATTCCGGTTGTTATCAAAGAGTTGCAAATGGAACATAAATTGCTTGTTATTCATGAGCTTTCTCCCCCGCCCCGATAGAAAAACAAACTTTTCTATCGGGCCCCCCCCCTTTACCCTGGAGGGAATTGAGGGTTTCCGGTTGAGTGCGAGACAAGCGAATGGGGGCTTCATGGACGTAAAGACAAGAATACTGTTTAATGATCATGAAATTCTTTTGAACGGTTTTACGCAGAAATATATTGCTAACGTCATTACGGCAATAGCACGGTCTTTCCTTGACGAGGCCAGTGATATAATTGTCTGCATTGATGACGGAGAACTTGCCATGTTTTCCGGCTCCCGGGAACTGGTCCTGGAAAAGGATTTTGCCAATCAATTAATACAGAACACTATCAAGGGAATGCTCTCTCCGCTCAAGGGGATATTTTGGCAGGATAAAATAACGATTTTGGTTACTCGTTGAAAAAGATGGTCGGAAAGGCAAGAATCCTAATTGTAGACGACGAGCCCCATATCATCTGCCCGCTGCTGCTGTATTTTTCCAAGAGGGGCTACGATGTTGTTGTGACAAACTCATCCATGTCCGTACTGTCTTCGGTCATGCCGCACGGGTTCGATATAATAATCACGGATTTCAATATGGAACATTTAAACGGCATCGAGATAATAAACCATGCCCGGAGAGCGGGATTTAATGGTAAAATAATCCTGATGTCCGCATGTTGCGATCTGAACAAGGCGGAGAGGGACGCGCTCGGCATTGATGCTTTCTTCGAAAAGCCATTCGAGCTCGGTGCCCTCCACTCACAGGTAAAAGAATGGGCGGAAAATCAGCCTGTGTGCTAAGCTGCACCGCACCATGCAGAGCAGCATTAAGGTGAGCGATTTAAAGCAGACAGGCCGCTTTGTTTGATAACTTTTGACAGAACACTGGAGGTGCTTATGTTCGGACCCTTATGCAATCTTTTCAGGAATTTCAGTATCAGGTACCAGCTTGTTATTGCCTTAGGCGCCCTGATAGTTGTCGGACTCTTTGTCCAGACCTTTGTCTCCATCACCACTATTTCCTCAAAAATGGTCGCCGGGTTCGACCGGTCGATGGACGAAAAGAGCTCAGGACTGTCAAACAGCCTGTTGGAAAAAGGCGTCAACCTGCTCGGATATGCCGCCGATATTGCCCAGCAAAATGACATACAGACCGCCATCAAGTCCGAAAACAGGGACGAGCTGAAAAGAAACCTGGTACGGATATTCAAGAATCTGAACGATGCAAACAAAACCGTTTCTACAGTCGAGGCGGCCAATGCTTCCGGCATCATGCTCATGAGGGGGCACAATCCCGAAAAATACGGCGATGACAAGTCAAAGACCGAACTTTTTGGAAAGGCTCTCACTACTATAAAGCCCCAGGTGGGCATGGAAGTATCTACTAGCACCGGAAAGCTGAGCATAGACGCCGTATACCCTGTTATAAGCGGTGACAAGCTCGTGGGTCTTATAAAAGTAGGGACTTATCCCGGAAAAGAAGCTCTGGACGGACTGAAGAAAATAATGGGCATGGATATTGCCGTGATAGACGAAAAAAGCGACAAGGTAATAGGCTCCACCCTCGACGGCCTGGAACAATATGCAAGGGGCCTCAATGCGAATGCAATGACAAGGCTCGACATAGGCGGCAAACAGTATTTTGCAAAGAGATATCCGCTGCTCTTCGGCGGCAAGCCCGTTGAAGGCGCAGGACTGATCGTCCTTTCGGATGCGGGTAATTTCAGGGACCTGAAAAGTTCCATCGCCAGGAACCAGATAATGACCGGTATTGCCGGGCTTGTTTTTGTCATTGCCGCCATATTTTTAATCCTGAGCAAGATTCTCGGGCCGCTTTCAGAACTGACCGCCGCCTTAACGGAAATGGCGGGCGGAAATCTCAACGTACACATTAAGGACTATGAGAGCAAGGATGAGATAGGCGTCTTTGCAGGGAACATGAACAGTATGCTCCAGTCCTTCAACCGCCTGATAAGCGGCATTCTCGCCTCCTCGGGAGATGTCGCTGCTTCAGTCAATATACTGAAGGTGAGAGCGGAAAAGACGGCCGAGAGCGCGAGAAACCAGTCGTCCCAGTCCAACCAGATAGCCGCAGCAGCAGAGGAGATGAGCCAGACTATTACCGACATAGCGCGGAACGCGTCCGTGGCCTCGGATACCTCCAATGAAGCGATGCAGACCGCTGAAATCGGCAAGGAAGTGGCGGACGGGGCGGTGACAACGGTCAACAAGGTGTTCACTTCAACGGTTGAACTTTCCACCATGGTTGAAAAGCTGAACAACAGGGCCTCTGAGATCGGAGATATTGTGACGGTGATCAAAGACATTGCGGACCAGACCAACCTTCTGGCGCTAAATGCGGCAATAGAGGCGGCGAGAGCCGGGGAGCAGGGAAGAGGGTTTGCCGTTGTCGCCGACGAGGTGCGAAAACTCGCGGAAAGGACGATAAAGGCAACAGCGGAGATAACAGATAAGATCAATGCGGTGCAAGCAGAATCAGGGTTGACAATGAAGTCCATGTCCGAGGCGTCGGACGAAGTGACCAGCGCAACCGAATACATACGGCAGGTAGGGGATTCCCTAAGCCATATTGTGGATTCGGTGCAGAGGGTCAAGGACCAGATAATCCAGATAGCGACGGCTGTGGATGAGCAGTCGGCGGCATCGGAAGAGGTCGCGAAGAACATCGAGAAAACCTCGTCCATCGCCAGAGAGGTGGAGAAGATGTCCGGAGACGTTATGCATGAAGTAACAGCTTTAGAAAAAACGGCGGGCGATTTGAAGAGCTCCACATCGGGCTTCAAAACGAGGGGGGCAACCGGCTAATGGAATCACCCCAACGCCCTGCTTAAGGCACCTACTGTTGTTAAAAGCTCCTCCCTTTTGCAAGGGGAGGATTGGGAGGGGTAGCAGATTGTTACGTAACGGTAACACATGGCCTTCTTGTTTGCTAATGACTTTTCCCCTTTATTTTTCAACTGGTAAATATGAATGGGCCTCTCACCGCTGTTCCCTTTGCGTAACACCTCTCATCGCGACATTCCTTAGATTACAATTAGTTGTAAATAGCACGGAAATTGCTTTTAATCCATGGCATGGCAATTTATGAAAAAAGGGGGACACATGTTCGGATTAGGGGTAATGGAAATAGCAATTATTTCAGTCATCGCGCTCTTATTCTTTGGCCCGTCGAGGCTTCCGCAACTCGGGAAGAGTGTGGGCAGTGCGATTTCAGGTTTCAGATCCGCAATTTCCGGAAAAGAAGGAGGTGAGCAGGGCAAGTCATAACAGGTATGACTTCAGGTTTTTCAGTAACTAATTAATTTTAGGAGGAGGTTCATGAAAAAACTTTTAGTTATTTGTTTCGTGGTTATGTTTGCTACGGCAGCGCTCGCTGCGGAAAAGAATATTGTAAGCCTGCATCAGGATGCAGCGAAATTGAGCAACAAGGAGTGCCTTGCCTGCCATGCGGCGCTTAAAAAGGAAGCGACTCTCAACAAAAAGTACAAGACGTTCCACCGGGTCCACCTTGAGTCCAGACTTGCAACGCCCAAGAATTGCACTGACTGTCATCAGTCTGTCGATTTGAAGGAAGGGTCCGCAGCCGCGTTGAGGAAACAGGTTGACCCGCAGCTTTGCGCAGGCTGCCACAGTGGTGGCATGAAGGGCGCAAAAGTCTTATTCGCACAGTAAAGGAGGAAGCTGAATGAGCGACGAAAGAAAAATCACCAAAGATGAAAAAGATTTATTTGAAGATGTAACAGGCAAGGAATTCTCCAGAAGGTCTTTTATGAAATGGGCCTCGGCACTCGCAGGAGCGGCAGTTGCCAGCGGCCTTATGTGGGACGACAAGCTAGGGCTCTTCAGAGAGGCCAGCGCGCAGGAGAAGGGGCTGAAGGACGGAGAATGGATTTACAGCAATTGCAATATGTGCGGCGGCCAGTCGGGTATAAAAGTTAAGGTCATTAACGGCAGGGCGGTTAAAATAGAAGGTATCGCCAATCCCAATAACATCGCCAATATCTCGACCAACTATGAAAAAGCCTTGAAAGAAGTCAGCGCCGTTTATAACGACAAGGATGCGGTAGGGAGGCTCTGTCCCAAGGGCAATTCCGGGTTGAGGACCCTTTATGACCCCGACAGGCTCAAAACACCGATGGTCAGGGTCGGCGAAAGAGGCAGCGGAAAGTGGAAGGCCATCTCTTGGGATGAGGCGGTAAGCAGTGTTGCCGACAATCTCCAGAAGATCAAGGACAAACATGGAGCGGAAAGCCTGGCGTGGTTCAGCGAAGACCATTGCTTCACGCATATCCAGGGTGATTTCTGCAAGATGTACGGCACTCCCAACTATCATAACCACGCTAACCTCTGCGATGTTGCCAGAAAGGCATCCTTCAAGCTTGTAATGGGAGATGAACGGCCCCTGGCGGATTTTGAGGACACTTCCTATGCCCTTGTGTTCGGGTGGAACCCCCTGGGCGCTATGAAATGGACGCTTCTTCCCGGTATCTGGAACAGGGGACGGGCCAAAGGCGCAAAGATGGTGGTGGTTGATCCTATATTCAGCCAGACCGCTGCAAAGGCGGACCAGTGGGTCCCTCTCAGGCCGGGCACTGACGGCGCCATGGCCCTTGCCATCGGCCATGTTCTGATAAAGAAGAACCTGATCAACAAGGCCTTCATCGATGAATGGTGTGTGGGTTTTGACGAGTACGCTAAATATGTGGCGGACAAGACCCCCGAATGGGCTGAGAAGATGAGCAGCGTCCCGGCAAAGGTCATCGAGCAGATCGCCACCGAGATTGGAGAGTTGGCAAAGGCCGGCAAGCCGGTGGTCATCGACTCCTGGAGCGGTCCCGGCCATCATACAAACGCCACTCTCGGAGGCTATGCCATTACAATTCTTCCGGCATTGCTCGGCATGGTAGACAAGCCAGGTACGATGATGAACCCCAAGAAGAGCGGAAACAAACACCACGGGCTTGATGTTGATCTCCCTTCCCTGAAAAAGCCGAGGGTGGACGGCAAGGGGACCAAGTACATTTTAGGCCACGGCTCAGGTATTTATGTCGAGACAAGAGACGTTGTTCTAAACGGGAAGGAATCCACGGCCGGCTCGGGGGTCCCCAAAGCGGCCGTAATGGTATACCAGAATTTTGCCATGTCGGTCCCAAACACAAGAAAGAACATAGAGTTTTTTAATAAACTTGAGTACCTGATGGTGCATGATACCCATATGAGCGAGACTGCTGAATTGGCTGACATCATTGTTCCGGGTTCGGTCTACCTGGAAAGATATGATTTTACCGGGTACTGGGTAACATGGCCTGTCCTGGGGTTGAGGAAGCCGGTAGTAAAATCGGTCATCAACGGCATGACCGAGGTTGAGTTCTGGATGGCGGTCATGAAGAAGATGGGCATGAAGGACAAGAAAGGATATTCTCCGGCTGATAATACCTATGATGCATATTACGCCGATGAATACAAATCGACTCCTTATGAAAAAGAGCAGAACTGGGAAGCCTTCAAGAAGTCTACGCTTGGACTGACAGGCAAGACCGAATACGAGAAGTTCAGGAAAGAGGTCAAAGTGCCTGAAGGCGGCAGCATCGATGAAAAGACCGGAATCGTAAAGGACAAAAGTGGTAAAGCGGTGGGCGTGAAGATAGGCGAAAAGATCATGGCTGGCTTCAACACGCCTACCAAGAAGCTTGAGATCACCTCCACCTTCCTGAAAAAACACAAGCTCAGCGGTCTGCCTGAATACAGTGAGCCCGAGGACAAGCCTACAGTAGAGTTCCCTCTCCACCTTGTCAATTTCAAACAGGCGGAGCATACCCATTCAAGGACGTTTAACAACGATTACCTGATGGAGATGAAGCCGGACAACCCGCTCATCATGAACTCAGCCACTGCGGCAAAGCTGGGACTCAGGGACGGGGATGCGGTCTGGATCGAATCTCCATTTGCAAAGGCCAAAGGCACGGTGCAGGTGACGGAGAGGATCCACCCTGAAGTGGTTGCTCTGCAGCATGGCTACGGCCACTGGGCAATGGGCAAGATAGCCAAAGGCGCTATGAACAAACTTAATAAATGGTCAGCCGCCGGCACCGCCGATGGACAGTTCCTGCCGGGCAAGGCCGAGAAGTTCTCGGGCATGGCCGTACACAAGGAAATCGGCGTCAAAGTAATAAAGGCGTAGGGAGGACAGATAATGGCAAAGAACCCAAATCAGATAGGATGGTATTACAACGAGAACAACTGTATTGCCTGCAGGGCCTGCGAGGCCGGCTGCAAGCAGGAGTTCGACCTGCCCATCGGCGTCAGGCGCAGAAGGGTGATTATCAAAGAGGAAGGGAAATATCCTGATGTGAAAGCTCGGTATATCTCCCTTTCGTGCAACCACTGCGAAGAACCCGCATGCCTGAAGGCCTGCCCTGTAGGGGCCTACACCAAAGAGCCGGAGTTCGGCGTGGTGCTGCATGACCAGAACAAATGCATCGGCTGCAAGCGCTGCATGGCTGCCTGCCCGTACGGCGCTCCCCAGTTCGATGAGAAGAAAAAGAAGGTAGACAAGTGCAATCTTTGCTACCACCGGCTCAAAGAAGGCCTTCCACCTGCATGTGTCAGGACATGCCTCGGCTACTCTCTGTGGCACGGGAAAATGTCCGACATAGAAGGGCAGAAAACGCCTCCGGAAATCTACCGGAGACCGGTGAAGGAGGCGTTACCCGGCTTTGCTGACCCGAAGCTGACCAAGCCTTCCATCAAGTTCTCTGACAACAAGTAAAAAGGAGTGTAAGGCGGAGCAGGGCAACCTGCTCCGCCGTCCAAAAATATGACGACAATGACCATGGATTCTTCAGACACATTGAGCTTATTAAGCAGCATGTACCTTTGCAAGCCTACGAAAGAGGCGCTTGAAAACTGGAAAGCCCTGCTTTCAGACAATGCCCCCGATTATCTGCAGGAGATGAAAAATGCCCTCGATGAGATAAATCCAGCTTCTGAGGAGGAACTGGATGATTTGCTCTGGGAATATACGAGGCTTTTTATCGGGCCTTACAAGTTGCCCTGCCCGCCCTGGGAGTCGGTCTATACATCCCCGAAACGGCTCATGATGCAAAGCGCTTACACTGACCTACAGCAACTTTATGAAGAAGCCGGTCTGGCAATAAACAACGCTGACATTATGGCTGACCACATCGGAGCGGAGTTGAATTTCCTGGCGGTCCTGTGCCGGAAGCTGGATTCCGGGAGCAAAAAGGATATTTACGCCCCTGTCCTGAGAACACTCCTCCACGATCACCTTATGAAATGGGCGCCTTCCTTTGCACATGATATGGAGCGCGCGACTGAATCACCGTTTTATAATGCATTGGCACGGGCAACCGGGCTGCTGCTCCAGAAGGTTGCAACACGGGAGGGATAGGTTTTACATGCCTGGGTGGTCCGGCATGCTCCGCTGATACCTGACCTGCGGCAGAATTATCCTTCATCAATACCCTGAAAGACAGCCCTCATATCCTTTACCATCGTGCATGTTGACAAATGCCCTCGCAATCAGTAAAATCAGAATAATCAGAATATTTGGGGTTGTTTCATGATTCTGTGGAGGGAGAATGTCAAAAACTAAGAAGAGCGCCTGCTGCACGACGCCGGACATTGGGGCCGCTGCATGTATGGTCGAGTCCATTGTAGGCGTGGATGAGAGGGGGCAGATGGTGTTGCCCAAGGAACTGAGGGAAAAAGCGGGGATAAAGGCTGGTGACAAGCTGGCGGTTACGAGCTGGGAGAAAAACGGGGAGGTCTGCTGCATCACCCTGATTAAAGTGGACAGTCTTGTGGAGATGGTAAAGGGACAACTCGGGCCGATAATAAAAGAGATATTCTAGGAGGACGGCATGGAAAAGCTGAAACTGACCGTTATGAAGAAGGGCACTGAAGCAGAGGCGCCATGCTGCTGCGGCCCCTCATGCGAGCCGGAGGGAGGTGGGGACTTACCCCGGTGGATTACCGGGACACTGTCCACACCGGCAGGGACTGTGCAGACCGTTTCCACGGAACTGTCCGCCCCGGACCGCTGGGAACATGTCAAATGCCGGATCAGCTCCTTCCGCACCAGGTATACGGTGGCCCCCGGGCTCTATGCGGTCGGCAAGCCGGTTGCGGATTCTGATGTTTTTGTCAGCGCCAATTACAAACTCAGTTTCGATGCGCTCAGGAGTTCATTGGTTGACCTTAATGCATGGCTGCTCGTCCTGGATACCAAGGGTATAAATGTCTGGTGCGCGGCCGGCAAAGGCACCTTTGGAACTGATGAGCTTATAAGGCGTATAACAGGAACGTGCCTTGAAAAAGTCGTCTCTCACAAGCGCATTATTGTGCCTCAACTCGGTGCCCCTGGTGTCAGCGCCCATGGCGTAAAACAGAAGACAGGCTTCAGGGTCAGCTACGGTCCTGTACGCGCAAAGGACATTCCGGCATACTGCGCCTCCGGGCACAAGGCGACCCCGGAGATGCGCACGGTGAAGTTTCCGCTTATGGACAGGCTGGTACTGACCCCCATGGAGATAAATCCCGCCATGGAGAAGTTCCCCCTGTATGCTCTCATAGTGCTGTTTGTTTTCGGCCTGCAGCCTGATGGAATTATTTTCAGAGATGCTTTTTACGGTGGCCTGCCCTTTATCATTTTAGGGCTTATAGCAGTTATTGCCGGAGCGTTTGTCACCCCGCTGCTTCTTCCCTTTGTCCCTTTCCGTTCATTTGCTCTAAAGGGATGGCTAATGGGTATGCTTGCGACCTTCCTGCCTCTGCAGTATGCCGGTCTGGTCGGACAGCCGGACACTCTTTTGCGTATTGCGGCATACGCTTTTTTCCCGACGGCGAGTTCTTATATCGCGCTGCAATTCACCGGCTCGACCACTTTTACCGGCATGTCCGGGGTGAAAAAGGAATTGAAGATAGCGCTGCCGGTGTATGCGGTGTTTGGGGGGATTTCGCTGCTTTTAATCATTGCGTATAAACTTCAGCAATGGAGGCTGCTATGAAATACATTTCAAACGTGGTGACCCTTGAGTTCACCCCCGACAAATGCACCGGCTGCGGCAGGTGTATAGAGGTATGTCCTCACTGCGTTTTTGTGATAACAGACAAGAAAGCCTCCGTGGCGGACCGGGACAGTTGCATGGAATGCGGAGCCTGCATGAACAACTGCGCTTTCGACGCTATAAAGGTAAACGCCGGAGTTGGTTGCGCAGCGGCCATTATAAACGGCATGATTACCGGCGGGCCTCCTTCGTGCGACTGCAGCGGCGACAGCGGCACCTGCTGCTGACCAATTACCGCGCCGCCGCATATGAACGCGTACGCCTATAAAGATGATATGCCTCCTCTGAACCCGAAGGATTCCAGGGGCAAGGGAGAGGTGAAGGATGTGAGGACGGACGGATGGGTCGAGAAGTGTCATTTCTGTATCCACAGGATCAGGAACGGTGAAAAGCCTTACTGCGTGGAGTCCTGCCCGGCAGGTGCACGTGTTGTTGGAGACATAGAAGACCCGAACAGCGAGGCGAGCAAGCTCATTAAAAAATATAAGCCCATGAGGCTTAAAAACAATAAGGGCGAATGGCTCAAGGACGGAGAAAAGAGCACAAAACCGAATATGTATTATATAAGGAGTTTCAAAGGAGAAGCTGATAAGGCTTAGCATCAATTCCCTTATCTTCCTTTTACCCCTTTCCCCTACCTTTTCAGGGAGGGGAAAGGGGTAAAATATGGGAGGACGGCAAACATGGAAATAAATGAAATAATACTGCTCGAAAAAATGAGGGAAAGCTGCTTCAGGCTCCTCGCTGCGTGTTTTTATCTTCCTCAAAAAAACATCCTAATAGAAGAAAACCTCCTGGGAAATCTCAACATGGGCCTTGGAAAGGTCTGCCGTAAAGCAGTGCCTTTTTCCGCTGAAATGGAAAAAAGCATTAACAATTACAGCGAAGAAGACCTTCAGGTCGAGTATGCGAAGCTCTTCGTAGGCCCGTTTGAGCTCAAGGCCCCGCCTTACGGCTCTGTATATCTCGATGAAGAAAGAAGGGTGATGGGCGATTCGACAATGCAGGTTATAAATATATACAAAAAAGAAGGGCTCTCGATGAGCGCCGATTTTGAGGAACTGCCGGATCATATAGCCGTAGAACTGGAATTCATGAGTTATCTGATATATAAGGAGATAGGGGCGCTCGAAGCGTCGGACATGACAGCGGCGGCCGCCGCCGTAGAGTCGCAGGAGGTTTTCATGAATAAGTTCCTCCGCTCCTGGGTTGATATATTTGCAGGCAAAATAGCGGAAGGGGCCGAGACAGGCTTTTATAAGGCCCTGGCCGGATGCCTTTCGTCTTTTATATACAAACCCGATATCCGGGGCGGTTTGCCTGAAGATTTGAAGACGCCTGCCGTATCCCGTCCGCGGCTGCAAAACGGCGTCAAAAGCTGAGGCGCATTCCAAAACGGCCCAGGTTATTCCCTTTCAAAATATGTTATATTAATACAAGACTAACGCAAAGGAACTTACCGTATGATTACAAACACCCCGGACTTTCAGAAACTGCTTGAGGAATCCGTCAGGATTCACGGTCATTTATGCCCCGGACAGGTGCTGGGGGTAAAGATGTCCATGCTCGGCCTGAGCAGGATCGGCATCGACGACCCCAAGGGGAAGGACAGGAAAAGCATAATCGTCTTTGTCGAGATGGACCGGTGCGCAACGGACGCCGTCCAGTCCGTGACCGGATGCAGCCTTGGACACAGGACAATGAAATTCATGGACTACGGG
>Ga0315281_10008119_pt1 | contig 14688 bp, 13 predicted proteins | sample YL17G07_0_MG_FD_204540 | JGI IMG/M metagenome (GOLD analysis project Ga0315281, IMG submission 204540) | Sediment microbial communities from Yellowstone Lake, YNP, Wyoming, USA - YL17G07_0 | ecosystem: Environmental > Aquatic > Freshwater > Lake > Sediment | place: USA: Wyoming | collected...
CGTCGCCGCGGTCTCGATCCAGACCTTCCGCGCCTGCCCCTGGACCGCCAGCACGAACTCCGACGCAACGCGTCCGTGCGTCCGTCCATCGTCCTCTTCGCGCAGACCGCGCGGCGCGAGGACCACTCAGGTCTTCTCCTTCGCCTCGTAGAAGCCCAGTGACGCCACGGCGGCGAAGGGCACGACCGCGAGGAATGCCCATGGCGCGGCGTGGCGCGCGGCGAGCAGGGCGAACACCAGGGCGGTCGCCGCCGCTCCCGTCAGGCCGAGGGCCACGCGTCGGCGCACGCCGCGCGGGCCGATGTTCGGCACGCATACCGAGGTCACGGGTACCGCCCCTGCTGCTCGTCCCATCGCGCCGTCAATCTCCCGGCGAAAGACCACCGGTGCAAGCATGCCGCCCAGATATCTTGACATGTCGTGAGCCATTGCGTAAGATATGTCGTGAGCTATTGCGCGATGTACTCGGTCAGCATGGAGGCATCAATGGGACAGCATGGCGACAGTTGGGGTGAGTTCTTCGCGTCCGGCTTCGGTCCACGGGCCTGGGCGTTCGGCTTTCCGGCTGGCGGCGCCCGGCGCGGTCGCGGTCGCAGGCAGATGTTCGAATCGGGCGATATGAAGTATGTCATCCTCAGGCTCATCCAGGAGAAGCCGCGCCACGGCTACGAGATCATCAAGGCGCTCGAAGAGCGGATGGCCGGCTGCTACGTCCCGTCAGCGGGGACCGTGTATCCCACGCTCCAGCTGCTCGAAGACCAGGGGTTCGTCAAGGTCGTCGAGACCGAGGGGAAGAAGGTCTATCACATCACTCCCGAGGGAGAGGCGTTCCTCCTGGAGAACCGCAGCACGCTGGACGACATCCTGGACCGGGTGAAGGACGCCGTGCACGGCTTCGCCGGCGGCTCGATGGGCGATCTGAACCAGTGCATCGCACAAGTGGCCGGGCTGTCGTTCCGGAAGGCCTGGCGTGCCGGTCCGGATGACGAAAAGACGAAGAAAATTGTCGAGATCCTGAGGCGGGCCCTCGCCGAGGTCGAGGCCGTGTAACCTGATCTTGCGCTCCGCTTCACGTTAGGAATGTTAGATTGGAACAGGGCCTACTCGGAGGAGTCATGTTCGTCCTGAAACGTGCCTTGCCTGTGGTCGCGGTCCTCTCAGCGTGCGCGCTCGCGGCTTGCAGCAAGGACAGCCTGTCGCCGGATTCGGTGGATGCTTCGACCCTGAGTGCCAGCGTCTCCGGCATGACGTCGACCTTCCAGAACAACGCCGCGTTCCAGAGCATGGCCACGCTGTCGGCGCTGTTCCCCCAGTACGCCGCGACGGCGGCCGTGCGCGCGACGCTGCCCATGGACCCGGCCGTTCCCGGCTCGCTCGCGGCGCGGGCGGATGTCGCGCGGAAGGCGATCGCGTCCCTCGCGTCCATCTCCTCGGGCGTGCAGGCGCTGTTCCCCGCCAACGTCCTCGGCAAGACCCTGGTGTGGGACACGCTGACACACACGTACCAGCCGGACCCAACCCTCGCGGGTGCTCCCGCCGCCGGTATCCGGATCCTCATCTACGCCGTCAATCCGGTCACCAGCATGCCGGTCGTGCCGCTCCAGCAGCTCGGCTACCTCGAGCTGACGGACAAGAGCTCGCCCCAGGACAACAAGCTCGGTGTCCTGCTCACGCTCGGCCAGACCACGATCGCCGCCTACGACATCACCGCGGTGACGGGACTCACCTCCGGCTCGGTCGGGGCGGACGGGTACATCCAGAACCCGACCGGCACGGGCCGGGTGGACTTCGGGTTCCACGTGTCGCTGTCGCTCGCGGGATTGAACGTCTCGGTGCGGCTCGACGGCAGCGACGGGGCCGCGATCACGGCGACGGCTTCGGCCGCGGGCAGTACCGCCACGGTGTCGGTCGGAGTCTCGAAGGGCGGCAACGCGATCGAGATCGAGGTCTCGGGCGACCAGACCGTCGCCGGCGTGGTGAAGTACAACGGCACGACGGTCGCAACGATCACCGGCGACAACGCTGCTCCGTTGTTCACCGGCGCCAATGGCCGCACGCTGAAGCCGAGCGAGGTCACCGCGCTGACCGCCATCTTCACCGGCGCGCTGGAGATCGCGAGCTCGCTCGCGGACGTGGTGTTCGCCCCGGGGAATATCGTCTTTCATTAGACCCGCTGGGCGTGGTCATGCCGACGGGCGGCCTCCGGGCCGCCCGTTGTGCTTCCGCCGTGGGACCGCGTATCGTGTGCAATGCCCACCACGCGAATGTCCGCCCTCACGGCGGCGCTGTGCCTCGCATCGGTCGCCGCCGGCCCGCTCGGCGCTCAGGTGCCAGACTCCGCCCTCATCCGCCACGCGCTGCGCTTGCACCGCCAGGTGCCGATGATCGACGGGCACAACGACTTTGCCTGGGAGATGCGTGTTCAGGCCCGCCTGTCCTTCGAGGGCCGTGACATGCGCGCCGCCATGCCGACCTTCCAGACCGACATCCCGCGGCTGCGCGCGGGCGGCGTCGGCGGCCAGTTCTGGTCCATCTTCATTTCCGACACGATGGTCCACCAGGGCGCCACGAAGACCTCGCTCGAGCAGGTCGACGTGATCCGCCGGATGGTGGCGCGCTATCCCGAGACCTTCGTGCTCGCGGGGACCGCGGCGGACGTGGAGCGGGCGCACCGCGCGGGCCGCATCGCCGCGCTCCTGGGCCTGGAGGGCGGCCACAGCATCGAGAACTCGCTGGGGACGCTGCGGATGTTCTACGACCTCGGCGTGCGGTACATGACGCTGACGTGGAACGACGACGCACCGTGGGTCGACGCCGCGGCGGGCACGAAGAGCCACAACGGCCTCACGGCGTTCGGCCGCGAGGTGGTGCGCGAGATGAACCGGCTCGGCATGCTTGTGGACATCTCGCACGTCTCGGATTCGGTGATGGCGCAGGTGCTCCGCCTCTCGGAAGCGCCGGTCATCTTCTCGCACTCGTCGGCGCGCGCGCTGGCCAACCACCGGCGCAATGTGCCCGACTGGGTCCTGCGGATGGTGCCGCAGAACGGCGGCGTCGTCATGGTCAACTTCTACTGCGACTTCGTGGACTCGGCGAAGGTGCGCTGGAACGTTGACAGCGCGGAGGTGATCCGGGGGATCCGTGCGGCCGGCGGGGACTCGGCCTCGATGCGCCAGGCGTTTGCGGGCTGGACCGCGTCGTATCCGAAGCCGCCGCGGCCGACCATCGCGACCATCGCCGACCATATCGAGCACGTCCGCGACGTGGCCGGCGTGGACCATGTCGGCTACGGCAGCGACTTCGACGGGATCGACTGCGCGCCGCAGGGCCTGGAGGACGTGAGCCACTTCCCCCGCCTGACGGCCGAGCTGCTGCGCCGCGGCTGGAGTGACGCGGACGTCGCGAAGGTGATCGGCCTGAACATTCTGCGCGTCATGCGCGGCGCGGAAGCGGCCGCGCGGCGGCTCCAACGCTTGCGGCCGCCGAGTACGGCGACGCTCGGCGGGATGGACAGCATCGCGGTGCGGCCGGGAGGGCGGGCGCACGGACGCACAGCCGCACGGCCGCACGGACATGCGCGCTGTTGATGGTGGTCGTGGCGTGCTCGCATCCGGCCCCGCCGCCGGCGGCTACGCCCGCGGTCGAGCCCGCTCCCGCGCCGGAGGCCCCGACCGCGATGGTCGCACCGCGCGCGGCCGTGGGTGCGTGGCAGATCAACGCCCACATCGCGTCGGCGCGCCGCTCGGCGCGCGCCACGCAGGCCGGCATCGTCCAGCTGAGCACGCAGCCCACCGCGGCGCCCATGATGGGCGCGCCCCCGCTCTCGCAGTTCAACGCGACCATCGCGCTGGCGGGCTACACGCGGCCGCCGCGCGGCCGCAGGGTCCAGGCCGCCGCGTGGTGGCCGGTCCCCGGGGACAGCATCGTCGTGCAGTTCGCTTTCCAGAACACGGACCAGATCCAGCTCCGGGGCGCGCTGCAGGGGACGCAGATCCAGGGCGAGGTATGGTATCTGTCGCTGACGACCGGTGCGACGTTCCAGATGGGGACCTTTACGGCGACCAAGGGGCGCTAAGGGCCGAGGGCAGAACCTCTCCGGTCTCTCGGCCCTCAGCCCTCAGCCCTCAGAACGCCACCCCCATGAACGCATTGACGTGATGGGCCGTGAGTGCGCCAGCGGCGTAGTCCGTCTGGATCCGGCGATACTCCGCCCCCACGATCAGCCCACCGCCGGGACGCAGGTGTGCGTGGCCTTCGTAGACCAGGTTGCGTCCGCGGCCCGTGGCGGGAGGGAGCAGCGACTCGTCCGGGTCGTCGATGCCGGCGCCGGCGCCGAACTCCAACATCAGGTTGGGCCGGACGTTGAGCTGGACCCAGCCGCCCTTCGTCTTGACGGGCACCCCGCTGAGCCCGAACTGCTGGCCGATCCCGCCGCCGCCGAGACCGGCAAGGGCCTGCCCGTTGACGAACGCCTCCCCGAGGAGCTGGATGTGCTCGCCGAGGGCGAGCCGCATATCTGCCGAATACGCTTCGCTCGCCAGAAGGGCACCGGACGGCGTGCCGATCCAACCGCGGTGGATGCCCACGCCGATCTGGCTCTCCGTATCGCCCTCGCCCCACCCGATGTAGGCGTGCGCCTGGACCATGGGTCGGCTGCTCCGTTCGGCGCTGTCGGCGGTGGTCAGGAACGCCGACTGGGCCGAGCCGAGCATGGGCGCCAGCGCGGCGGCCTGCAGTCCGAGGCGCGGCCGTACGCCGGTCTCGTAAGTGAGCCGGAGCTGCGGGACCCAGAACCAGAGGTTCCCGGCCGACGTGAAGCCCGGGATGCCGACCGACGCGAACGACACCGGGTTCAGCGGCGAGACGATCTGCGTCTCCTGCCCCACGAGCAGGCCGATGTGGCGCCAGTCGAGCTTCACGAACGCGGTGCGGATGCGGGGCAGGGGGAAGGTGCGGCCGCCGGCGGAGGGCAGCTGGCCGCCATAGAAGTCGAGCTGGAGCTCCGCGGACAGGTCTGCTCCGAGGGCGCGCGAGCCGGACAGCGCGAAGCCGAGTCGCGACTGGCGCACCTGGCCGGCGACATGGGCCGGGTCGGGCAGCGCGGTATCTGCCGCGACCGGCTGGGCGACGAACGTGGGAACGTCGCTGTTGTTGACCTTGGTGCTGTTGTAGAAGCCGTTGAAGAGAATCAGCCCCGAGATCTCGAGCCGGTTGCGCGAGCGGCTCTGGATCTTGGCCTGGGCCTGATCCTCGAGCTGGCGCTGGAGCCGCTCGATGCGTCGTTCGGCCTGCTCAAGCCGGTCGCCAAGGGAATCCAGCGCCGCGCGGGCGGAATCCTGGGGAGTCTGGGCCCGCAGCGTCGCCGGCAGGGCGGCTACAAGCAGGGCACTGGCTATGCGGACCGCGGTCGCGCGCCTGGAGGGTCTCATGATGCTCCTCTGGAAGGCCGCCGAGCTTGACTCCACCCCGGCAGGGAGGCAAACTCGACCGTATGCACAAGATATACAAATGCTTGTCCGCCGCAGGGTTCCTGGCGGTGGCCTGCATCACGCTCGCGGCCGTTCCCGGCCTGGCGCTCGCGCAGGTGAGCGGCCGCATCCAGGTCGCCGATGCCGGAGGCCGTCCGGCCCCGGATCTGGGGGACGCTGTCATCTGGATCGAGGGCCGGGGGCCGCGGGCCCCGGCGGTCCGCGTGGACATGTCGCTCGATGCCCGCCAGTTCCGGCCGCGGGTGCTGGTGGTCCCGGTGGGGTCCACGGTCAACTTCCCCAACCTCGACCCGTTCAACCACAACGTCTTCTCGCTCAGCGAGCCGAACGGCTTCGACCTCGGGCTCTATGCCCGCGGCGAGGCGCATGACAAGCGCTTCATGCGGCCGGGGCTGGTCCGGGTCTACTGCAACATCCATCCGCGGATGACCGGATTCATCCTGGTCCAGGGCAACGCCCGCTACACGCAGCCGTCGGCGGACGGGAGCTTCACGCTGGCCGACGTGCCGCCCGGCACGTACACGCTCAGGATCTGGCACGAGCGCGCTCCCGAGGCGGCGCAGGAGATCGTCGTGCCGCAGGGCGGCCTTGCGGGGATCGAGATCCGGATCGACGCCAGCGGCTACCAGTACACCCAGCACAAGAACAAGTACGGCCAGGATTACGGCACGGGGGCCACGCGTGAGCGGTACTGAGAACCGAAAGGGCGGATTCGGCCTGACACTGAAGGTCTTCACGGCGACGGCGCTCGTCGTCGTGGCGGTGTTGGCCGTGACGCTGGTACTCACTGGGTACCTCGCGAGGCAGAGCGCCGAGCGGGCGCTCGACCAGCGGCTGGCCAACACGGGCGAGGTCGCCCGCCGGTTCATCGAGCAGGAGAACGCGAAGCTCGCGGCCGGTGCGGCGGCGGCGGCGCAGGAGCCGGCCTACCTCGCGGCGATCTCGTCGGCGACGGGCGGCAGCCTGTTCGACCTCTCGCGCACGTTCAAGGAGCTGCTCGGCGCCAGCTATGCGCTGATCACGGACGCGCAGGGCGTGCTGAGGGGCCGCAGCGACAACGCGAATGCGGGGCCCGATTCGCTGGGCACCTCGCCGTTGATCGGCGGCGCGCTGGAATCGCGGCAGCAGGTAGTAGGCTACATCAACCAGGGCGACCAGAAGCTGTTCCTCGCCGTGGCGACGCCACTCATGGACCACAATTCCGGCGTCGTGCAGGGCGTCCTCGTCGCCACGCACCAGGTGACTGATTCACTGGCCGACGAGGTGAAGCGCGGCACGGGCTCCGACATGGTGTTCTACGTGCTCGGCGACCGGGACAAGCCTGTCGTGATGGCCAGCTCGGTGCCGAGGGGCCCGGCCCTGGAGGCGGCGGTCGAGGGCTCGGTGCGCGGCAGCATGTCGCGCACGGGCAGCGACGCCATGCGCGCCGAGGCGACCATCGACGGCGAGCGTCTGGTGGGATTCAACCGCACGCTGACGAACCCCGGTCGCGACACGCCGATGGGTGGCTACCTGGCGCTCCGCTCGCTGGACGCCGAGCTGGCCGGCTACCGGCGGCTCCAGTCGTTCCTGCTGGTCCTGGCCATCGGGGCGGTCCTGCTCGCGCTCGTGGCATCGTGGCTCGTGGCGCGGCAGATCGCCAAGCCGGTGCGGGCCCTCGCCGTGGTCGCCAACCGGGTGGCGGAAGGGGACTACGCGACGCCGGTCATGGTGACCTCGAACGACGAGATCGGGCAGCTTGCCTCCTCGATCAAGCACATGGTCGAGGAGCTGCAGGCGAAGCAGCAACTGGTGGACTTCCTCGGCGGCAGCGCGGGCGCGGCGGCGACCCAGCCGATCTACACCGCGGGCGGCGACGTCGCCTCCCCGACGATGGTGCGCTCGATGGCGGCGAACACCGGCCTGCTCGCGGTGGGCCAGACCTTCGCCGGGCGCTACGAGGTCAAGAGCGTGCTCGGGATGGGCGGGATGGGTGTCGTGTACCGCGCGATGGACCGCGAGCTGGGCGAGGCGGTCGCCATCAAGACGCTGAAGAGCGATGCGATGGCCTCGGATCCCGCGATGCTCCAGCGTTTCAAGGACGAGATCCGCCTGGCGCGGAAGATCACGCACCGCAACGTGGTGCGGACCCACGATCTCGGCGAGGTCGAGGGGATGTACTACATCACGATGGAGCTGTGCGAGGGGCAGTCGCTGAAGCACCTGATCCAGAGCCGCGGCTACCTGCCGGTGAACGTGGTGCTGACGCTTGGCAAGCAGCTCTGCCGCGCGCTCGAGGTCGCGCACGAGCAGGGCGTGATCCACCGCGACATCAAGCCGCAGAACCTGATCGTCGAGCCGTCGGGGACGCTGAAGGTGATGGACTTCGGCATCGCCCGGCTGGCGTCGCGCACCGATGGCGTGACCCAGGCGGGGATGGCGATCGGGACGCCGGAATACATGGCGCCGGAGCAGCTGCTGGGCGACAACGTGGACTTCCGCGCCGATCTTTATGCCGCCGGCTGCGTGCTGTTCGAGTGCCTGACCGGCCGGACGCCGTTCGTGGCCGATTCGCCGATTTCGCTCGTCGCGAAGCAGCTGGAGGAGACGCCGGCCTCGCCGGCCAGCCTCAACGGCGAGGTCCCCGAAGCGCTGGCGCAGCTCATCCTGCGCACGCTGAGCAAGGACGCCGCCCAGCGGCCGCAGTCGGCCGCCGTCCTGCACGACGAGCTGGACGCGATCGGGATGTCCGGCCCGCCGCCCGCCGCCTGAACCTCGAGGTCCGCATGCATCGTGCCCTGGCGGCGTGGGGCGCCGCGCTCGTCCTCGCCGCGCTTGCATCGGCGGCCGCGTGCACGGCGACGGCCTCGCGCACGACACTCTGGACGATCGCCGAGCTGGAGAGTCAATAACCCGATGAGCGTGTAATGTCGCTGGACTCCCTCATCCTGCCGGGGTTGCTCACGCTTGTCATCGTGCTCGCGGCCGCGCCGATCGTGTGGCGCCTGCGCGCGCACGACCGGATGGTGCGCAAGAAACTCGAGCACGCGAAGGAGCTCGGCAGCAACGAGACCGTGTCGCTGCATCCCAAGATCGACGAAGGGCTCTGCATCGGGTGCGAAGAGTGCGTGCGGGGCTGCCCCGAGCAGGACGTGATCCTCACCTACAAGAACAAGGCGACGGTCGTGGACGCCACGGAGTGCGTGGGCCACGGTATCTGCGAACGGGTCTGCCCGGTGGCGGCGATCATCCTCGTGGTGGGCACGGAGAAGCGCGGGCTCGAGCTGCCGCGCCTCACCGAGCACTTCGAGACGAACGTCCCGGGGCTCTACGTCGTGGGCGAGCTGGGGGGCATGGGGCTGATCCGCAACGCGATCTGGCAGTCGACGCAGGCCATGAAGCAGATCGCGGCGCAGAAGCCCAAGGCGCCGCCCGGCGGCGTGCAGGTGCTGATCGCCGGCGCCGGGCCGGCGGGGCTCGCTTCCGCGATCTCGGCCAAGGCGGCCAAGCTCAGCTTCCGCGTGGTGGAGCAGGGCGAGATCGGCGGCTCGATGCTGCACTACCCGCGCCGCAAGCTGGTCATGACACACCCCGGCGAACTGCCCGGCGTGGGCCCGTTCCCGTTCAAGGAGGTCGAGAAGGAGCCGCTGGTCGCGTTCTGGAAGACCGTGATCCAGCAGCTCCAGCTGACGATCGAGACCGGCACGACGCTCACGAAGGTGACGAAGCAGGACGGCGGCCACCTCCTGGTGGAGACCACGAAAGGCACGATTGCAGCCGCGAACGTGGTGCTGGCCCTGGGCCGGCGCGGCTCGCCACGGCGGCTCGAGGTCCCGGGCGAGGTTGCTTCCAAGGTGCTCGACCGGCTGATCGAGCCGGAACAGTTCGATTCCCGGCGGTGCCTGGTGGTGGGCGGCGGCACCGCGGCGCTGGAGACCGCGCTGTCGCTATCCGAGCGACCCGGCGCGGTCGTGACGCTCTGCCACCGGCGCGAGGCGTTTGCCGGGGCACGCGCCGGCGTCATCGAGCGGTTCCTGTCGGCCGAGAAGGACGGGAAGGTGGAAGTACTGCGCAACGCGAAGGTCACCGCCGTGGAGCCCGAACGCGTGCTCTTCGAGGTGGCGGGTCAGGCCGCCGAGCGGCCCAACGACTTTGTCTTCGTGATGATCGGCGGCACGCCGCCCTTCGAGCTGCTGAAGAGCTGCGGCGTGAACCTCGAGACCAAGTTTGCGGCGCCGCTCGGCCGCGTCTCCCGCATCAGCCGTATCGGCCGGCGCCTCAGCCTGTCGTAGCGAGCGCCGGCTCAGGGAATCCGCAGTCTCCGCCTCGGCGACGTCAGCGGCACGGGCATCATCAGGTTGCTGCGGCCCGCCGGATGGCAGGTGTAGCACGCCTGCGCCGTGTAGCTGTAGCCGTTCACACCCTGGTGATGGCTGTTCGTCGTACTCTGCGCATGACACCCCGACGGCATGCAGGTCCACTGCGACCGGTCGCCCGGCACCTGGTGGCAGGTGCTGCACGCAATCCGGGTGTGCTTGCCGGTCGTGATCGGGAAGATCGCGTCGTGCCCGGGGAACACGCCGGCGGTGCCGGTCGGATGGCACGACAGGCACGGCGCCGACACGTAGCTGTAGCCGGTGATTCTGCTGTGCGTCGCGTCGGTCGGCGCCTGCACGTGGCAGCCGGAGCTCAGGCACGTGAACACCGAATGGTCCTTCGGGTTCTGGTGGCAGGCGGCGCAGTTGGTGCCCCAACGCCCGGCGTGGGTGCCCGAGTTGATCGGAAACACCACGTCGTGCTGCGCGAACGTCCCTGCCTTGCCGTCCGTATGGCACGCAAAGCACTGGGCCCCCGTGTAGCTGTAGCCGGAAATCCGGTTGTGCATGGTGCCCGTGGCTGTCTGCGGGTGGCAGGCGCCGCTCATGCACGTGATGGCGGTCCGGTTGGTGGGGTCGGTGTGGCAGTCGGCGCACGACGCCCACAGGCCGGCGTGCGTGCCGGCCGCGATCGGGAATACCGTCTCGTGGAAGGTGCCCGAAGAGGCCGGTCCGCCCGTCGGATGGCACGAGAGGCACTGGGCGGTCGCGTACTGGTAACCGGCGAAACCGGTGTGCGTGCCGTCGGTCGTCGGCTGCGGATGGCAGGCGGCCGACGTGCAGGTGACGATCTGGCGGTTGGCCGGGTCGGTGTGGCAGTCGCTGCACTGCGTCCACACCCCGGTCGTGTGCTTGCCTGACTGGATCGGGAAGATCGCCTCGTGGAAGTTGGCGTCGGCGGGCCTGCCGCCGGGATGGCAGCTGAGACATCCCGCGTCCTGGAACTGGTAGCCGGGGATGCTGGCGTGCTGCGGGTCGGTGGCCGGCTGCGTGTGACAGGTGACACAGACGAACTTCGTGTAGTCCGCCTGGACGGTGTGGCAGGTAGCGCACGACTGCCACGTGCCGGCGTGCGCGCCGCTGTAGATACCGAAGATCGCGTCGTGCTGGTTGAAGGCCGCGAAGTCCCAGGTCGCCATCTGGTGGCACGACTCGCACGCGGGCGGGAAGCCCAGCGTCACGTGGGACGGTCGGGTCGTGGCCGTATAGGTGTTCTGGTGGCAGCCCAGGCACCGCTGGAGGGCGCCGTGGAACATCTGGTTCCCGGTCTGGCGGTGGCAGTCGTCGCAGCGCAGCGCGAAGTGCGGCCCGAGGTCCGGGAGCCGTGAGCCGGCGTGCGCGTTCATCACGTTCACGGTGCGCCAGCCGGCCTCGTTGTGGCACTGCTGGCAGTTCGACCCCGCATCGCCGCGGTGCGGGTCCTGGTGGCAGGTGGCGCACGCCGTGACGGCGGTGCGGAAGTCGCGCAGGTCGTGGCAGCCACTGCAGGGCACGATAACGTGGCGGCCGCGCAGATCGAACCCGGCGCGGCGGTGGTCGTATTTCACGTCGCGCCAGCTGTCCGGCCCGTGACACGTGGTGCACGCGGCCTGGAGCTGCTGGTGCGGGTTGCGGGCCTGCGCGCGCAGGGCGGCGGGCAGGGCGGCAATGGCCAACGCGGCAAGGGCCGCGGCGAACGGTGTGCGTTTCACCGGTGGCAGTCCTGGCATTGGTGGGGCAGCGGGTGGAAGCGAACCGGAAGGCCCGGCGCCTCGCGCATGTGGCAGGACGCGCACGGGACGTTGCGGTGAGCGCCATCGAGCGGCCAGTCGCTGTCCGTCTGGTGGTCGAAGTTCGCGGGGCGCCAGTGGTCGCTGGAATGGCACGTGGTACACTCGGTCCCGCCCGCGCGCTCCGCGAACTGGTCGCCGTGCGGCTGGCCGTGGCATCCAGCGTCAGAGCAGGTCGTCGGCAGGCCGCGGAACCGCACCGGGGCGCGCGGATCGTCCGCCGGCCGCGTGTGGCAGGACGAGCACCGGATGCGCAGGTGCGCGCCGGTCAGCGCGAACCGCGTCGCGGAGTGGTCGAATACCACCTGCGGCCACGCCTCGGTGGCGTGGCAACCGCTGCAGGGCTGCTCCCGGAACGCACCGTCGTGCGGGTCGCGGTGGCAGGCCTGGCAGCGCGTGTCGGTGATACGGAACCGCACGCGGCCGGCTCGCGCCGGCCCGCCCGCCAGCGGCGCGTGGCAGGCCGTGCACGGCACCGCCCCGTGCGCGCCGGTCAGTGGGTAGGCGGTGCGCTCGTGCATCGCGAGCGTGAACTGCGTCGGCGCGAACTTCACCTGATCGTGGCACTCGGCGCAGTCGCCCCGCGCGGGCGACAGCTCGCCGCGGTGAGGGTCCTCGTGGCAGGCGGCGCAGCGGTGGTCGGCAATCCGGAACCCGATGCGGCCGGAACCCGCCGGGGCGCCTTCGAGCGGCGTGTGGCAGCTCGCGCACCGCGCCTCGGCATGGGCGCCGACGAGGGTGAAGTTCGTGCTGTCATGCATCGCCGTCGTGAACAGCGACGGCGTGAACTTGATCTCGTTGTGGCAGGTAACGCAGTCGCCGCGCGCGGCCGACAGCTCGCCGCGGTGGACCTCGGTGTGGCAGTCGTCGCAGCGCGCGAAGCCCATGGGCTGGCGCGACAGCGGGCGCAGGAAGTTGGCGCGCACCAGTGCAACGCGGGGCGGCAGCGAAGCCCCAGGCGAGGAGAGGTGGCACGACTCGCACCGCGCCTCGCCGTGCGCACTGTTCAGCGCGAAGCCGGTGCGCTCGTGCGCGAAGTTGCTGCGCAGCGAGTCGGGGAGTACGAACCAGCCGTCCACGGTGTGGCACGCCTCGCACCGGCCGAACCGTGCGGCGTCGCGGTGCGGCGAGGTGTGGCATCCCGTGCACCCGGCGCCGGTGGGGCGTCCGGTGCGGAAGTCCACGAACATCGTGTCGGTCGCGCCGCCGGGGCCGGTGGCGGCCTCGTGGCGCTCGGTGTGGCACTGGTTGCATCGCACGTCGCGGTGCTTGCCGGTGAGCTGGAAGTTCGTGCGCCCGTGGTCGAACTTCGGCGCCGGCTTCCACGCGGTCAGGGTGTGGCAGTCGAGGCAGGGGGCGCTGGTCCTGCCGCGGTGCTCGTCGAGGTGGCACGACGTGCAGTTGGTCCCCAGCCCGAGGTACGTCCTGACGACATTCAGCGAATTGTCGCTGCGCGTGGCGGCCGCGATGAACCCCGGCTTGTGGCAGTCGTCGCACCGGAGCCGGGCGTGCGCGCCCTCGAGGTTCCAGCCCGCCTTGGTGTGATCGAAGCGCTCACGGCTCCCGCCTTCCCAGCGCACCAGGCGGTAGGGACGCCCGTTGTGGTCGCCGTGGCACGTGGCACAGGCGAGCCGTGTCCCGCGATTCGTCACCGTCGCGTGGAAGCCCCCGCCCTGCTGAATGCGCGCGGCGAGCGTCGTGTGGCACGCCAGGCACTTTCGCCCGCTCAGCTCCTTGCCGGCGTCGTGGCACTGGAGGCAGTTCCGCATGCCGTCGAGCCGCGCGTGCGGCTCGGCCAGCGGGCCGGGCGAGGCAAGGTTCTGCGCGCGTGCCACCGGCGCCGCGCCCGCCGCGAGGGCGAGCACGGCGGCCAGGAGGCCGGCCGCGCGCGGCAGCCTCGCAATCACCCGGTTCCCACCGCGCCGAAGAACAGCACCGCGCCGACGTGCATGACGAGCATCACCATCATGGCGACGAAGAACACCAGGTGCGTGACGTGCCAGTACAGGAACAGGCGCTTGAAGAGGCCAAGGAACGCCAGCCGGCGCGCCGACGTCACCTGGTTCCGCACCAGCCCGAGGACCGCGGCGACCTCCAGGGGGGGCAGACCGGCCTGCCGGCGGAGCCGCCGCTTGAGGCCCGCGAACCGGAATGGGCGGGCCAGGTCGTCCGCGATGAGCCACACCAGCACGAACAGTCCCCGCGCCGACTTGATCCGCGCCACGCTCTGCGCCGTGAATGTCTCGACCGCCTTGAGGGCGCCGGGCGCGCCCGCATAACGCTGCTGCAGGATCTGGTGGGCCAGCTCCTGCTCCTGCTGGACCTCCTGGAGCGAGAGCTCGCGGCCCTTCATCTCGCGCGGGAACTGCTGGTAGATCCACCGTCCGATGATGCCGCTTCCCGCCACGATCATCATCGACCAGTACGAGTAGGCGGCGAACCCGCCGAACTTGAGCGCGGTGTGGAAGGTGACCAGCGTCGGCCCGACGAGGCACAGGTAGATGTGCACGTTCAGCCACGTCCGCATCGGGCCACGGCCCTGCATGGGGCGCACGCGCTTGCGCGTCGAGTACAGCAGCACGCCGATGACCACCATGGCGGTGCCGACGATGCCGATCAGGTGCCCGATGCTGCCCGACGGCCGCAGCGCCTTGTGCAGAGGCGCGTCGGGCCGTTCCCACAGGGGCAGCAGGTAGTACTGGCCCGCCTTCGACAGGAACGCGACGCACGCGGCCGTCGTCAGGATGGCCAGCAGGATGACGAGTCGGTCCACCCACGAGGCGAGCCCGGTGCGGCCGGGGCCCGACCGGGCGGCGCTAGCGGAGGCGATAGGACATTCCCGCGTGCAGGAAGGTGCTGGTCTGGCCGGCGTAGGTGCCGATGTCGCCGCCGAGCGACGCGAAGAGCCCCGCGCCCAGGAACCTCGAGATCTCGGGACGGAAGCTGTAGCGCCAGAAGGTCGAGCCGCCCGCGCCCGCCGAGCGGGTCATGGAGGCGCCGGCGCCCAGAGAGAGCGTGAACGGCAGCCAGTTCCCCGGCACGAGGATGTTCGCCATCGCCGAGCCATAGTCCGAC
>Ga0315281_10008120_pt1 | contig 14687 bp, 14 predicted proteins | sample YL17G07_0_MG_FD_204540 | JGI IMG/M metagenome (GOLD analysis project Ga0315281, IMG submission 204540) | Sediment microbial communities from Yellowstone Lake, YNP, Wyoming, USA - YL17G07_0 | ecosystem: Environmental > Aquatic > Freshwater > Lake > Sediment | place: USA: Wyoming | collected...
CAAAGCCTCAAACCTCCAGGCTTGAGAGGGTAGACACCGTCGTCTCGAAGAGCCACATAAATGGCCTCGCAGTACTGCTTGATCACCTTTGCCTTTTCATCGTTTGCAAAAGAAGCTTTCTTTTCAACGGTTCTTATGCCTCTGACTTTCTTCTTCAAATCCACCTTTAAGGCTCGGTCCAGGTCTATAATGGGTTTGGCGATGTTGCGCAGAAAGTGGAAGTGGCAAAGCTGATGTGGAACACCTGGAAACTCTTGTTTGACGGCGAGTCTGATGCTTCTTTGACCATCGCTCACGATGCCTTTTACGGGAACGTTTAGCGCTTTGGTTTCTCTTAGCAGTGAAGCTATGTTGTCTGTGTCGGCGCATGATAGGTTTTTGGCTAATAGCACCTCGCCTGACTGTACGTCTCTGAGGATCCAGAGGGTTTCGTTGCCTTTTTCAGGTTGGACGCCGTCGATGGAGAGGACTACGCCGCTGCTTCGGAGTTTCTCAAGGAACGCGGTGTCTTGTTGTCTGTTTGCTTTTATAAGCGCTAGGTATACTTGGCAGAGCAAGTTGACTTCGGAGCGGCTTATTTGCAGTTTAAATCGCTGTTTGAGGATGCAGCGGATTTGGCGGATGGTTTTGTGCTCGTTGAATCGTAGGTGTCCCACTTTGGCGATGACGTCTAGGCTGAATTGGTAGTGTTTTAGGCTGAGGGTTTCACCTTCCATGCAGCGGTAGATGGCTTTGGGTTCTGGGCAGATAGTGTTGCTGCATTTGTAGGCTAGGCTGGTTACGTGGAAGATGCTGTTGAGAGTTATGATGTTTTTGCTCCAGGCTATGTGGCTTCTTTGTAGGGGTTTGTTGCAGTGTGGGCACAGGTTTATCTCTGGCTTGAAGTATACTGTTTTTGCCCCGCTGTAGTCTTTCGCTTTCTTCATCAATAGTGTATATGCGGGAGGCGACAGCTCGGGCTTGAAAAGCGCTCATATCCCAATTTGTATGTTAATTATGGACATATGGAAAAAAAAGAAACTCTTACACGCAAAGCAAAAACAATGCTTAACTAAAATTTACTCTTCGCCATGATGCATCATCATGCCCATGCCATGGCCCTCTTTTCTTTTAGACCACATCCTTGACCTCCAAACATCCACGCCTTGGGCAGCTAAATCTGACATCATATCAATGTCTTGCTTGATTAACTCCAGTATGGGCTGGTTTAACTCAAGCTCGAAAGTAAATTTTACCTTGCCACTTTTTTCGTCTGCCGTAACTTCACCTCCTAAAACACTCAACAAAATCAAAAATCTGTTTCGACTATATTACTAGGGTTAGATGGGGCTTTTTTAAGTATACGTGGCTGTGCCGGTACTACAACATTAATCAGGTTTATGCTGATTAACTTGTCTCTTGGCTAGTTTTTTACTTTATGCTCCAGTATCGAGCTAACGCTGCTAACGCTTCCTCAAACAAGTAGTTCTGCGGCATCACGTCAACTTTTATGCCCATTTCCCTCAAGGCTTCAGCAGTTGTCGGCCCAATAGCTACAGTTGTCACTTTGCCATTTATTATGCCACGGAGCTTTTCCATGGAGGCTTTTTCAGTGAGCATTTTGAAAATGTTTTTTGCACTTAATCCGCTGCCGAAAACAATCGCGTCAATCTTTCTAGAAATTAAATCTTGAAAAAACCTGTCTTTCAGTTTCTCGTCCACTGGCAAGCCTGACTCGTAAACATAAACCTCTTCCACTTGGGCACCCATTTCCTTGAGTTTCTCAGTTAAAGTCGGCGTTGCCCCAGTAGTCCTTGGAATGCGTATCTTTTTGCCTGAAATGTTTTTGCCTTGCAAGCACTCGATTAATCCTTCAGAACTGTACTTCAATGGGACTAAGCCCACATGTACGTGGTATTCGTCTTCCAGCGCCTGAGCAGTTCGTGGACCAACGGCAATAACAAACGCTTTACCTAAGCCTTCTTTCAATTGGCTGGATTGCTTTAGGCTCTCAGCAGCGCTGAAGAGGTATTTCACGCCGTTAGTACTCATAAAAATAACATAGTCAACTTGCCCCTTTAGCAGTTCACTGATAAATTTTTTCACAGGTGAAAAATTGGTTAAACCTTTAATTTCTATGGCTGGAATATAGTAGGGTATTCCGCCTTTTTCCTCGATGAGTTTGCCTGCTTCTTCCGCCTGACCGGCAGGGCGTGTGATAGCGACTGTTTTTCCTTTCAGGATAGGGGCTTTTTGAACCATGCAAGTTTCCTGCCTAAGTTTGCCACTTCACCTACAACGATGACTGCGGGCGGCTTGACCTGCTTTTCCTCCGCTTCCTTTGCGAGGGTGCCGATTTTGCCAATGATGGTTCTCTGCTGCTTTAAGGTGCCTGATTCAATTATAGCTGCAGGCGTTTCTGGGTTTAAGCCGCCTTCAATTAGTTTTTCTGCTATGGCTTGAAGCGATTCCACGCCCATCAAAATAACCATCGTGTCCACGGCGTCGGCTATTTTTGCCCAGTTGATTACTCGTTCCGCGTCGCCTGCCCTATGACCCGTAACTATCGCCACTGAAGACGCGTAATCACGATGCGTCAACGGTATGCCAGCGTATGCAGGAGCCACAATAGCTGAACTAACTCCGGGCACAACTTCAAATTTGATGCCTTTTTCAGCAAGTGCTTCAGCTTCTTCGCCGCCTCTACCGAAAATAAACGGGTCGCCACCCTTAAGCCTCACAACTTTGCCGCCCATCTTGGCTTTTTCAATTATCAACTCAGTAATCTTGTCTTGCGGAACCTCATGCTTGCCCGTTCTTTTTCCAACATAAATCTTCTCAGCGTTTTTCGGGGCTAAGTTTAGAATTGACTCGCCAACTAATCTGTCATAAATTACCACGTCAGCCTCTTTCAGCAATTCAACCGCTTTAACAGTGAGCAGTTTTGGGTCGCCTGGTCCAGCGCCGACAAGGTAAACTTTACCATGCGCCATATTTTTCTCTCCATTCTTTCTCGTAGTCTTTGGCTCCCTGTCGTATGAGGTCTTCACCGACTTTCCTGCCCAAATCCTCCGCTTCATTTAGGCTGCCTTCGGCGTTTGCACTGATTTTCTTGCGACTATTAAGTGAAAAAATGCAGCCAAAAAGCGACAAGGAAACGCCTTTTACGTGACCGACGGCGCCTATTGGCACTCGGCAACCACCTTCCAATTGAAGCACCAAGCTTCGTTCAGCCATAATTTCGGCGCGTGTTGCTTTGTCTTCAACAGCCCCCAAAAGCGCTATTACGCTCTCATTGCCTTCTTTGGCGACCACTGCTAAAGCCCCCTGTCCCGCTGCTGATGGGAACTGATCCAGCGGCAGACGCTCGGTTATTTCGTTTTCTAAATTCATTCTCTCAAGCCCTGCTTCAGCAATGACAACGCCCGCCAACTCGCCTTTTCTAACCTTATTGATTCTGGTGTCCACGTTGCCTCTGATTGGTTGGACAGCCAAGTCGGGGCGAATGTACTTGATTTCAGCCATTCTTCTGAGACTACCTGTTCCAACCACCGAGCCTTTAGCTAACGCGTTAAGCGGCACTTTGCCTTTCGAGATGAACACGTCGTTCTGCGAATCTCTTTTCGGGATTGCGGCTAAGACCGTGCCCCTTTGCTGCTCAACAATGGGCACATCTTTTAGGCTATGCACGGCAAAGTCGATTTCGCCTTTGACTACTTGTTGATCGATTTCTTTTTCAAAAATGCCCTTGCAATCAATAGTAAAAAGCGGCTTGCCATGTTCTTTGTCGCCTAAGGTTTTGATGATTTTTAGTTTGAACTCCACGTCTGGATGTGCCTGTTTGATTTGTTTCAGGACTCTTTCTGTTTGTGCAAGCGCGAGTTTACTTCCTCTGGTGCCAACGGTTAGAATCATTTTAACTCGTTTTCTCCTTTGCTGTCTTGCTGAGTGCTTTGTCGAAAGCGTTTATTGTATGCTTCAAATCGTCTTCCGTGTGAGCGGTTGATAAGAAGCAGGTTTCGAACTGTGATGGCGGAATAAACACTCCCTGTCGCAGTAGCTCATGGAAGTACGTAGTAAACATTTGTGTGTTAGATTGTTTGGCGCAGGCGTAATCGGTGACTGGCTCTTTTGTGAAGAATATTTGGTACATTGAAGCGATGTTGTAGACTTGCGCTTGCACCTTGTGAGCTTTAGCTGAATCGGTTAGGGCTTTCTTTAGTTCAACGCAGTTTTTCTCAAGCTTAGGGTAAATTTCGTTTTTCTTTTTGTTAAGAATGTTTAGAATGGTGAAACCTGCGGTTGCTGAAACTGGGTTGCCGCTGAACGTTCCAGCCTGATACACTTTGCCGACTGGTGAGATGTTTTGCATGATTTCTTTTTTGCCGCCAAAGGCAGCAAGCGGGAAGCCGCCGCCGAGCACCTTGCCAAGCGTTGCCATGTCAGGCTTAACCTTAAAGTATTCTTGGGCGCCGCCTAAAGCTAAGCGGAAGCCCGTGATAATCTCATCAAAAATTAAGACAGCTCCGTAGTCACTGGTTATTTTTCTTAGATAACTCAAGTAATCTTTCTTTGGCAAAATAAGCCCAACATTCGCCAAAACGGGCTCAACAATCACCGCGGCAATATCATTGCCTTCACGCTTCATTGTTTCTTCTAACGCTTCAAAATCATTGTACGGCACAACAATCGTGTTCCGAGTTGTCTCCTCTGGAATCCCAAGCGAGTTCGGTGCTCCAAAAGATGTGGCTCCTGACCCTGCCTTAACTAAAACGTTGTCATGAGACCCGTGGAAGCAGCCTTCGAACTTGATGATCTTTTTTCTTCCTGTGTAGCCTCTGGCAGCTCGGATGGCGTGCATTGTGGCTTCAGTGCCAGAGTTTACAAGCCGTAACATTTCCATGCAGGGCGACGATTTCGCTATGAGCTCGGCAAATTCAACTTCCCTCTCGGTTGGAGCGCCATAAAGCGAGCCTTTGGCTAATTGATTCTGCACGGCTTCCGCGATGTCTGGGTAAGCGTGCCCCAAAAGCAAAGCGCCATACGCCATACAATAGTCTATGTACGTGGTATCGTCTGCACTGTACATTTTTGAGCCTTGTGCATGTTCCACAAAGAAGGGGTAAGGCGCAAAGGCTCGGACTGGACTGTTTACGCCTCCAGGCAGAACCTTTTTTGCTCTCTCAAAAAGCGTTTTTGACTTGTTTTCGGTCAAGTTTGATTCAACCAAGATTTGAGGTCTTTGGCAAAGTAGGTTATGATTAAGTCGGCGCCTGCACGTTTAATGCCTGTTAGGATTTCGCGGATTACGGTTTTCTCGTCTATCCACCCGTTTTGGGCTGCAGCCTTTACCATTGCGTATTCGCCGCTGACGTTGAATGCAACTATGGGCACGTTAAAGTTTGCTTTCGCGAGAGTAATAATGTCCAAGTAAGCTAAAGCGGGCTTAACCATAATCATATCCGCGCCTTCGTTGATGTCTAGCTCCATCTCGCGCAAAGCCTCCTGTGGGCTTCCGTAACTCATTTGATAGCTTCTACGATTCCCAAACTTCGGCGTAGATTCCGCCGCTTCCCTAAATGGACCGTAAAAGCCTGAAGCGTACTTTGCTGAGTAAGCCATAATTGGCACTTGCTCAAAACCTGCATCATCTAAGGCTTCACGGACGGCGAGGACTTGACCGTCCATCATGGCTGAAGGCGCCACAATATCCGCGCCTGCTTCTGCTTGGCTAACAGCAACTTTACCGAGTACATCAAGGGTCTGATCGTTTAGGACTTCGCCGTCTTTAACTAAACCGCAGTGCCCATGACTCATATACTCGCAGAGGCAGACATCGCCGATAACCACAAGTTCTTCTTTGAAGGCGTTTTTTAATTCGCGAGTTGCCTTTTGAATAATACCAGCTTTAGCGAAAGCGCTGGTGCCTGCTTCATCTTTTTTTGCTGGAATGCCGAAGAGAATCACGCTTTTAACGCCCTGCGCTAACGCTTGCTTTCCCTCATCTACGACTTGAGCAATTGGCAGTCTGCTGTATCCTGGCATTGATTCGATGGGCACGGGTTTTTTGATGTTTTCGTCAACGAAGATTGGGTAGATCAGGTTACTTGGTTGCAGATGTACTTGGTTTAGCATGTCTCGCATGGCTGCCGTTCTGCGTAGTCTTCTCATCCTAACTGTTGGAAAACTCAACTTGTTAAATCTCCTTTTTTCTGTAAGATTTTCATGGCTATTTCTTGAGCCTCACAAAGCTTACCTTCTCTTAAAACTTGTTTAATGTTATCGTTATTAAGTATCTCGTATAACATTTTGGTTCTAACTTTTGGATCTGAGACCCGCTCTTTGAGGATACCACGTACATGTGCCTGCAGTTGTATCTCCAGCAAATCCTCAGGTGTTATCATTTTCTCTATCCTTTGCCTTAGTAGCCTCGCCATGACTGGGCTTTTTCCTGAGGTTGAAACTGCAATCTTTACCTCGCCTACTCGCGCGACAGCTGGCAATATAAAATCGCTCAAGGCTGGGTTATCAACAGAGTAAACCATGCACCCTGTAGATTTAGCCGCTTTAACCAGCTCAAGGTTAAGTTTAGGATCATTAGTGACGGCCAAAAGCATGTCTGGCTTAGGATTAAGACTATCGACAAAAGCTTTGGCATCTTGGATTTCAGTCTTAAGCAAAGCAACCTTTTTTGCTTCATGCAATTTTTGGATGCCGCTTGAGAAGGCTTTGCTTATAACCCAGATTTTTGCGCCTGAATCTACAAAGTTTTGGGTTTTTCGGTAGCCCTCTGAGCCTCCACCGACTACTATAATGGTTTTTCCGTCAAGTTTGAGGTCTATGAGCAATTTTGTGTTTTGCCACCTTCAGAAGCGTTAAGCTTATAGTTGGTTAGTAAATTTTTGAATTTTTCCATAAATGCCACATAATCAACTTGGTTTAGCCTTGGAGCTTCTGCAATTCTCGTCAGAGCATCCAAGTTTATGTATTGTTCTGCTGCTTCAATGGCTTGGGCTCCAAACTCTTCATATCTTATTTCAATTTCCGGTATCATACCTCTTCCCTCCACATCCATACGTGGCACAATGCCTAGCAATTCGACGCCGACGTTTTCGAAGGCACGTTTCATGGTGAGTTTGATTTCGTCGGTTAGGTAGCTTACGCGCACCTTGTTTAGTATTACACCAGTTATTTTTACTCCAAGGCTCCTGAGAAGATTAACGTAATTAAGCGTGTTTACCAAGGCGCCTTCGACGCCCTCTTTATCGCAACCAACCACAACAATGGTGGATGCACCTAAAGCCGCCGCAACCTCAGCTGTTGACGTAGGCCTCTCCACTTTATCATTTAATAATCCAGTGAAAGCGCTCATGGCTCCTTCAACAAGGAGAAAATCGTGATTTTGACTGGCTTCCCCTACTGCTTCAGCTAAGGGTTCCCAGCCGCTTTCCCCAATTTTAATTGACGAATAACCCTTTATCGGCTCTTTAATCAGGTACAACGCTGGCACTGTGTCTCGTATGTCTCCGCCAACTTTAATGACTCCAACTTTAAATCCTCTCTTTTTTAATGCGCCAGCAATGCCTGCTACGAGGAAGGTTTTTCCTGAGCCGCTTCCTGTTGCCGTTACCAACAGTAAACGTGGCTCTTTTTGGTTGATCGTGCCTTGCTGGCGAATGTTGGTTGAGATTCCAATTTCGCTTTTGATTTGCTCTAACAGTTTAGCGTTTGCTTTTCGTATTGCTTCGAGCTCGATTGCATTTATGTTTAATGATTTAGTGATGCTTTGGATGATGGTTGGATTCTGGTCTAACAGGGCATGTATGAAAACGCCGACCACGTTGCCTTCCTTGTTGGCTACTCCTGAAACCAAATCCTGAGGGTCTTTATGATAGTTGACACGTTGGGCGTGGGAAACAAGGATGGTTTTTGCGTCTTTGTGAAGGATGATTTTGCCGTAGGTGTGGCAGTGAAAACCCGAGACTTCCTTGCCAACTTCGTCTGTGATGAAACTTTTATCGGTTATTGTAGCTTTCACGCGGTCTGTGCAGATTAATGGTTTGAACTCTGCATCTAGCAAGCCAAGTCCTTCTCTTGTTATAGGGACGGTTGATAAGCGTCCGACATCGGTTTCTTTTGCAAGTATTTGGAAGCCTGAGCAGATTCCAAGCACGAATTTGCCTGAATTAGCCATTTTAATTATTTCCTGAGTTACTTCCTTGTTAATGCTTTGTGATTCAACGAGGCTTCCGCCCGGGATGATTATCATGTCAAGAATTTGAGATGCTGGCTTGCCGTCTACAAGCCCATCAGAGCAAACTAGGTCGGTTGGCAGGTTCCCAAAGTCTTCAAAGCATGGTAATGCTCCCGGAAGGTAAACTAAACCGATTCTGTGGTGTAATTTCGTCCCAAGTTGCCCCCATCGCGTATTTACGGTAAAGCTTATATTTAAGCCGGTCGGTTTATCCAACCATGTATTCCTCGGCAAAGACAGACCATGTCATCAACGTTAGAATAACGCATAAAACAGCACGAGTGCCATTAATGGAGGCTGTAGCGTTTAAAGACAAGGAAAAGGCTCTTGCCGAGATTCGTTCTCTTGAAAATGTCGAAGAATGCCTAATCCTTCAGACATGCAACCGTATTGAAATCTACATTGTAACTGAAGAGGTCGAAAAAACAGTTAATTTGGCTAAGGATTATTTGGCAAAAAGAGCCCTGGCAAACGCTGAGGAAGCATCTAAAGCCATAGAAACTTCACTGGACAACGATGCTTTCAACCACCTCTTAAGAGTCACTTCGGGATTAGAATCAATGGTGATTGGCGAAGATCAAGTTCTCAATCAAGTCTGGGACGCTTACTTAGAAGCGGAAAACGCTAAAACGGTCAGTCCAATCCTAAAGCACCTGTTTAATCGTGCAATGACCGTTGGCAGACACGTAAGAAACGAAACAGGCATCAACAAAGGTGCTGTATCAATTGGTTCGGCAGCGGTTGAATTAGCCGTAAACTTACTGGGCAACTTGGAAGAAAAGAAAATATTGGTCATGGGTGCTGGAGAAATAGGAACTCTTGTCGCTAAAGCCTTAGCACGGCGTTGCCTTAGCCCAATATTCATTGCCAACAGAACCTATGACCGGGCGGTAAAATTAGCTGAAGATCTTTCAGGAAAAGCAGTAAAGTTCGATCAGTTTGAAGAGGTGCTCGTTGATGCAGATGTGGTAATTTGCTCAACTTCGGCACCGCATTACTTGTTAACCAAAGAGATGGTTTCAAGATTAATGAAGCAACGCACAAACAAGAATGACCTTGTAATTATTGATATTTCAAATCCTCGTAACGTCGAGAAAACCGTGCAGGAAGTCGCTGGAACAAAACTCTACAACATTGATGATTTGCAGTTTATCGCTGAAAAAAACAAGCAAGAACGGCAAAAAAACATTCAGAAAGCAATCAAAATCTTAGATGAGGAACTTGTTATTCTTAATCAGGATATGAAAAGCCTCTCGGTCCGCCTGATAATTTCGTCGCTGCTTTCTCGTGCTGAGGAAGTTCGGCAAAAAGAACTTGCAACCGCTCTTACCATGATAGGTAATGTGAATGAGAGAGAGCGAAAAATTCTAGAAGATTTAACGTCTATTTTGCTTAAGCAAACGTTTGTGCCGATTGTTGAAAACTTACGGTTAGCCGCCAAAAATGGTGACACGCAACTTATTGATATGGCGGTCAAGTTGTTTGAGAAAACGGAGAAAAACTGACGTGGCAAAGGCATCGTTGGATAAAGTTGGTTTAATTCTGATTGGGCATGGAAGCAAACTGCCTCATAACCGAGAAAACCTCGAAAAGATAGCTGAAATTTTACGTAAACAATCCAAGTTCAAAATAGTGGAAATCGCCTTCATGATTAGAAACACGCCAACTATACCCGAAGCAATAGATACGCTTGCCAAGAAAGGCGTATCAAAAATCGTGCTGGTTCCCGCTTTCCTCGCACCAGGCGTACACACAACACAGGAAATTCCTGAACTCATAGACGTGAAAGACAAGGAATCTCAGCTTTCCTCAAGAGGAATCCAATTGTTTTATGGGGAACCCATAGGTGCGGATGAATGTATTGCAGTAATTCTGGCTGAAAAAGCGCTAAAGGCACTAGGTCAAAAAGGCGCAGAACATCAGCACGCCTCCTTTAGCACAAACACAAATGCAAAGCAAGAGGCGTCTGTCAGTTCAAACAAGATTTATGAAGCCAGCATGAAACTTATCCGCCCTGAAATCAAGGACATTCTAGTAAAAGTACCCAAAAAAAACATTCCAATAATCGAACGGGTCGTTCATACTACCGCTGACCCGGAATTCGCCAAGCTTCTGGTCATAAACGACAAAGCCGTCGATGCTGGAATAGCTGCTATTAAAGGAGGCGCAAAAATAGTCACTGATGTAAAAATGATTAAGGCTGGCATAAACGAGGCAAGGGTGAAAAGGTATGGTGGAGAAATCCTTACCTACATAGACGACCCACGGGCTACCAAAATGGCTAACGATGAGTCGATTACAAGGTCCACTGCGGCTATGCGTCTAGCCGTTGAAGACGGATTAGACGGCGCCATCGTGCTTATTGGGAACGCTCCCACTGCAGCGTTTGAGCTAGCAGAACAGATAAAAAAGGGCTTGGTTAAGCCAGCGTTGATTGTGGCTGTTCCCGTGGGTTACGTGGGCGCAACAGAATCAAAAGAAACAATCGCAAAACTGCCTGTACCATTCATTATAACTAAGGGTCGCAAAGGCGGTAGCACCATTGCAGTAGCAATTTTCAACGCGTTACTCTCTATGGCTGAAGACAAGCCTTACAGTTAACGGTGGCACTCTTATGGCGAGGTTTTTGAAGTATGGCATAACAACAGGCGCATCCGCGGCAGCTGCAGCTAAAGCCGCCTTGATAGCCTTGCTTAAGGAGCCTGTTGACCGAGTAGTTATTCCCACTCCGATTGGTCTTCGCTTTGAGGTACCTGTGAAATCCAGCAGAAAACTCGCCAATGACACGGCAGAGGCTATTGTCGTTAAGGATGCTGGAGAAGACATTGATGCCACCAACAAAATGGAAATAACCGCAATAGTAAAACTAACAGGCGACGGCAAAATCACTATTAAAAGCGGCAAAGGCATCGGGAAAGTTACAAAGCCAGGGTTGCAAGTGTCAATCGGCGAGTCAGCAATTAACCCAGTGCCAAGAAGCATGATAACCGCAGCCGTCAAAGAAGTGTTGCCCGCTGGCAAAGGCGTTGAAGTAACAATTAGCGCGCCTGAAGGAGAAAAAATCGCCAAGAAAACACTGAACGCTAAGCTAGGCATAGTTGGCGGCGTATCTATTTTGGGCACAACTGGCGTGGTAAAGCCGCTGTCTTTGGAGGCGTGTCGTCGCTCGCTGGTTCCTCAAATTGATGTTGCATTAGCGCGCGGTTACCAACGAATATTCTTTGTTCCAGGCAACATCGGCGAAAAAATTGCTAAGCAGCAGTTCAATGCGCCTGAGGATGCGATTGTTCAAACTGGCGACTTTATGGGTTACATGCTTGACAAAGCCGTTGAAAAAGGAGTTAAAGAAATTATTCTTCTCGGTCACTCTGGGAAGTTGGTGAAGTTGGCGGCTAACATTTTCAATACTCACCATAAAGTAGCGGATGCACGCAACGAAGTTATCGCTTCTTATGCCGGCGCTGTTGGAGCTGACACAAAGACTATTAATGCTTTGTTGCAGGCTAACACTTCCGAAGAAGGCTCAGAAATTCTTAAGCGTGCTGACCTGTTGGAGGCTACTTTTGAGAGGATTGCTCAGCGAGTTAGCCAGCGAGTAAGCGACCGAGTGGAAAATAAAATTAAGATAAGCGTGATAATTGTTTCTATGGATGGCAAAGTCCTTGGAATGGACGAGAACGCTAGGTGTAACAAGCCTTGGCTAAACTTAACATAGTCGGCGTCGGACCCGGTTCACCGGATTACGTGACACTTGCAGCAAGAAAAACCGTGAGGGAAGCTGAGGTTGTTATCGGCGCACAAAGAAGCCTAAACCTATTCACAGAGGACATTAAAGGGGAAACGATGATTTTAACCGCTAAAAACCTAAACAGAGCCCTCAAATTTGCAGTTGAATCTGCCGAAAAAGGCAAAAAGGTGGCTTTACTTTCTACGGGTGACCCAGGCTTCTCAGGGCTTCTGCGGACTGTTTTAAAGAGTAATTTGGTTAAAGCTGTGGAAATCAACGTTATTCCAGGCGTAAGCTCAATTCAAGCTTGCGCTGCTAGGTTGGGCATAAGCTGGGATGATGCGTGCTTGTTTACTTTTCATGAAGGCGACGTGAGCATTGAGGAGAAAAACGAGTTAGCCTCATGCCTTAAAAACTTAAAAGACGCTATGCTTCTCCCAGATTCAAGAGCGTTTCCTCCACGTGAAATCGCGAGTTTCCTCATTAAGGCTGGAGTAGACAAGGAAACGCCTGTTTTTGTTTGTGAGAATTTAACGTTGGATGATGAGAGGGTTATTTCCAGCAGTTTGGAGGAAGTTTCTAAGCAGACTTTTGGGTCTTTATGCGTAATGGTTATCAAAGCAAACCGCAAAGTAAAAGGGTAAAGTTGATTGTGAATGGCTAAAAATTGGGCTTACAAAACTCTGGGCATACCAGACGAATTGTTTAACCAGAATGATGAGGTTCCTGGACCAACCAAAGAGGAAATTCGCGTTCTAACCATTTCCAAAGCTCGCCTGCGCGAAGGTTCTGTTGTTATTGACGTTGGGTGCGGCACAGGCGGCTTAACGGTTGAGGCAGCTCTTCAAGTGGCGCCGAAGGGCAAGGTTTACGCCATTGATGAGGACCAAGCAGCGATTGAGTTAACTAAGAGCAACGTGGAAAAGTTTGGGGTTCAAGACAACGTCATGATTGTACGTGGTAAAGCACCAGAGGCATTGCTGAGCCTTCCAAACGCGGATGCTGTCTTAATAGGAGGCAGCGTTTCATTAAGAGAAGTACTACGTACATCTAAGGATAAGCTGAAGGCTAATGGCAGAATAGTCATAAACGCAATACTACTGGAGACCGCTTGCACTGCGGTGGACGAATTGAAAAAATTAAACTTCAAAGACATCGATGTCACGCTGGTTTCAGTGGCAAAGGGAAAACAAATAAACTCCGGCACCATGATGATGGCAAGAAATCCAATAACAATAATATCAGCTTCAAAACAATAGGTGAAGAGAATTTGGCGGGCAGATTCATTGGGATCGGCGTAGGTCCAGGCGACCCAGAACTAATCACACTAAAAGCCGTAAAAGCCTTACAAGCGGCAGATATAATTTGTATTCCAAAATCGCATGCTAACAAGCCAAGCTTAGCATTTACAATGGTCAAGAACATTTTAGAAGAACGCGAAAAAGCGCCTGAAATTCTTGAGTTAATCTTTCCAATGACTAAAGATGAGCTTGGCAACAAGGCGTTATGGACTAAAAACGCGGGCATCATAGCAGAGAAAGTGGCAAGTGGCAAAGTGATTGCTTTCATCACTTTGGGCGACCCAATGTTTTACAGCACTTTCATTTACCTCTACCAAAGCCTAAAAGAAGAGTACCCAAAGTTGCAGCTTGAAATAATTCCAGGCGTAACATCACTGACGGCTTGCGCCGCAAGCGCAAAAATCCCGCTCGCTGAGAAAGAGGAAGTTGTCTCTGTTATTCCCTCAGACTTTGACACCAAACTTATCGAAGAAACCGCTAAACACGCAGACAACTTGGTTTTCATAAAATGTGCTTATCGACTGAAAGAGTTGATTCCCATAATTGAGCGGTCAGGTTTCAAAGAAAACTCCACGATTGCTCTGGTGCGCAGATGCACTATGCCTGAGGAAGAGGTCCTCGTTGGCAAACTTAGTGACGTGCAAAACTGGAAAATATGCGAAGACTATTTTTCCGTAGCGATAATTAAAAAGCGCGAGTTCATAAGTGATAAGTCATGAGTAAAGTTGTTTTCATCGGCGCAGGTCCCGGTGACCCTGAACTAATAACTCTCAAAGGCAAACGGTACCTAGAACAAGCCGACGTAGTAATTTATGCTGGTTCATTGTTGAACCCTGAAATACTCAAATATGCAAAGCCAAGCGCCCAGCTTTATGACAGCGCCAAAATGAGCTTGCCAGAAGTCCTAAAAGTCATGGTTGAAGCTGCTAAGGCCGGTAAGCTTGTGGCAAGAGTGCATGACGGAGACCCAAGCTTCTACGGAGCCATTCAGGAACAAATGGACGCTCTAGACAAAGAAAAAATAGAGTACTTCCGAATTCCAGGAGTAAGCTGCTTGCAAGGTGGCGCAGGGGCACTAAACCGCGAATTGACCTTGCCTAATATTTCTCAAACTGTCATCATAACTCGTCCTGAAGGCAGAACTCCGATGCCAGAAGCCGAAAGCATCAGCAAACTCGCAGCTCATCAAGCAACGATGGTCATATTCCTGGGCACATCGCACATCGCTCGTGTTGTAGAGGAACTTGTGAAAGGGGGTTACCCGAAAGATACTCCAGCATCTGTGGTTTATAAGGCGACGTGGCCCCAGCAAAAAATTGTAAAGGGCACATTAAACGATATAGTCGCAAAAGTTAAAGCAGCAGGCATAACCGAGACAGCGTTGATTTTTGTAGGAAAAGCTTTGAATCCGCAGGCATATGACTTA
>Ga0315281_10008121_pt1 | contig 14685 bp, 11 predicted proteins | sample YL17G07_0_MG_FD_204540 | JGI IMG/M metagenome (GOLD analysis project Ga0315281, IMG submission 204540) | Sediment microbial communities from Yellowstone Lake, YNP, Wyoming, USA - YL17G07_0 | ecosystem: Environmental > Aquatic > Freshwater > Lake > Sediment | place: USA: Wyoming | collected...
TATCGCGCATCATCACCGCTAGCTTCCCGATACCATTCAACCACTTGATTCACGGCCTGCGCTATCGACAGATTCGTCGTATCGAGAAAGCGTGCATCGGGATAATGCCTGAGCGGCGCCACCGGTCTTGCGCTATCGCGCTCGTCACGGCGTTGCAGCTCATTGATAACGTCTTGTATTTTCGCATACATTCCTTTTTCTTTCAACTGCTTAGTACGGCGCTCGGCGCGCGCAGTCGCCGAGGCGGTCAAAAACACCTTGAGCGTCGCGTCGGGAAAGACCACCGAACCCATATCGCGCCCATCGCACACCAGCCCTGGCTGCCGCCTGAAATCGTGCTGTCTTTGCAGTAAAGCCGCGCGCAGCGCCGGCAGCGCAGCGATGCGCGAAGCATCCGCGCCGCAGCTTTCGGAACGCACGCTATCGCCCACCTCTTCGCCTACGAGAAAAATACGTTCCCCATCGAAGCGGATATCGAGGCTGCACGCCAGCGCGGCAAGCGCGGCTGCGTCGTCTAGCGCAACGCCTTTACGCACCGCGGCCAGCGCGCACAGGCGATAAAGCGCGCCGCTATCGAGATACGCAAATCCCAGCGCCTGCGCGACGCGCTGCGCAACCGTGCCCTTGCCCGAGGCGGAAGGGCCATCGATGGCGATGACGGGGGCCAAAGCGACAGAATTCATATCAACACGAAATCGATGCGAGCGCGGAAAAATACCGCGGAAAAGTCTTGTTCACGCAATCGGGGTCATTGATGCGCACCGTCACGCCCCCCAAGGCGGCGAGCGCGAAGCACATCGCCATGCGGTGGTCGTCGTAGGTGTCGATTGCGGCATTCGGCATGAGGCGTGCATCGGCAGGCGGCGTGATGCGAATGTAATCCGCGCCCTCCTCGGCGTGCGCGCCGAGTTTGCGCAATTCGTTTGTCATGGCTTTGATGCGGTCGGTTTCCTTGACGCGCCAGCTCGCGATGTTGCGGATGGTAGTGGTTCCTTCGGCGAACAGCGCCGCCACCGCGAGCGTCATCGCCGCATCGGGAATGTGGTTGAGATCGACATCGAGCGCACGCAACTTTCCGGAACCGCGCGACGCTTCGATCCAGTTGTCGCCGTAAACGATCTTGCCGCCGAGCTGCTCGAGCACTTCGGCAAAGCGCACATCGCCCTGGATACTCCCGCGCCCCACTCCTTCGACGCGCACCGGTCCGCCACCGATCACCCCCGCGGCCAGAAAATACGATGCCGCCGACGCATCCCCCTCGACTTGTATCGTGCCGGGCGAGCGATAGAACTGCCGCGCGGGAATACGAAACTGCTCCCACCCCTCGCGCATGACTTCCACGCCGAATCGCTGCATGAGATTGAGCGTGATATCGATATACGGCCTGGAGATGAGCTCGCTGGTGACATGAATGACCACGGGTGCAGCGCGCTCGCGTGCACGCAGTGGCAGCGCCATGAGCAGTGCCGTGAGGAACTGGCTCGACACATCGCCGCGCACGCTCACCTCGGCTTCAGCATCACCGCGCGCGGGGAGAATGTCCAGCGGCGGGTAGCCGGCATTGACGGCATAACGAATGTCCGCTCCCGCGCCGTTCAGCGCCTCGACCAGATCGCCGATGGGGCGCTCGTGCATGCGCGCCACGCCGGACAAGCGGTATTGGCCTCCTGAAAGCGCCAGCGCTGCGGTTAGCGGACGGAACGCCGTGCCGGCATTTCCGAGGTGAAGGTCGGCCTGCTTGACCGGGAAAGGCCCATTCACGCCATGCACAAGGACATCGCGGCCGGTGTCCTGCGGTTCGATGCCCACGCCGAGCTTCATCAGCGCCGCCAGCATGACATCGGTGTCGTCGGATTCGAGCAGCCCTCTTACGAGAGTGTCTCCCTGCGCCAGCGCCGCGAGCAGCAAGGTGCGGTTGGAAATGCTCTTCGACCCCGGCAGCGTCACCGTGCCGGCCACGCTCTTCACGGGAGCAAGATCGAGATAGCGCATCACTCTGGCGAGGACTGTGACGCGCCTGTGCTACGCGCCAGCCACGCGTCGCGCGCGTCGCGCGCGTCGCTCATCATCTTTTCCAGAGCCGCGGCATCGCCCTGCGCCACCAGCGCGCGCAATTGCGCAAGCTTGTCCCGAAAGCGGTCGATTTCCTCGAGCAACGCGTCGCGGTTGCCGAGCGCGATGTCGCGCCACATCTCTGGCGAGCTCGATGCTATGCGCGTGAAATCGCGGAATCCTCCCGCGGCAAAGGAAAACAGCGTTTGCGCATTGTCGCGCGCGGCGATATCGTCAACCAGCGCATAGGCGAGCATGTGCGGCAGATGGCTCACCGCGGCAAAAACGCCATCGTGCACGGCGGCGTCCATCTGCACCACGCGCGCACCGCACGCGCGCCACGCCGCGCTTACGCGCTCCACGTCTTCATGGGCATTTTCCGCAAGCGGCGTGAGCACCACATTGCGTTCGCGATACAGTTCCGCTTGCGCCGCCGCCGCGCCCGATTTTTCGCGTCCCGCGATGGGGTGGCCGGGAACGAAGCGCGCGATGCGCGCACCGAGCGCCGCGCGCGCCGCCGCAATCACATCCTGCTTGGTGCTGCCCGCGTCGGTGACCACGGCATCGGGCGAAAGATGCGGCGCGAGGGATGCGAACAGCGACTGCATCTGCCGCACAGGCGTGGCCACGAGCACAAAATCGGCGCCGTGCAGCGCGCTTGCGAAATCCGTGCCGATTTCATCGATGATGCCGAGTTCAAGCGCCTGGGCGAGGTTGGCCGGGCTGCGCCCCACGCCGACCACGCGGCCCACGCATCCCGCGCGCTTGAGCGCGAGCGAAAACGACCCGCCAATGAGACCGGCGCCGACGATTGCCAGACGTTTGATGAGCACGCGTCAGCTCCGCCTTGCCGCAGGAGACTGCTTGAGCGCCATATCGAGCGCTGCAAGGAAACGCTCGTTCTGCGCCCGGGTTCCCACGGTCACGCGCAGATATTCGGGCAAGGCATAAGCCGCGAGCGGGCGCACGATCACGCCCTGCCTGAGCAATGCCTCGTAGATGGCATTGGCAGCGCCCACCATGAAGGTAATGAAATTACCGTAAGCAGGAAGACTGGAAAGTCCGCGTTTCTCGAACTCAGCTTGCAGAAATTTGCGCCCCGCGCGATTGTTTTCGCGGCTTCTCGCGATAAAGTCGCCGTCATCGAGTGCCGCTGTCGCGGCTACCAAGGCAAGATGATTGACGTTGAAAGGCTGGCGCACGCGGTTCATGAGATCCACAAGCTGCGGTGCAGCGAGCCCGAAGCCCACGCGCAACCCTGCCAGCCCGTAGGCTTTGGAAAGCGTGTGCGACACCACGAGGTTGGGAAATTCGGCGAGCCACGGCACGCTGTCATAAGCGCTGCTGGGGTCGAGGTACTCGCCATAGGCTTCATCGCACACCGCCAGCACGTTCTGCGGTACGCGCTTGAGAAAAGCGTGCAACTCGTCCCCGGGTATGAAAGTACCGGTGGGATTGTTGGGGTTGGCAAGAAACAGGATGCGCGTATCGCCGCGGATGGCCGCGAGCAGGGCATCGGGATCGTTGCCGAAGTTTCGCGCGGGCGTCTCGATGCCGATAGCGCCGACTGCCTGGGTCGCGAGCGCATACACGGCGAAAGCGTGCCGCGAATACACCGCCGAACTCCCCGGTACAAGAAAAGTGCGCGCCACGAGTTCCAGCACGTCGTTGGACCCGTTACCGAGAAGGATTTGCTGCGGCGTCACGCGATACTTGCGCGCGATCGCTTCCTTTAGAGCAAAACCGTTGCCGTCGGGATAGAGCGCAAGATCGGGAAGCGCCGTCTCGATGGCGGCAAGCGCCCTGGGCGACGGGCCCAGCGGGTTTTCGTTGGAAGCAAGCTTGATAATGTCCGCCTCGGGAATGCCGAGTTCACGCGCCACGCCGGAAACGGGCCTGCCCGGCTGGTAAGGCGCGATGCTGCGGATATAAGGCGGAGCGAGATCGCAGAGATTCATTGTTGAAGGCGGTGATGGGTGATGGGTGATGGGTGATGGGTGATGGGTAATCGGCGATGCGGCTGTTACAACACTGCTTGCGGGTAGGAGCCGAGCACTTTCACATAGCCCGCGATGCCGCTGAGTTCCTCGAGCGCCGCGGCGATATTGGCGGCGCTGCGATGGCCCTCGATGTCGACGAAAAACAGATATTCCCAGATGGCGAGGCGCGAAGGGCGCGATTCGAATTTGGTCATCGATACGCCGCGCTGCGCGAACGGCGTGAGCATTTCGTATACCGCGCCGGCTTTGTTTTTTGCCGAAAGCACCAGCGAGGTTTTGTCCTTGCCGGTCGGCTGCGGCTCGTAATCGCCGATGATGAGAAAGCGCGTGGTGTTATTGGGTTCGTCCTCAATGTTGCCCGCCAGAATGGCGAGCCCGTAGTGCGCCGCCGCCATTTCGCCCGCGACCGCCGCGCTGCCGGGCTCCTCGCTCGCGCGCCGCGCCGCCTCGGCGTTCGACGCTACCGCCACGCGCTCGGCATCGGGAAGGTTCTTGTTCAGCCATTCATGGCATTGCGCGAGCGACTGCCCGTGCGAGAACACGCGCCTTACCGATACAGGACTCTTTTCTGTTTTGCTCATCAGGTGATGGTGAATGCGCACCAGCACCTCGCCGCAGATTTTCAGCGGCGACTGCGGCATGAGATCGAGAGAGCGCCCTACCGCGCCTTCGGTCGAATTCTCCACCGGCACGATGCCGAAATCGGCGCCGCCCGATTCGACCGCGCGATACACTTCGTCGATACTCAGGCACGGCAGTGTCACCGCGCCCTCGCCGAAATGTTTGAGCGCGGCACGCTCGCTGAACGTCCCCGCCGGCCCGAGATAAGACACGGTGATCGGGCGCTCGAGCGCGAGGCACGCGGACATGATTTCGCGGTAGAGCCTTGCGACCACCTCGCCGGGGAGCGGGCCTTTGTTGAGTTCCATGAGACGCCTCAGCACCTGCGCTTCGCGCTCGGGACGATAAGCCTGGCCTACCTTGAGGCTGCCGACCTGGCGCGCCAGCGTCGCGCGCTCGTTGAGGAGCCGGAGGATTTCGGCATCGAGCGCATCGATCTGTTCGCGCAGGCGGGAAAGCGGATCGGCCATTTGTCTATCCGTTCCTGCGCGCGAATTCGCGCATGAATTCGACCAAGGCGCGCACACCTGCCGGCGGCATGGCATTGTAGATCGAGGCGCGCATGCCACCCAGCGCCTTGTGCCCCCTGAGACCGGCGAGCCCGGCCTGCTGCGACTCTTCGAGAAACGCCGCATTCAATGTGTCATCGCGCAGGAAGAAAGGCACATTCATGCGCGAACGATCCTCGACAACAACCGGATTGGTGTAGAAACCCTGCGAAGCATCGATGCAATCGTAAAGCAGCCGCGCCTTTTCAGCATTGGCTTTCTCGATGCCCGCCGTGCCGCCCTGCCGCTTCAGCCATTTGAAGGTCAGTCCGGCAAGGTACACGGCGAACGTGGGCGGCGTGTTGAGCATCCATTCGCTGGACGCCTGCTGGGTATAGTCGAAAACCGATGGCGTCAGCGGGTGGGCGGCGCCGAGCAGATCCTCACGCACCACGACGATGGTCAGCCCGGAGGGGCCGATGTTCTTCTGCGCGCCTGCATAAATGCAGCCGAACTTCGCGACATCCATCGGCCGCGACAGAATGTGCGATGACATATCTGCCACCAAAGGCACATCCATCCCGTCCAGATCAGGCGTCCAGAAATACTCGACACCGTGTATGGTTTCGTTGCTGCAAATGTGCACGTAAGCCGCGTCGCGCGAGAGCTTCCAGGATGACTGCTTCGGCACATAGGTGAAGTTGCGATCCGCTGAAGAAGCAGCCACATTCACTTCGCAATACTTGCGCGCCTCCTTGATGGCGCCAGCCGACCAGTGGCCGGTATCGACGTAGTCCGCCTGCGCGCGCCCGCGCAGCAGATTGAGCGGAACAATGGAAAACTCGCCCTTGCCGCCGCCTTGCAGGAACAACACCTTGTAGTTCGCGGGAACAGCGAGCAGTTCGCGGAAATCCTGCTCCACTTCGCGAGCGACTTCCATGAACACCTTGCCGCGATGGCTCATTTCCATCACCGACATTCCCGTGCCGCGAAAGTCCAGAAGCTCCTGGTTCGCCTGATCGAGAACTTCCGTCGGGATCGCGGCCGGGCCGGCGGAAAAATTGTAAACGCGCGTCATGATCCGGGCCGCTTACTCTTCTTCCTCGTCGCTTTCAGCTACCTTCTGCAAGCCTGACAGTGTCTGGCCGGCATCGAGATTGATCAGCGTCACGCCCTGCGTGGAACGCCCCATTACGCGAATCTGCTTGACCTTGGTGCGGATCAGCACGCCGCCGGTGGTGATCATCATGATTTCGTCGTCGTTGCGCACCAGCGTCGCCGCGACCACTTTGCCGTTGCGATCGGAAGTCTGGATGGCGATCATGCCTTGCGTGCCGCGACCGTGGCGCGTGTAGTCGGCGATGGCGGTGCGCTTGCCATAACCGTTCTCGGTCGCGGTCAGGACGGATTGTTCCTCGTCCTCGGCCACCAGCATGGAGATCACCTTGCCGCCCTTGGAAAGATTCATGCCGCGCACGCCGCGCGTGTCGCGCCCCATGGGCCGCACGTCGTTCTCGTCGAAACGCACTGCCTTGCCTCCATTGGAAAACAGCATCACGTCGTGCTTGCCGTCGGTGAGCGCAACGCCGATGAGGCTGTCGCCCGCGTCGAGCGCAATGGCGATAATACCGGCCTTGCGCGGGTTGGAGTAGTCGGACAGCGCCGTCTTTTTCACCGTGCCCTCCGAGGTGGCGAAGAACACGTACTGATTTTCCGAGAACTCCTTCACCGGCAGCACGGCGCTGATTTTTTCGCCTTCGGTAAGCTGCAGCAGATTGACGATGGGTTTGCCGCGCGAGGCGCGCGATCCCTGCGGCACTTCATACACCTTGAGCCAGTACACGCGCCCCTTGTTGGAAAAACACAGCATGTAGTCATGCGTGTTCGCCATGAACAGGGTTTCGATGAAGTCGTCTTCCTTAGTGGCGGTGGCCTGCTTGCCGCGCCCGCCGCGCTTCTGGGTTCGATATTCATCGAGCGACTGGTACTTGATGTAGCCGCTGTGCGACAGGGTCACGACCACTTCTTCGGAAGCGATCAGATCCTCCATCGACATTTCCTGCCCGTTGAGGACGATCTCGCTTCTGCGTTTGTCGCCGAACTGCCGTTTGATCTCGTCGAGCTCGCCGGCGATGATTTGCGTCACGCGCTCGGGCTTGGCGAGAATGTCGAGCAGATCCTCGATCCTGACGATGACATCTTTGTATTCACCGACGATCTTGTCCTGCTCCATGTTGGTGAGGCGCTGCAACTGCATTTCGAGAATGCGCTGCGCCTGCACTTCGGAAAGGCGGTAACCCTGGCTCGACAATCCGAACTCGCGCGGCAGATTCTCGGGGCGGAACGCGTCGGCCTGCGAGCGCGTCAGCATTTCCTCGACCAGGGGCGAGTGCCATACCTTGCCCATCAGCCCTTCCTTGGCGATGGCCGGGGTCGAGGAACTCTTGATCAAGGCGATGATTTCATCGACATTGGAGAGCGCTACCGCGAGCCCTTCGAGAATGTGGCCGCGGTCGCGCGCCTTGCGCAATTCGTACACCGTGCGCCGCGTCACCACCTCGCGGCGATGGCGCAGGAAGGCATCGAGAAACTGCTTGAGGTTGAGCAGCTTCGGCTGGCCGTCGACGAGCGCGACCATGTTCATGCCGAAGGTTTGCTGCATCTCCGTCATTTTGTAGAGATTGTTGAGCACAATCTCGGGGACCTCGCCGCGCTTGAGCTCGATCACCAGGCGGATACCTTTCTTGTCCGACTCGTTGCGCAGATCGGAGACGCCTTCGAGCTTCTTGTCCTTCACCAGTTCGTTGATCTTCTTGAGAATCTGGTCCCCGCCGGTCTGGTACGGCAGCTCGTCGACGATGATCGCCTGGCGTTCGCCCTTGCCGAGGTCTTCGAAATGGCAACGCGCGCGCATCACCACGCGCCCACGCCCGGTGCGATAGCCGTCACGCACGCCATCGACGCCATAGATGATGCCCGCGGTCGGGAAGTCGGGGGCCTGGACGATCTTGATCAGATCCTCGATGTCGATAACCGGGTTGTGCAGCGTCGCCAGGCAGGCATCGACCACATCGTTGAGATTGTGCGGCGGGATGTTGGTCGCCATGCCCACGGCGATGCCCGATGATCCGTTCACCAGCAGGTTGGGAAACTTCGCCGGGAGAATCAGCGGCTCATGCTCGCTGCCGTCGTAGTTGGGGCCGAAGTCGACCGTCTCCTTGTCGAGATCCTCGAGCAGTTCGTGGGCGATTTTCTCCATGCGGATTTCGGTGTAGCGCATGGCCGCCGCATTGTCGCCGTCCACTGAGCCGAAGTTGCCCTGGCCATCGACGAGCGGATAGCGCAGCGAAAAATTCTGCGCCATGCGCACAATGGTGTCGTACACCGCGGTATCGCCGTGCGGGTGATACTTACCGATTACATCGCCGACGATACGCGCCGACTTCTTGTAAGCCTTGTTCCAGTCGTTGGAGAGTTCGTGCATGGCGAACAACACACGCCGGTGCACCGGCTTCAAACCATCGCGCACATCCGGCAGCGCGCGCCCCACGATCACGCTCATGGCGTATTCGAGATAGGACTTGCGCATTTCTTCTTCGATACTGACCGGCAGGGTCTCTTTGGCGAACTGATCCATGAATAGTTAACGTCCTGATTTGAAATATATTTTGACGCGAATAAACATTGAATTTTAGCACAGTCGCAAGGCAAAAAACCACCACTATTCCGCTTTTTGCACAGGTTTTTTCTCGATCCCGCGTAAAGCGGGTCATGCACCAGCCCACGCGGAGTTTGTGCACGGAAGACATCAATCGTGTATGATGAAAACCCTTCGAAAATGTGTACGGCGCGTCCGATCCCATTCCTGTCCAAGTAACAATAATTCTTGTCTTTATCACTCGGGAGCCTTTCATGAAAAATTTTACGATCAACAATCTCGCTGCCGGCATCGCAGCGGGCATGGCCGCTTTTCTTCTTTCCGCGGGTCCCGCGCTGGCGCAAAGCAGCCCCGGTAATGTGACCGACGCCGCCGGCAAACCGGTGCGCGATGCATCCGGAAATTGCGTGCTGTCCTCCGCCGCTGTGCATCCCGATTGCGCACCCAAGAAGAAGGAAGAACCCAAGCCGGTCGCTCCCGCGACACCCGTCGCCCCGCCGCCACCTGCAGCGCCTGCAGCGCCCGCCACGCCCGCCGAACCGCCCAAGCCCGCACCGGCGGCGGTCAAACAGTCGATCACCATCCAGGCTGAAGCGCTGTTCGATTTCGACAAGTCGGTTGTCAAGCCCACCGGCAAGAAGAGCCTCGACGATGCGGTCGCCAGCATGGCCGGCATCGATCTCGAATTGGTGATCGCCGCCGGTCACACCGATTCGATCGGCACCGAGGTGTACAACCAGAAACTTTCCGAGCGCCGCGCCAATGCAGTCAAGGCTTATCTGGTCAGCAAGGGCGTCCCCGACAGCAAGATCACGACGCTCGGCAAGGGCGAAACTCAGCCGGTCGCGACCAACAAGACCAAGGAAGGCCGCGCCAAGAACCGCCGCGTCGATGTCGAGTTCAAGGGCGTGAAACAGTAATTGCCAGTCGCTTCGTTCTACAGAAAACCCCGCCCGGTGCGGGGTTTTCTTTTAGCGGTTTTGGAAAAATGATCTTCACCACGGGGGACACGGGGAACACAGGGAAAACATTGAAATTACGATGACGGAATGTCGCAACAGGTTTTGCTCTTCCCCGTGCTCCCCGTGTCCCCCGTGGTTAATAACAAGTTGTGGAACTTCATCACAAAACACGGCAGAATTCCGGCAAAGCAACCGCAACCATGCAAACCATTGACACCCTGATTTCGGCGCGCTGGATCGTTACGGTCGAACCGGCGGGCCAGACGCTCGAGGATCACGCTATCGCAATTCGCGAAGGCCGCATTGTCGAAGTCCTTCCGCACGCCGCGGCGCGCGAAAAATATTCTGCCGGCGAGCACATCGATCTGCCGCAGCACGCACTGATTCCGGGACTGATCAACCTGCACACCCACGCCGCGATGACGCTGATGCGCGGTCTTGCGGACGACCTTCCTCTCATGACCTGGCTGTCCGGACATATCTGGCCGGCCGAAAGCAAACACGTGAGCGAGGAGTTCGTCTTCGATGGCAGCCTGCTTGCATGCGCGGAAATGCTGCGCGCCGGCGTGACCTGCTTCAACGACATGTATTTCTATCCCGAGGAAGCGGCGCGCGCCGCACTCAAGGCGCGCATGCGCGCCATGCTCGGCATCATCGCGCTGGAATTCCCTTCCGCCTATGCCAGCAATGCCGACGACTATCTCGACAAGGGCATTGCCGCACGCGACCGTTTCGGCGGCGAGGCATTGCTTGGCTTCACACTCGCGCCGCACGCCCCGTACACCGTAGCCGACCGCACTTTCGAGCGCATCGTGACGCTTTCCGGCGAGCTCGATATCCCGGTACACATGCACGTGCACGAAACGCTCGATGAAATCGCGCAAAGCGAAAAAGAACACGGCGTCCGCCCGCTGGCACGCCTGGAAAAACTCGGCATGCTCGGACCGAATCTCGTCGCCGTGCACGGCGTTCATCTGACTGCACACGAGGTGGCCCTGCTCGCGCAATACGGCTGCCATGTCGCGCATTGCCCCGCCTCGAATCTCAAGCTTGCCAGCGGTTTCGCGCCGGTCAAGGCGCTGCTCGACGCGGGTGTAAACGTGGGCATCGGCACCGATGGCGCAGCCAGCAACAACCGCCTCGACATGCTCGGCGAAATGCGTCTGGCCGCGCTGCTCGCCAAAGGCGTATCGCAGGATGCTGCGGCTGTGCCTGCCGCAGCGGCGTTGACGATGGCCACGCTCGGCGCCGCGCGCGCGCTCGGGCTTGACGGTCGCATCGGTTCGCTTGCCGCCGGCAAGCACGCCGACATAACCGCGATCGAACTGGCTTCCCTCGAAACCCTGCCCTGCTTCGACGTGACCTCGCATATCGTCTATGCTTGCGGTCGTGAGAACGTGACACATGTGTGGGTCGACGGCGAATGCCTGCTCGACAACCGTGTGCTGACCACGCTCGATGAACAGGAAATTCACGCCAAGGCACTGCTATGGAAAACGCGACTAGACCACTGAACGCCGATCAGGCCGAACTGGAAAAATTCGGCGCGCTGGCCGCGCGCTGGTGGGACCCAAAGAGCGAATTTCGCCCGCTGCATGAAATCAATCCGCTGCGCCTCGCACATATCGACGCCAGCGTGGGCGGGCTTGAAGGCAAGCGCGCCGTCGATGTCGGCTGCGGCGGCGGCATTCTCGCCGAAAGCATGGCGGTACGCGGCGCTGCGGTGACCGGCATCGACCTTTCGGAAAAGCCGCTCAAGGTCGCGCAACTGCATTTGCTCGAAAGCGGCAGGCAGGTCGATTACCGGCTGGTGTCGGCCGAAGACCTGGCGGCCCAGCAACCAGCGAGCTTCGATCTCGTGACGTGCATGGAAATGCTCGAACACGTTCCCGATCCGGCAAGCACCGTCAAGGCGTGCGCGACACTCGCCAAACCCGGCGGCTGGGTGTTCTTTTCCACACTCAACCGCAATCCCAAGTCCTATCTCTTTGCGATCATCGGCGCCGAGTACGTCCTGAACCTCCTGCCCAAAGGCACTCACGAGTACGCGCGCTTCATCACACCCGCCGAGCTGGCCGCGATGTGCCGTGAAGCAGGCCTGGAGATCGCCGGCCTCACCGGCATGACCTACAACCCCTTCGGCAAAACCTACTCCCTGGGGCACGATGTCGACGTGAATTACATCGTGGGCTGCCGCAAACCGGGATGACTGCCGCGGCGGAGTCCGGCACACGCGCCGTTCTGTTTGACCTCGACGGCACCTTCGCCGACACCGCGCCCGACATGGCGCTGGCGCTCAACCAGGTGCGCGCCGCGCACCAGCTCCCCGCCCTGCCGCTTTCCGCACTCCGCCCGCACGTATCGCGCGGCGCGCGCGGCATGCTTGAAATCGGCTTCGGCATCGCGCCCGAGGAAGCGCGCTACGAGGCATTACGCGACGCTTTCCTTGATTACTACTCGCGCAACATCTGCGTCGAGACGAAACTGTTTTCTGGAATTGAAAACGTGCTGCGCACACTCGAACAGCGCGGCATCGCGTGGGGAATCGTCACCAACAAGGCAGCGCGCTTCACCCTGCCGCTGCTGCGCGCGCTGGGCATGGCAGAACGCGCGGCGTGCATCGTCTGCGGCGACACCACGCCCTTCTCCAAGCCGCATCCGCAACCGCTCCTCGAAGCCGCGCTACGTCTTGCCATTGCGCCAGGCAGTGCAATTTACGTTGGAGACGACGAACGCGACATCGTTGCCGCGCGCGCCGCGCGCATGCGCTCGCTGGTGGTGCGCTACGGCTATCTCGGCGACGGTACGTCACCTGAAGAGTGGGGCGCCGATGCGCTGATCGATGCGCCCGGCGAGATACTCGATCATCTGTAACTCGAACATTCCTTACAAAATATCCGATCCCATCCCGAAGACTCTGCTTATTTCAATCCAAGTTGCTCGCCCAACCCGAATGCCGTGATCAGCAGCAGGCTTGCTCAGGCGGTCGCGATGGAAGTCGCGAAGGCCACGGCGATGGGAGCGAACCCGACTTGTCTCAGCTTGAACAGGCTGGTCCCCAGGCCGATGCCCGCCAGCGAAATCAGGATCGACCATTTGGTGACCTGGCTGAGTATGCCGGATACCTGCATTCCGGAAACGAAAGTCATCCAGCCGAAGAACCCGATGCTGTTGAGCGTAGCCATCGCCAGAAAACCCAGCACGAAGCCCGGAATCGACTGCTTGACTTGCGAGAGGAACGGAACATTTTTCCCGCCGATTTTCCCGCCAACCCAATTGATGTAGGCAAACGCGACCAGGGGAATAATCCCCACCATCAGGGCATTTCGCGTGAGCTTGATGATCGTCGCGATATCGCCGGCTATGGGGCTATAGGCGTAGCCCGTCGCCACGACCTGCGCCGTATCGTTGACACCGGTGCCCGCCCAAAGACCGAATACTGTTTGACTCAATCCCGCGAAATGCCCGATCACCGGCAGGAAGAACACTGCAAGTGTTCCGAGCAGGGTATTCATCGCAATGGCGAAGGAAAAATCTTCGTCCCTGGCTTTGATCGCGGGCGTCAGCGCCGCGATGGCGCTACCGCCGCAAATGGCGGTACCGCCTGCAATCAGGGTCGCCAACCGCAGGGGAATGCCGAGCAGTTTGCCAAGGCCGTGCGCCACGACGAACGCGATAAAAATGATGACGCAAATCAGCAGCAGGGATTTACCGCCGATATTCAGCACGTCGCCGAACATGACGTTCGTTCCCATGAGAACGATACCGATGCGCAGCAATTGCCGCATGCAAAAGCGTATGCCGGGTAGATAGGTCATGCGCAGAATGAACACATTGCCGAGGAATACTCCGAGCATGACGACGAAGAGCACCGAGCTGAGGGCATTCTTGAGGACCCCCGATACCGAATCGTGGAGCAGCCACCCCATGGCCGCGACAATGGCGGCCAGGACGAGTCCGGGTATTGTTGCTGTCCAGCTTTCCGATTTGCCGAGAGTTTCCGCGATTTCGGCAACGACAGGCTTGAGGATTCTCTCGTCGTTTTCATTGAATGGCGTGCCGTCGAGTTTGTTGAGCATCTGCGCCACACCAATGATCTTCCCCGACTTGTCTGGAATGGGCATGCACAGTGCAGACCGGGTGACGAAACCAGTCAACTCATCGACTTCTTTCTTGAAACGTATATCTGCGTAGGCATCCGGCGCGTTTACGGTTTCCTTTTTCCAGAAAGAATATCCGGCCAACCCCTCCGGCGGCTCGATACGAATATCGTTGATGGATTCGTGCTGTATGACCGCGGTCCACAACTCCTTGGTCGTTTCATCGTATAGAAACAGCGTGCCTTTTTCGCAGCGCATTTTTCTTGCCGCGGTTTCCATGATGCGATTCAGCAACGATTTTTCGTAGCTCATATCCGGTCAGCTTCCATCGAAAAAAAAGGAATACCACGCATGGTTATCTCCTCCCCCCGCACGCGGGGGAAGGCTAATCGGAGGAGAAATGCTCAAATCCCTTTCCGCCCTCCTCCCCCCGCACGCGGGGGAAGGCTGGGATGGGCGCAACACCAACCAGCGAAGCTCATTTCAACTCCTTCCCCCGCCTTCGGGGGAAGGCTGGGATGGGGGGCGCACCTCTCACACATACTCCCTGAGAAACCTTGCATAGTCGTCCGAGCTGACAATATGCGCGCCGTCGCAGTTGAACTGCATGTGTATCGCATCGCGGATGGTGCTGATGGTGACGTTGCGCACGTAGTAGTTCTCGATGCTGCGCAGCGCCGGCAGGTTGAGGATGGTGCGCGCCACATCCTGTTCCGGAACCGGGAGCCAGTTGCGGTACATGTTGCCGAAAATGGCCTGCAGACCGGCCGGCATGGTGTTGAAACAGGTACGCTCCTGCAAGGT
>Ga0315281_10008124_pt1 | contig 14683 bp, 10 predicted proteins | sample YL17G07_0_MG_FD_204540 | JGI IMG/M metagenome (GOLD analysis project Ga0315281, IMG submission 204540) | Sediment microbial communities from Yellowstone Lake, YNP, Wyoming, USA - YL17G07_0 | ecosystem: Environmental > Aquatic > Freshwater > Lake > Sediment | place: USA: Wyoming | collected...
CCTCGGCGACATATTCGGCGCCCAGGCGCCCGGGCATGGAGAAGTCCACCTGCATGGTGCCGCATTGCCAGGAGCGCCCGATGCTGTCCTTCAGGTGGTATTCGATCTTCGGGCCGTAGAACGCGCCCTCGCCCGGCAGCATTTCGAATTCCACGCCGCTCGCGCGCAGCGATTCGGCCAGCGCGTTTTCCGCCTTGTCCCACAAGTCGTCGACGCCGACGCGTTTGTCCGGCCGGGTGGCGAGCTTGTAGATGATCTGGGTAAAACCGAAATCGGCATACACCTTCTGCAGCAGCGCGGTATAGGCCACGCACTCGGGCAGAATCTGGTCTTCGGTGCAAAAGATATGGCCGTCGTCCTGGGTGAAGGCGCGGATGCGCATGATGCCGTGCAGCGCCCCCGAGGCCTCGTTCCTGTGGCAGGCGCCGAATTCTCCGTAGCGCAGCGGCAGTTCGCGGTAGCTGCGCAGGCCGGCATTGTAGATCTGGACATGGCCGGGGCAGTTCATCGGTTTCACCGCGTAGGTGCGCTTCTCCGATTCGGTGGTGAACATGTGCTCGCGGTAGTTCTCCCAGTGGCCGGACTTTTCCCACAGGCTGCGGTCCAAAATCTGCGGGCAGCGGACTTCCTGGTAGCCGTTGTCCTGATACACGCGCCGCATGTACTGCTCCACCTGCTGCCACAGCGTCCAGCCCTTGGGATGCCAGAACACCATCCCCGGCGCCTCTTCCTGCATGTGAAACAGATCGAGCTGCGTGGCGAGTTTGCGGTGGTCGCGCTTCTCCGCCTCGGCAAGCATATGCAGATGGGCGTCCTGGTCTTCCTTCTTCGCCCAGGCGGTGCCGTAAATGCGCTGCAGCATCTCGTTCTTCGAATCGCCGCGCCAGTAGGCGCCTGCGACCTTCATCAGCTTGAACACCTTCAGCTTGCCGGTGGAGGGCACGTGCGGCCCGCGGCACAGGTCGACGAAATCACCCTCGCGATACAAGCCGATGACCTGATCTGCGGGAATCGAGGCGATGATCTCGGCCTTGTAATGCTCCCCCATCCCCTTGAACAGCGCCACCGCCTGATCGCGCGGCAACACTTCGCGCGTCACCGGGTAGTCCTTTTTCGCCAGCTCGGACATCTTCTTTTCGATGGCGGCAAGGTCTTCCGGCGTGAACGGCCGCTGGTAGGCAAAATCGTAGTAGAAGCCGTTCTCGATCACCGGGCCGATGGTCACCTGCGCGTCGGGAAACAGCGTCTTCACCGCATACGCAAGCAAGTGCGCGGTGGAGTGACGGATAACGTCGACGCCATCCTTGTCGCGGTCCGTAACGATGGCGAGATCCGCGTCGGATTCGATGCGAAAAGAGGTATCCACCAGCGTGCCGTTGACGCGGCCGGCCAGCGCCGCTTTGGCCAGACCGGGGCCGATGCCGGCGGCCACCTCGGCCACCGTGACCGGCTGCGCAAACTCGCGCACCGAGCCGTCAGGCAATTTTATGTTGGGCATAAGTTCACAATTCCAAAATGAAAAAAGCGCGGACCAGCCGCACCTTTTCCACAAATGCGCGCATGCAATCGCGCTGGCGCTTTCTCAAGCCTTGATCATCAGCAGCGTATAGGCTGCGATCACCGTTCCCGCAAAGGCGCCACCATAGCAGAGAACCCTGACCGCCGTGACCGCATGGACGCCGAAATCATGCAGCAGGATGTGTATGCGGTGCGCCGCGTGCCACAGGAACAATGCAATGACTGCCAGCACGAAGACCTTGCCCGCCCAACTTTGAGAAAATGCGAGCATGTGCGCATAGCTCATGGTGTCCGGCTTGAAAAGCAAACCAAACGGGACGGCGATGCCGGTGATGAAAACCAGCGCCGGACCGATCAGCGCCGCCAGCATGCCGCCGGCGCCGAACAGGGACCAGAAAATCGGTTCGTTGGAGCGTTTCATTAGCTCATCCCCCGCACAATGAACAACACGGCCAGGCACGCGATTACGGAAGCAGCGAGTCCGGTGCCGGTGATCGTCCCGGGTTGCACCCGTTTGCCGCCGACAAACATGATGGGCATGGTCTTGGGCATGATGTTGAACCAACTCCAGGTGTGGTAGCAGAACACCGCCAGCACGATCAGGTGGAACACCAGCATCCACGGGGTTTTCAGGTATTGCAGCCAGCCGTTGAACGCCACCTCGCCCTGGCCCAGCCGCACCAGCCCGAACAGCAGCACCACCGCATAGGCGGCGACGAACAGCGCCGTGACTTCGCGCGCCATGTAGCGCATGAAATAGGCATCGCGTTTCCACCAGCCGTCCATGGACCGGATATAGGGTCGACGATTGCTCATTTGCCTGCCCCCCCTGGCGTGACGAACCGAGTGAAATAATTTATCGCGCTGTTCATCTTGTTTTGATTGATCGCATTGGCCGGATCCACCCCCTTCGGGCACACCTCGGAACAGTAGCCGACGGCAGTACAGCCCCAGAAACCTTCGTCCGCGTACCCCAACTCGTTGCGCTCGGCCTGCCCGCCATCGCGCGAATCGGCGTTGTAGCGATGCAACAGCGCGAGTATGCCGGGGCCGGTGAACTTCGGATTGAGCCCGTACTGGGGGCAGGCGGCGTAGCACAGCATGCAGTTAATGCACGAGCTGAACTGCTCGTACATGTCGCGCTGCTGCGGCGTCTGCAGGTATTCGCCCTGCTCCAGCGTACGCTTCTCCTTCGGAATGATGTAGGGCTTGATGCTCTCGAGCTTGGTAACGAAGTCGTCGACCGAGACGATCAGGTCGCGCTCGATCGGCATGTGCGCCAGCGCCTCCACGCTCAGCCCCTGCGGATAGTACTCGCGCAGGAAGGTCTTGCACGAGAGCTTCGGCTTGCCGTCGATCATCATGCCGCAGCTGCCGCAGATGGCCATGCGGCAGGACCAGCGGAAACTGAGCGTGCCGTCGAGGAAATCCTTGATGTACTGCAGCCCCTGCAGCACGGACATGTCGTCGGTGAACGGCACCTTGTAGCTTTGCAGCACGGGTTCCTTGTCCTGCTCCGAGCGGTAGCGCAGGACTTGAATCTCGATGACTTTCTCGGTATCAGCCATTGGCCGCTCCCTTCTTCTTGCGCTCTTCATCGGCCTGCACGCCGGCGGCGCCGTAGGCGCGCGTGCCCGGCTTGGACTTGGTAATTTTCACTTCACCGTATTCGATGCGCGGCGCGCTGTCGCCGGCATAATAGGCCAGGGAGTGCTTGAGGAAATTGGCGTCGTCGCGCTCCTCGAACCCGTCGAGGCGCTGGTGCGAGCCACGCGACTCCTTGCGGTTGATCGCCGAGTAGACCATGGACTGTGCCACGTCGAGCAGGTAACCGAGTTCGATGCCGAGCAGCCACTCGGTGTTGTACACCTTCGACTTGTCCTCCAGCTTCAGGTTCTTGTAGCGCTGCCGCAATTCGTCGATCTTGTCGCAGGTGGCCTGCATGGTCGTGCCGAGGCGGTAGATGCCGCAGCCGTCCTCCATGCTCTTGGCCATTTCGTTGCGTAGCACCGCCATGCGCTCGGTGCCGTTCGACTTGTCGACGAGGCCCAGGGCGCGCGCCTGCGCGGCCTCGGCCTGCTTCTGGATCGCGCCCGGATTGCTGATGGCCACCGACTTCGCGAACTTGACCGCTTCGTTGCCCGCCACCTTTCCAAACACGATCAGTTCCGTCAGGGAGTTCGAACCCAGGCGGTTGGCGCCGTGGATGCCGACGCTGGAGCATTCGCCGACCGAATACAGGCCCGGCAGCGACGAGGCCGTCTTGCCATCGGCAAGGATGCCGCCCATGGTGTAATGCACTCCCGGCACCACTGGGATTGGCGTATGCGCGGGATCGATGCCCATGAACTCTTCCGCCAGTTCGTAAATCTGCGGCAGGCGTTCGCGCAGATAGGCTTCGCCCAGGTGGCGCAGATCCAGATTCACCACCGAACCGAACGGGCCTTGTATCGTCCTGCCTTTCTGCTGCTCGTGCCAGAACGCCTGGCTCAAGCGGTCGCGCGGGCCCAGTTCCATGAACTTGTTGCGCGGCTTGTCCTCGGGCGGCCCCAAGCCATAATCCTGCAGATAGCGATAGCCGTCCTTGTTCAGTAGCAATCCGCCTTCGCCGCGGCAGGCCTCGGTGAACAAGAGGCCGGTGCGCGGCATGCAGGTCGGGTGATATTGCACGAATTCCATGTCGCGCAGCGGCACCCCGTGGCGGTAGGCGAGCGCCATGCCGTCGCCGGTGACGATGCCGCCGTTGGTGTTCTCGCGGAACACGCGGCCCGCGCCCCCGGTCGCGATGATCACGGCTTTCGCCTGTATCAATGTGAACTCGCCAGTGGCGATCTCGATCGCCAGCACGCCCTGGCAGCGGCCGTCCTCGACCATCAGATCGGAGCAGAAATATTCGTCGAAGCGTTTGATCGACGGATACTTGATGGAAGTCTGGAACAGCGTGTGCAGCATATGGAAGCCGGTCTTGTCCGCTGCAAACCAGGTGCGCTCGATTTTCATGCCGCCGAAGGCGCGCACGTTCGCGTGCCCGTCTTCCTTGCGGCTCCACGGGCAGCCCCAGTGTTCCATCTGCACCATCTCTTCGTGGGCGTGGGCCACGAAGTACTCGACCACATCTTGCTCGCACAGCCAATCGCCTCCGCCAACGGTATCGTTGAAGTGGTGATCCAGGCTGTCGTCGGGCCGCGTCACCGCGGCCGCCCCGCCTTCCGCCGCCACGGTGTGGCTGCGCATAGGGAGCACTTTGGAGATCAGCGCGATTTTCAGCGTCGGATCCGCCTCGGCGACCGCGATCGCCGCCCGCAAACCCCCGCCACCCGCGCCTACAATGGCCACGTCCGCCTTGAAAACTTCCACTGCTTGTCTCCCTTTGCGCAAAACCAACGGAATTTTAACTCGATTCGCCCGCCAGTGCCCCGGTCACACTCTGAAAAATGCAGCGATCTCGTCCGGCCGCTCACCGCTCCTGCGTTCATCCACAATGATCGACTGCCGAATGCGTACCGCCCCTCCCGGTTCCGCGCCGTTGTCGAGCATCGACAACGGCCCCCGCTACGCTAGCGCGCGCGACGCCATGCTTTGTTGATCCAAATCAAACGTCAGAATGAAACTTCGAACAACATAGACGGTTGCGATGCGGTGATACGCCGCGTCGTCGATCAAGAGCCGGACGGGGCCGGGCAGCGCTGCCGGAACAACAACGGCGACAAGTCAAAACAGGAGATGCCGATCATGCACGAAAAGCCCAATGCCGCCGGGAAACAGGCGACACCATCGGGTCTTGAACTATTGCGCGACCCGGCCCTCAACCGGGGCACCGGCTTCACCGAGGCGGAACGCGACAAATTCGGCCTGCGCGGCTTTCTGCCGCCCCATGTGCACAGCCAGGAAGAGCAGGCCGTTCGCGTGCTCACCCGGCTGCGCAGGCTGAGCGATCCGCTCGAAAAATTCATCGCGCTCAATGCGCTGCACGACCGCAACGAAACGCTGTTCTTTCGCGTGCTGTGCGACAACATCGACGAGATGCAGCCGCTGGTCTACACCCCGACGGTCGGACTCGCATGCCAGCAATTCGGTCATATCTTCCAGCGCCCGCGCGGCCTGTTCATCGGTGCGAACGACCGCGGGCGCATCGCGCAGTTGCTGCGCAACTGGCCCTACCAGGCCGGCATCATCGTCGTCACCGACGGCGAGCGCATTCTCGGCCTGGGCGATCTCGGCGCGAACGGCATGGGAATTCCGGTGGGCAAACTGTCGCTCTATACGGCCTGCGCCGGCGTGCATCCGCAGTTATGCCTGCCGGTCACTCTCGATGTCGGCTGCAACAACGCTGCGATGCTCGAAGACACCTTTTATGTCGGCCTGCGCCAGCGCCGTCTCGCCGGCGCAGCCTATGACGCGTTGATCGACGAATTCATCACTGCGGCGTGCGAGACATTTCCGGGCGTGGTGATTCAGTTCGAGGATTTCGCCAACCACAACGCGTTCCGGCTACTGAAAAAATACCGCGACCGCGCCTGCACCTTCAACGACGACATCCAGGGCACGGCGGCGGTCGCGCTCGCGGGCATTTTCTCGGCGCTGCGCATTACCGGCGCAAAATTCAGCGAGCAGAAGCTATTGTTCCTCGGCGCCGGCGAAGCCGCCACCGGCATCTGCGACCTCGTGGTGTCGGCCATGATCGCCGAGGGCCTCAGCGAAAACGCGGCGCGCCAGCGTTGCTGGACCGTCGATTCGCGCGGCCTGGTGGTGAAAAGCCGCACCGATCTTGCCGAACACAAGCTGAACTACGCTCACGATCACCCACCGATCGGCGACTTCCTCACCGCAATCAAAGTGCTCAGACCATCCGCCATCGTCGGCGTGGCGGCGGTCGGCGGCACCTTCACCCAGGAGGTGCTGGAGGAAATGGCGCGCATCAACGAACGGCCGATCGTGTTCGCGCTATCCAACCCGACATCGCAGGCCGAGTGCAATGCGGAAGAAGCGTACCGCTGGACCAAGGGACGGGCGCTGTTTGCCTGCGGCAGTCCGTTCGACCCGGTGAAATATGAAGGCAAGACCTACGTGCCGCGGCAGGGCAACAACTCCTATATCTTCCCCGGCGTCGGGCTGGGCGCGATCGTCAGCCGCGCGCGGCGCATCACCGACGATATGTTCATGGGCGCGGCGCAGACGCTGGCGCAGCTCGTTACCGAATCCGACCTCGAGCAGGGCAGTCTTTACCCGGCCCTGCCGCGGATACGTGAAGTCTCAGCGCACATCGCGGCAACGGTTGCGTCCATCGCGTACAAGAACGGGCTTGCCGGCAAACCCGCGCCTAAGGACGTGCTGGCCGACGTGCGCTCGCAGATGTTCGATCCGCACTACTAGACTATCGCCTGTAGCGCGAGCTAGCTGCGCCCGGAGTCGAGCGCCTCGTGGATAGCTTTGGCGGCGCGCTTGCCGGCGCCCGCCGCGAGGATCACGGTGGCGGCGCCAGTTACCGCATCGCCACCGGCAAATACCAGCGCCTTCGAGGTCAGCCCCGTCTGCTCGTCCGCCACGAGGCAGCCCTTGTTGTTCGTGAGCAAGCCCGAGGTGGTTCGGGTCAGCAGCGGATTGGGCGTGGTGCCGATTGCCAGCACCACATTGTCGACCGGGAGTTCGAACTCGCTGCCTTCGATCGGGATCGGCCGCGCGCGGCCCGAGGCGTCCTTGGGGCCGAGCTTCATCTGCTGGCACTTCAAGCCCGCGACCCAGCCCTCGGCGTTGCCCAGGATCTCGAGCGGGTTGGTGAGCCAGTGGAATTTCACGCCCTCCTCGATCGCGTGGTGATACTCCTCGACGCGCGCGCCCATCTCTTTTTCGCTTCGGCGGTAAACGATCAGCGCCTCCTCGGCGCCCATGCGCAGCGAGGTGCGCACCGCGTCCATCGCCGTGTTCCCCGCCCCGATAACTGCCACGCGCTTGCCCACGCGCACCGGCGTGTCGGCCTCGGGAAACTCATAGGCGCGCATCAGATTGATGCGCGTGAGAAACTCGTTGGCCGACATCACGCCGTTCAGGTTCTCGCCCGGGATGCCCAGAAACTGCGGTAGCCCCGCGCCGGTGCCGATAAACACCGCGGCGTAGCCGTGCTTGTCGAACAGTTGATCGAGCGTGAGCGTCTTGCCGATGATCACATTGCAGATGATCTCGACCCCCATCGCCTTCAGCAGGCCGATTTCCCAGTCGAGGACCGCCTTGGGCAGGCGGAATTCCGGAATGCCGTAGCGCAGGACGCCGCCTGCCGCATGCAGCGCCTCGTAGATGGTGACCGGATACCCGAGCCGCGCCAGTTCGCCGGCGCAGACAAGCCCCGAGGGGCCCGCCCCGATGACGGCGATCTTCTCCTGACGCGTGAGCTTTGCGCCAACCGCGGGCGGCTGCGTGCGCTCCCAGTCGGCCACATAGCGTTCGAGGTGGCCGATCGCCACCGGTTCGAAGTTCTTGGTCATGCTGCATTCGGCCTCGCACTGAGACTCCTGCGGGCAGACGCGTCCGCAGATTGCCGGCAGCGGGTTTGCCGAGCGCAGGATTTTCGCGGCAGCGGCCATGTCGCCGGTGGCCACCGCGTGGATGAAATCGGGGATCGGGATTTGCACCGGGCAGCCGTCGACGCAGATCGGTTCCTGGCAGCGCAGGCAGCGCTCAGCCTCGAAGGCGGCGTGAAACTGCGTATAGCCCTGGTTGACTTCCTGGAAATCGTGCGCGCGCTGGAGCGCATCGCGCACCGGCATCGGCGTCTTCTCTGCGCGTTTGACTGGCATTAGTGCGGCTCCCTCGCCGCCATGCAGGCAAGCCGCTCGACAGCGTGTTTCTCTTCCCTCACGTACTGCTTGTTCCGGCGCATCGCCACATCGAAGTCTACCTCGTGGGCATCGAAGCACGGGCCGTCGACGCACGCGAACTGCGCCTTTCCGCCGACGGTCACGCGGCACCCGCCGCACATGCCGGTGCCGTCGACCATCAGCGGGTCCATGGATACCAGCGTTTTCACCTTCGGGCCGCGCGTCGTCTCCGCCACGGCGCGCATCATCGCCATCGGACCGATCGCGACCACATGATCGGGCCGTCCCGGTCCATCGCCGTCGATCAATTGCGCCAGGCGCTGCGTGACGAAGCCTTTGAACCCGGCCGAGCCGTCGTCGGTGCAGACCTCGACGCTGCCGCACAGCGGCCGCAATTCGTCGGCGAGGATCAGCAGGTCCTTGTTGCGCGCCCCGAGGATTGCCGTGGTCTTGTCACCGCGTGCGGTGAATTCGCGCATCAGGCAAAGCAGCGCCGCCGAGCCGAACCCGCCGCCGATTCCGCAAACATGGCCGCCCGGCGCGATATCGATATGTCCGCCGAGCGGACCCGCCACGTCGAGGATCTCGTCGCCCGCCTCCAGTGCGCAAACCCGCTTGGTCGTCGCACCGACTTCCTGCACCACGATCGTGATCGTGCCCGCATCGCGGTCATAGTCGGCGATAGTGATCGGAATGCGCTCCCCGCCGTCGCGCACCCTGAGCATGACAAACTGCCCGGGCCGCGCCGAGGCCGCGATCAGCGGCGCGTCGAGGCGGAAGTACTTCGTGACCGGCGTGAGCCTGCGCGTCTCGATGATTCTGGACATCTGTGTCTCCGGTCTAAAGCAGCGGGTGTTCGTGCATGGCCTTGAGCCGCGCCCAGCGGCGGTCGGTCTCGCCCTGGATGCCCTCGATGATCCCGGCATTGGCGGGATTGAGCAGGTGCCGGGTCTTGCCCATCACCTTCAGCCAGTCCGACACCGGGTGGCGGCGCCCCATCGCGTCCGGATCGTAGGTCAGCGTGGTGCAGCCATGCTCGATTTCGTACAGCGGGAAGAAGCAGCTGTCGATCGCCGCCTGCAGCACCGGTTGCGCGGCGTCGTCCGCAGTGCGCCAGTTGAGCGGGCAATACGACAGTATCTTGCCGTACACCAGGCCCTCGTTTTTCGCATACCACTGCGCCTTGGCCACCTTGCGCATCAGATCCTCGGGGAAACCCTCGCTCGCAGTAAACACGAACGGCAGGTGGCAGGCGGCGAAAATCTGCGCCGTGTCCTTGTGGTGGTAGCGCTTGCCCGGCAGTTTCGCCCCGACCTCGCTGGTCGAAGTGCGGTGACCGAATGGCGTCGAATACGAGAGCTGCGCGCCGGTGTTCATGTAGCCCTGGTTGTCGTACTCCAGGATCATCATCCGGTGGTTGCGGTTCGCGGCGCCGATCGCGGGGCCCATGCCGATGTCCATGCCGCCGTCGCCGGAGATCATCACGAAGGTGATGTCCTTGGAGGCGGGCAGCTCTCCGCGCCGGACGCGCTCGTGATACATCTCGACCAGGCCGGAGAGCGTCGCCGCGCCGTTCTGGAACAGGTTGTGGATGTAGTTGATGCGGTGCGCGGTCGAAGGGTAGCCGGTGGTCACGACCATGGCGCAGCCAGTCTGGAACAGCACGACGACGTCGCCCTCGATCACGTTGTAGATCTGGTGCAGCGTCGGAAACGCGCCGCAGCCCGGACACGCGCCGTGTCCCGGCGCGATGCGGTTGGGCACTTCCGTCATCTTCCACAGGGGCTCGAGCTCGACCTTGAGCCGGCCGCTCGCCTCGTCGCGGCGCACATGCGCCATGCCACGCGATACCTCGGCCGCGGAGATCGGCGGCAAGCCTGCCCGCGCCTTACTACCGGGCCTGCCGGGCGTGGCGCCGTGGTAAGCGAAGGGCTCGGCGACGCGCCCGGACTGTGCGGCGGCAATCGCCTGCTCGAAGAACTGCGCGGCATCGGCCGCGTAGAAGTCCTTACCTCCGAGACCATAGATGCGCGACAGGACCTGGGTGTCGTTCCGCGGGTCGATCTGGATCGCGGCGCGCACCTCGAGCGACAGGTTGCCGCCACCGGCGCCGTAGGAGTCCGCGCGATCGCCGATTGTCGCAGCCTTCACCGACCGTAGCGCCCGCCGGAATTCCTCCGCAGGGAACGGGCGCAGCACGTTAGGCGAGAGCACGCCCACCTTCCCGCCCATGGCGCGCAATTCGTCGGCCGTTTCCTTTGCAGTTTCAGCCGCCGAGTTGACCAGCACCGTGGCCACTTCGGCATCGTCCATGCGATACGCATCGAGTATAGGGTAGGACCGGCCGGTCATCTTCTCCAGCTCGGCGAAGATCTCGGGAATCACCCGCCGCGCGGCTTCCATCGCCTGCGAAAGCTGGACCTTGTTGTTGATCAGGTCCGGGTCGTTCATGTACGGGCCGAAGGTCGCCGGGTGCTCCGTATCGAGCGGCGAGGGAAAGTCCGGCCTCGTGCCCAGAAACTTGCGCACCGCTTCCGCGTCGTCGAATACCTGGATCCGACGCTTCTGGTGGCTGGTGATAAAACCGTCGTACGCGACCAATACCGGCAGCCTCACATCCGCGTGCTCGCCAATCCGGATCGCGGCAAAATTCAGATCGTAGACCGCCTGCGGGTCGCGCGCACACAGCATGATCCATCCGGTGTTCAGCGCGAAGTAGATGTCCGAGTGGTCGCCGCGGATGTCCAGCGGGCCGGAGATTGCCCGAGCCGCAACGTTGAGCACCATCGGCACGCGCGTGCCCGCCTGCACCGGAAGCTGCTCGAGCGCGTACAGCAGGCCCTGCGAACTCGTGGCGTTGAGCACGCGGCCGCCGCCGAGCGCGGCGCCGTAGCAGATGCCGGCGGCGCCGTGCTCGCCGTCCCCTGCAACCATCACGATTTCATGCTGACCCTCGGCCTGCATCTTCGACAGGTTCTCCGCGACCTCGGTCGAGGGCGTGATCGGGAAGTAGCCCATGACGTGGAAACCGATGTCGCGCGCCGCGAGCGCGGCGGCCTCGTTGCCGCTGCGGAACTCGAGCTTCTGCCGCACGCTGTCCGAAGCACGCAGCTCGGTCGCGCGGGAAGGAACGTCCAGGATCGGGGTCGTCACGTCGTCCACCTCATTCGATCAACCCGGGGAACAGCGGCACGCGCAACCGGTCGGCCAGACCCGGGGTCTCCGCCTTCTTGGTCATCGCGCTGGCCGGACATGACTCCACGCAGCGCAGGCAGCCCTTGCAGTAGCGGTAATCCACACCCATCAGCTCGCGCTCAAACCTGCCGCCCTTTTCGCCGTCTTCCCAGACCAGGCAATAGTCGGGACAGACGAGGTCGCACAGTGCGCAGTGAATGCACCTCTCCCTGTTGAAAACCGGCAGCGACCCGGTGCGCGAGGCCGAGAGATCATTCCACACCGTGTTCCCCGGCTCGGGGATAATCCCGCCGATGGGCTGCGTTGCGTAGCCCCACTCCGGTTCCGTGCGGGCGGCCGGCAAGTCGCCCTCGGCCCGGCCAACGCCCTCGATCGTCTCGAACTCCGCGGCGCCGCGCCGGAATGCGCTCGCGTTGGAGGCAACCGCCTCCGGGTGCTTGCCCGCGAACTCCTCGGACAGTCCGTCGAGGACCTTCTCGGCACCGAGGAACGGGAACGCGCCGCACAACGTCCCGAGTAAGACCGCATTGGGCCGGGATTTCTCTTTCATCGCGATTGCCAGGGCGTCGATGCGGATGACCCGCGCCGTGCCCGGCAGCGCACTGAGTACCTCCGGCACCGGACCCGGCGGCGCGTTATAGATGAAGGTGCCGTCTTTGCGCAGTCCCGCAAGCGTGGCCGGATTCCCCAGAAGCGCGGCGTGGAAGACCACAATCGCGTCCGGCGTCTCGACCGGCGCACTGGTGCGGATCGGACGCTCCGTAGGCCCGAGGCGCACGAACGAACGCACCAGCGAGCCCTTTTTCTCGGATCCGTACGAGGAGAAGTGGGCACCGTTCAGGCCCATCCTCAGCACCGAGGCCGTCGCCAGCACCTGCCCTGCTGCATGTGCGCCCAGCCCGCCGATCGATTCGAGCCGGATTTCGAAAAAACGGCCGGTATTCGGTAGCGACACGGGCAGCGACACGGCCTGATTCACCGATCGGCCTTCGCTCGCCTCCCGCCGCACTTCGCTTGCATTCATCTGCTGGCTGAGCCCGCCCTCAACCGCGGTCCGAGCGTGCCCTCCTTCTGTGGGATTTCCTGTAGTTAATCAATTCTGGGTTGGGAAGCGAAAGGCGGTTTTGATGCAGATCAAGCCGCCCTCGAATTCAAGCATGAACTCGCGGGGCGGCGCACCGCCCGCAATCGCTGCGTCACGGCGTGGCGGCACCGCGCTACAGCATGCCGAGCAGCCGCGGCAACCAGAGCGACATCTGCGGCACGTACGTGACCATGACCAGGAAAACGAGCATGGTCAGCAGCCAGGGCCATACGGCAATGGTGAGTTCGGTGATGCCCATTTTGGTGAGGCCGCTGGCGACATATAGATTGAGCCCCACCGGCGGATGGCACATGCCGATCTCCATATTCACCGTAATCAGGATGCCAAAATGCACCGGGTCGATGCCGAGTTTCATCGCGACCGGAAACAGGATAGGCGCGGTGATGAGCACGATCGAAGACGGCTCCATCACGTTGCCGGCCAGCAGTAACAGCAGGTTCACCATCATCAGGAACGCAACCGGCCCGAGGCCTTTGCCTATCATCCAGTCAGCCATCATCTGGGGAATCTGTTCCGAAGTCAGCAGGTAGGAGAACAACACTGCATTGGTGATGATGTAGAGCAGCATCGCGCTCATGTTGGCCGAGTCGAGCAGCACCTTCGGCACCTGCTTGAGCCCCAGGTCCTTGTACACGAACACCGCAACGACGAATGCGTACACGGCACTCATCGCGGCGGCCTCGGTCGGCGTGAAGATGCCGGAATAGATACCGCCGAGCACCACGATAACCAGCAGCAATCCCCAAACGCTTTCCCAGAACGTATTCCAGACCTGCAACGCCTCGTGCCGCGCCTCGAAACCGATGCCGCGCACCAGGTCCGCTTTCTTCGCCAGCGGATAGGCTGCGATCAACCAGATTGCAAACAGCACCAGCAAGACCGGATTGCCGGCCGTCGGCAGGAACACATTGGTGACGGCGTAGACCAGCAACGGTGGCGTCGCCACGAAGGCAAGGGTGAACACCCAGCGCAGCGCGAAGGCGCTCTTGGTGAGCAACCGGGCTATGACCAGCCAGACAATGCCGAACAAAACCGCCAGCACGCCGCCCCCTTCCATCTGCCTGATACTGAGCCAGATGGCAAGAATCGGCGCAATGATGAAAAACAGGCTCGCCGACAATCCCGCCACGGTAGCTATCGTCGCCTGCCCGCCGCTGCGCCCGGCGAACAGCCGCATCCGCGGATAATCGTTTTTCCAGGCGCGGTACCACGTAAGCGCCCCCAGCATCGAGGCGAGGATCAGACCGGGGACCACGCCGGCCATGAACAGCACTCCTACCGAGGTATTGGTCGCGACGGAATACATCACCATCACGATCGAAGGCGGGATCAGGATGCCGAGCGCGCCCGAGGTCGTGATCACGCCCGCGCCAAAGCGTTTCGGGAAGCCGGCCTTGACCATCGCCGGCAGGATGATCGATCCGATCGCGACCACCGTCGCCGGGCTCGAACCGGACACCGCGGCAAACAACGCGCACGCCATGACGCCGGCCAGACCGAGGCCCCCGTGCCAGTGGCCGACCATGCTGGTGGCGAAGTTGATCATGCGCCGCGCGACGCCACCGTGGGTCAGGAAACTGCCGGCCAGAATGAAAAACGGGATCGCCATGATCTCGAAGCGCTCGATCCCGGTGAACAGCTTGAGCGCTACCGATTCTATCGGCACCTGGGTCAGGGTGAACAAGAACGCCAGCACCGTGAGGCCGAGCGAAATCGACACCGGCATGCCGGTCAGCATGAGCGCGAACAGCAGGACGAAAATGATGGTTGCGGTCACTTCACTGCTCCTGCCCCCGTATCGCGCGGGTGCAGGTTATCCTTGAGCGCGTAAGGAACGATGTCTTGGTCCTTGACCGATTCGATGCCCTCGACATAGCCATGATCGTGATGCGGCAACTCGCCCGTCTTCAAGAATGACCATGCGACTTGCAGGAAGCGAAAGCACATCAGATAGGAGCCGCAGGGAATCGCGAGAAAGGCGATCCAGACCGGCAGTTCCATATCGGGCGAGACCTGCTCGGTATGCGCGATTTCCCACACGAACTTGGCTCCG
>Ga0315281_10008125_pt1 | contig 14683 bp, 8 predicted proteins | sample YL17G07_0_MG_FD_204540 | JGI IMG/M metagenome (GOLD analysis project Ga0315281, IMG submission 204540) | Sediment microbial communities from Yellowstone Lake, YNP, Wyoming, USA - YL17G07_0 | ecosystem: Environmental > Aquatic > Freshwater > Lake > Sediment | place: USA: Wyoming | collected...
ATTTTTCCGGAGGCTGCACCGGGTGAGGCTGAAAGCCCCTGCGCCAGCGATTTTCCGTGGAAATTGGGTGCCAGTTGCGGCACCAATAATTGTTCGAGGATCGCCGGTTCGATACGCAGCAGGGCACGTTCCTTGGAAATCAGCTTTTCATTGAACATTTCAACTGAAGTACGCACCATACCGCGTGCATTCATCTTGCCGTTACGTGTTTGCAGACAATAAAGGACACCTTTTTCGATAGTGAACTCGAAATCCTGTACCTCGTGATAATGCGATTCAAGCCGGTTGTGCAGCGTGACCAACTGGCGGTATATTTCCGGCATCTCCTGTTCCATTTCGGCAATGGCCTTCGGGGTGCGGATACCCGCCACGACATCTTCGCCTTGTGCATTGACCAGATACTCGCCGTAGATCAGGTTTTCGCCCGTGCCGGGGTTGCGTGTGAAGCCGACACCCGTGCCGGAATCATTGCCCATGTTGCCAAATACCATCGTACAAATGTTGACTGCCGTGCCGTTGGCTTGATCCTTGGTTATTTTGAATTGTCTGCGATAGTCCACCGCACGTTTGCCCATCCAGGAGCCGAATACCGCGCCTACCGCAATTTCAAGTTGTTCGTAAGGGTCTTGCGGAAAGGGTTTTCCGCAGTGGCGTTGCACGATGGCCATAAATTCGCCCGCCAATTCTTTAAGATGCTCGACACTTAAATCCACATCGAGAGGCGCGCCATATTTTCGTTTGATTGCGGCCATGCGCTCGTCAAAATGTTCATCGCTGATGTTGAGTGCGATTTTGCCGAACAGCTGAATAAAGCGGCGATAGGCATCATAAGCAAAACGTGGATTGCTGGTTTGTTTGATCAGACCTTGCAGTGAAACTTCATTGAGACCGAGATTGAGGATGGTGTCCATCATTCCGGGCATGGACATGGATGAACCGGAGCGGACCGAAATGAGCAGAGGGTTGGTGGCACTGCCAAAACCCTTGCCGGTTTTCTTTTCCAGATCAACCATGGAAGCCTTGATATCCGCCATCAGGCCATCCGGTAATTTATTTTTTTCCAAGTAGGCGGTGCAGGCATCGGTGGTGATCGTGAAGCCGGGCGGAACATTCAAGCCAATTTGCGTCATTTCGCACAGATTTGCGCCCTTGCCACCCAGCAGCATTTTGTTTTTTCCATCACCTTGTTCGAATGTGTAAATGTATTTTTTGCTGCTAGTCATGACCTTCCCCCCATTTCAAATTTTGGCTCGGCGTGTAGGCCGGGCTCTGCCCACCATGCCGGGCAGAGCCCGGCCTACATCTGGTTTTAATTTATGCGTCAGTTGGTTTCTTTTTGGCATCCGTTTCGGCATCTTTGCCCGAATCAGCTGCCAGATGCTCAAAAATTGCAAAATGCTTCCGCAGCTCCTTGTCGTAAAATGCTACGGTTTTTCCACTGTCGCCATCCATGGTTTTTACCAAACTGCGGAAGCGCGGTTCGTTCTGGGCAAAATCGCGGAAAGACACGGAAGGTTTTTGAGAATCGAGAGAGAGCGGATTTTTCCCTTCTTCTTCTCGGCGCGGGTCATAGCGGTACAGCGGCCAATGGCCGGTATTCACCGCCAGTTCCTGCTGGTGATGCTGCTTGGACATGTCATAGCCATGCTCGACGCATGGGCTATAGGCAATGATCAGCGACGGGCCATCAAAAGATTCTGCCTCAATAAAGGTTTTCAGCGTATGGATGTCTTTGGCGCCGTAAGCGACTTGCGCGACATAAACATGGCCGTAGCTCATGGCGATTTGCCCCAGATCCTTCTTGCCGGTAGGCTTGCCGCCAGCGGCGAATTTTGCCGTGGCACCGCGCGGAGTCGCCTTCGAGCATTGGCCTCCGGTATTCGAATAGACCTCGGTATCGAGTACCAGAATATTGACGTTGCGGCCGGAAGCCAACACATGATCCAATCCGCCGAAGCCGATGTCGTAAGCCCATCCATCGCCGCCGATGATCCATACGCTTTTCTTCGCCAGATAATCGGCCAGGCTTTCCATGTTGCGCGCTTCGCCCGATTTAATTCCAACCAATACCTTGCGCAGCGTTTCGATACGTTCGCGCTGGGCAAAGATACCTGCTTCGGTTGACTGGTCGGCGTTGAGAATAGATTCGGCCAATGTGGCACCGACTTTATCCTTCATTTTCCCCAGCAGCTCCCGCGCTTGTCCCGTATGTTTGTCGATACTGACGCGATAGCCCAAGCCGAATTCTGCATTATCTTCAAACAGCGAATTTGACCAGGTAGGTCCGCGACCTTCATTATTTTTGCTGTAGGGTGTAGTCGGCAGGTTGCCGCCGTAGATGGAGGTGCAGCCGGTGGCGTTGGCTACCAGCATGCGGTCACCAAACAACTGCGTGGCCAATTTGATATAAGGTGTTTCGCCGCAACCGACACAGGCCGAGGGGAACTCGAAGAGCGGTTGCAACATCATCGCGCCCTTGATTGTGGAAGTGCGCAGCTTGGTGCGGTCAAATTCCGGCAGCTTGAGGAAGAACTCGAAGTTCTCCTTTTCCTGCTCGCGCAACGGCACGATGTCGCGCATGTTGAGCGCCTTGTAGTTCGGGTCTGTCTTGGACACCGCCGGGCAGATATCGACACACAGCGTACAGCCGGTGCAATCCTCCGGTGCCACCTGGTAGCTGACGTGCATGCCCGGCTCGAATTCCTTGCCCTTGATCTGGATGTGCTTGAAGGTGGGCGGCGCATCCTTGGTCAGTTCGACCGGGAATACCTTGGAACGGATGGCGGTATGCGGGCAAACCAGCGGACACTTGCCGCAGTAGATGCACAGCTCTTCGTCCCATACCGGAATTTCCAGCGCCAGATTGCGTTTGTCCCAGATCGCCGTACCGGTGGGCCAGGTGCCGTCGGCAGGGAACACCGATACCGGCAGCAGGTCGCCGCGCCCCGCCATGATCTCGGCAGTCACACGTTTGACGAAATCCGGCGCATGCGCGCCCACCGGTTCAGGCATTTCAAAATTGCTGGTAACACTGCCGGGTACTTTAATTTTGTGGAGATTTGCGATGGTTTCATCAATCGCTTTCCAGTTGGCTTCCACCACATCCTGACCCTTTTTGCTGTAGGATTTCTCGGCGGCAGATTTAATTTTTTCGATGGCCAGTTCGCGGGGCAGCACGCCTGAAATTGCAAAGAAACAGGTTTGCATGATGGTATTGATCCGGCTACCCATACCGGTTGCTTTGGCAATGGCATAGGCATCAATCGCGTAAAACTCGATTTTTTTGCTGATGATCTGTTGCTGCATTTTGCGCGTCAGCAAATTCCAAACCTTATCCGCCGCAGTCGGTGTGTTAACCAGAAACACCGCACCCTCGGCGGCAGAATCCAGCATTTCGTAGCGTTCCAGAAAAACAGGTTGATGGCAGCCGACAAAATTGGCATCATTTTTTCCGATCAGATAGGGCGAGTGGATGGGTTTGGGCGAGAAACGCAAATGCGAAATCGTCACCGCACCGGCCTTTTTCGAGTCATAAACGAAATAACCTTGGCCGTATAATTCTGTTTCTTCGCCCATGATCTTGATGGTGTTTTTGTTTGCGCCGACCGTGCCGTCCGAGCCCAGCCCATAGAACAGGCAACGGTTCACGCCTTTGCTGGCATCGTTGCGGAAATTCGCATCCCACTTGAGGCTGGTGTGGGTCAGATCGTCATTGATGCCGATGGTGAAGTGGTTTTTCGGCTGGTCTTTTTTCAGTTCGTCGAACACCCCTTTGATCATACCGGGTGTAAATTCTTTCGAGGAAAGACCGTAGCGTCCGCCGACCACGCGTGGCATGGTTTTGCCGCTGGTTGTTCCGGCGGTAAAGGCTTCCGCAATTGCGGTTACCACATCTTTGTACAATGGTTCGCCATCTGCACCGGGTTCTTTCGTGCGATCAAGAACGGCAATGTGCTTCGCCGTGACCGGAATAGCCTTGAGTAACGCATCAGCAACAAAGGGGCGGTAAAGACGTACTTTTACAATGCCAACCTTCTCGCCACGAGAGATCAAATGCTCTACCGTTTCTTCTGCCGCATCCGCGCCGGAACCCATCAGGATCAACACCCGATCCGCATCCGGTGCGCCGACGTAGTCATACAGTTTGTACTGGCGGCCGGTAAGTTTGGCAAATTTGTTCATCGCTTTCTGCACAATACCCGGCATCGCATCGTAATAGGGGTTGACCGTTTCGCGCGCCTGAAAATACACGTCCGGGTTCTGCGCCGTGCCGCGCAGTACCGGATGGTCGGGAGTCAAGGCGCGAGCGCGGTGGGCAAACACCAGATTGTCGTCAATCATCTCGCGCACGACTTTCAGTGACACTTGTTCGACTTTGGCCACTTCGTGCGAAGTACGGAACCCATCGAAAAAGTGCAGGATCGGCACGCGCGATTCGAGTGTCGCAGCCTGTGCAATGAGTGCCATGTCCATGGCTTCCTGTACCGAATTGGACGAGAGGAATGCAAATCCGGTCGAGCGCGCCGACATCACGTCGCTATGGTCGCCGAAAATCGACAACCCCTGCGCCGCCAATGAGCGTGCCGCCACGTGCATGACGAACGGCGTCAATTCCCCGGCGATCTTGTACATGTTGGGGATCATCAACAGCAGACCCTGCGAGGCGGTAAAGGTGGTTGTCAGAGAACCGCTTTGCAGTGCCCCATGAACCGTACCGGCAGCGCCCCCCTCGCTTTGCATGGTAATTACCTCGGGAACCGTACCCCACAGGTTGGGTGTTCCGGCTGCCGACCATGCATCGGAATATTCACCCATCGGAGAGGAGGGGGTAATCGGGTAAATTGCGATTACTTCGTTGGTCAGGTGGGCAATATAGGCAGCTGCCTCGTTTCCATCGATCGTAACCATTTGCGCTTGATCCATCAAAAACTCCTTCAGTCAATGTTGTTGTATCCGGTTAAAAAAGTTTAAAAAAGTTATGTGTTTTTTCTTTCGATCATATCGTGCATGACCGGTGCGAGGATGATTTCCATTGCATGGCTCATTTTGCCGCCCGGTACAACCAGTGTGTTGGCGCGGGACATGAAAGAATTCGGGATCATCGATAGCATGTATGGAAAATCTACCCCCTTCGGTTTGCTGAAACGGACAACAACAAAACTTTCGTCCGGTGTCGGAATATCGCGCGCAATAAAAGGGTTGGATGTGTCCACCGTCGCCACACGCTGGAAATTGATGTGGGTGCGTGAAAATTGCGGTGTTATGTATTTGATGTAGTCAGGCATGCGGCGCATGATGGTATCCACTGTTGCCTCGGCGGAATAGCCGCGCTCCGCTTTATCGCGGTGAATTTTCTGTATCCATTCCAAATTGACAACCGGTACAACACCCACAGCTAAATCAACATATCTGCCCGCATCAACGTTACCATCCATTGCCAAACCATGTAACCCTTCATAAAACAAAAGGTCTGTGTTTGCTTCAATGTCTTCCCATGGGGTAAAAGTGCCGGGTTGCAAGTCGGGTAATCCAAAGTGTTTGCCGTGCAATTTTGCTTCTTCATCGTTATGTATGTAATAGCGGCGTTTGCACATACCGGTTTCGCCATATACCCTGAATGTTTCTTCAATTTTGTCAAAGTGGTTGGCTTCCGGGCCGAAATGGCTGAATGTGTTGTTCCCGGTTTTGGCCGCTTCGGCTGCCGCAGCACGGAAAGCCATGCGATCGAGGCTGTGCAGACTGTCGCCTTCGATGATTGCGGCTTTGATATTCGCATTCTCGCGGCGAAAAATATTTTCAAAGGCAAGTTTCACGGTGCTGGTGCCCGCGCCGGAAGATCCGGTGACTGCGATGACTGGATGTTTGCGTGACATGGTGTTTTTTCTTGAAACGAATGTTGACCAACCCGATTCTATAACAAAGGATTCTTTTCAACCACTGGGCTATCGGCCAATAGAATTTTATTCGAATTGATTTTTTCATTGAGTGCCATGGCGCGATGCCGCTATAATGGCAAACCAGTGTTGATCAGTCGCTCATAAAAGCAGGAATAGCTAATTCATTGAGCCGTTTCGCTGAACCATCCGTATTCAGCTTAAACCCGGATAATTCATTAGGACACGAGCAGCGCTCGCGTAGGCCGAAAGGGTGTCCAATGGAATATCCGGGTTAACTATCGGGATTATTTGTGATAAAAAAAATACTCATCGCCAATCGCGGTGAAATTGCGGTTCGCATTGTGCGTGCCTGTTCGGAAATGGGCATTAAATCGGTCGCCATTTATACAGATGCCGACCGCCATGCTCTGCACGTGAAAAAAGCGGATGAAGCCTACCATGTCGGTTCCGAACCGGTTACCGGCTACCTTAATGCTCACAATATTGTGAATATAGCCGTTACCTCCGGATGCGATGCATTGCACCCCGGTTATGGGTTTCTTGCGGAAAACCCGGAATTGGCAGAAATTTGCGCGCGCCGTGATATTAAGTTTATTGGCCCGAATTCAGATGTTATTCGCCAGATGGGAGATAAGGTTTTGGCGCGTAACGCCATGATAAATGCCGGAATCCCTTGTGTGCCGGGTAGCGAGGGCAACCTTGCCGATGTTGAAGAAGCGCTCGCGCTGGCAAACAAAATCGGTTATCCGGTTATGCTCAAGGCGACCAATGGCGGGGGAGGGCGGGGTATTCGCCGCTGTGACAGCGACAAAGATATCGTCAGCAACTACGAACGGGTGATTTCGGAGGCGAGCAAAGCTTTTGGTCAACCGGAAGTTTTTCTGGAAAAATGCGTGGTGAACCCCCGACACATCGAGGTGCAGATTCTCGGAGACAGCCAGGGTAACGTCATCCATTTGTTTGAACGCGACTGCTCCATTCAACGCCGAAACCAGAAACTGATCGAGATTGCGCCTTCGCCGCAAATTACCCATGCGCAACGCGAATATATCGGTAATCTGGCCGTTACGGCGGCCAAGGCGGTGGGATATGAAAATGCGGGAACGATCGAATTCTTGCTTGACCAGGAAAATCATTTTTATTTTATGGAAATGAATACCCGCATACAGGTCGAGCATACCGTGACTGAAACGATTACCGGCATCGATATTGTTCAAGAGCAAATACGTATCGCCGACGGTTTGGAGTTGCAATACCGGCAGGAAGACGTGAAATTTCGGGGGTATGCCATGGAGTTCCGTATTAATGCGGAAGACCCCCGCAACGGTTTTTTGCCCAGTTACGGAAAAATCACCCGATATTATGCGCCCGGCGGCCCCGGTGTGCGCATTGATGCGGCGATGTTCAGCGGTTACACCATCCCGCCTTATTTTGACTCGATGTGTGCAAAGCTCACCGTTTGGGCGTTGACTTGGGATGGGGTGGTTGAACGCGGTCGCCGCGCCCTCGGCGACATGGCAATTTACGGTGTCAAAACGACCATTCCCTATTATCAGGAGATTCTCAAGCACCCTGATTTCAGAAATGCGAATTTCAACACCGGATTTGTGGAATCGCACCCGGAGCTGATCAATTACACCACAAAGATTCCGCCGGAACTGCGGGCAGCGGCTATTGCAGCCGCAATTGCGGCGCATGAAGGCATTTAATCCAACTTTTATAAGTAAGCTGACGACATGGCAAAAACTTTAATTTCAGAACTGGTTCTGCGCGATGGGCATCAATCCATCATCGCGACACGCATGCGCACCGAAGATATGCTGCCCATATGTCCAAAGCTGGATAGCATCGGCTTTTGGTCGGTCGAAGCGTGGGGGGGCGCGACTTTTGATTCCTGTGTGCGTTTCTTGAAAGAAGACCCCTGGGAACGCCTCAAAAAATTGCGCAAGGCATTGCCGAACAGCCGTATTCAAATGTTGTTGCGAGGGCAAAATTTGCTCGGTTATCGCCACTATTCCGATGATGTGGTGCGCGCGTTTGTCGGCAAAGCAGCTGACGACGGCATAGACATCTTTCGTGTTTTTGACGCGATGAATGACCTGCGCAACTTGCGCGTGTCTGTCGAAGCGGTCAAAAAATCGGGCAAACATGCCGAAGGCTGCATCAGTTACACCACCAGTCCGGTACACGGCATCCCGCAGTTTGTTGAACTTGCGCGCGAACTTGAAGCCATGGGCTGCGATACTATTTGCATCAAGGATATGGCCGGTTTGCTTACACCATACGCCACTACCGAATTGGTCAAGGCGGTGCGCGCAGCCGTCGGTATCCCGATCCATCTGCACAGCCATGCGACTTCCGGTTTGTCGGCCATGTGTTTTCTCAAGGCCGTGGAAGCGGGTGCAACAATACTGGACACCTGTAATTCCTCGTTCGGCGAGGGTGCCAGCCATTCATCGACCGAAAGTATCGTTGCCGCATTGCAAGGCACACCATTTGATACCGGCCTCGATCTTGCGGCATTGCAGGAAGTGACCGCCTATTTTTACGAAGTGCGCCAAAAATATTGGCAGTATGAGAGCGCTTTCACCGGTGTTGATACGCGCGTCCTGGTCAATCAGGTACCCGGAGGCATGATCTCGAATTTGTCCAGCCAACTCAAGGAATCCGGTGCGCTCAACCGCATGAATGAAGTGCTGGCGGAAATCCCGCGTGTTCGTGAAGATTTGGGCTATCCGCCGCTGGTGACACCGACTTCACAGATTGTCGGGGCGCAGGCAGTCATGAATGTTCTGACGGGCGCACGTTATAAATCGGTGACCAATGAAGTCAAAAACTACCTGCTCGGACACTATGGCAAAGCACCCGGAAAGGTTAACGAGCAGGTCAGGAAACAGGCGGTTGGCGATGCGGAAGTTATCACCTGCCGCCCCGCCGATTTGCTCGAAGACGAGATGAATAAACTCAAGATCAAGTGCGAAAATCTGGCCAAAAGCGAAGAAGACGTGCTCACCTATGCCATGTTCCCGGACATGGCAATCACTTTTCTGCAGGAGCGCAATGCCAACACGCTGCAACCCGAACCGCTGTTATCCAAGGAGGCTGTCGCCACCTCAACAGAACGCTATGCACCCAATGAATTCAAAGTGACGCTGCATGGTGAAACCTATCACATCAAACTTACCGGTAGCGGGCATCAAGGCGAGGTTCAGCGACCATTCTACGTTTCTGTCGATGGCATTTCGGAAGAGGTTATGGTCGAGACACTCAATGAGATCGAGGTTTCAGGAGGAAAAAGCAACGGCAAGAAAAAACCTACCGCATCGGCATCGGGTGTCGGCCGTCCGCAACCCACTCATCAGGGTTGTGTGGTAACGGCCATGCCAGGCACTATCGTTGAGGTTAAAGTTAAAGTCGGGGATCACGTTGAGGCCGGAGATGGTGTGTTGGTCATCGAAGCGATGAAAATGGAGAACGAAATTCAGGCTCCCATGAGCGGCGTTGTTATCAGCGTCCATGTCAAAAAAGGAGACAGCGTCGCCCCGGATGAAACGTTAGTCGAGATACAGTAAACCTATATCCGTAAAAATGTGCATTCCGAGTCAGGTTTTAACGCTTCAATGCGCCCTTTAGTGCTTTTTAGCATAGTCAGGTTAAATCACCCAATCACAGCAGTAGTGGCACAAGCTGCGTTCCCACGCGGAGCGTGAGAACGATAGTGGAAGCTGCCATGCCAATTCCCTCTCCCGCTGGCGGGATAACCAGCTTGCGTAGGGCGCAATAACCAACGGGCATTGCGCCGGATGTGTTAGTCGGGAACGGATTTCATACGGCGCAATGCGCTTCGCTTATTGACGCCCTACGCGTGCTACGGTGTGCGCCTTACGCGAGCTGTGTTTCCTTGGAGTCAATGTAGATGAAGCCTTTTATCGCAATTGCAATCTTGTTGGTTTTACCGTCATTTGCACATGCGAATGCAGGTGGCGAACGCCTTGATCTGACCGGAAACTGGGTTGGTATCACCTCGATGTTGTTGTTCTTTGCAGCCTATCTGGTAGTGATGGCCGAAGAATTTACCCATTTGCGCAAGTCAAAGCCGGTGATGCTGGCGGCTGGGATTATCTGGGCGCTGATCGCCTGGCATTACCAGTCGCACGGCATCCCGCATATCGTCGAAACTGCACTGCGCCACAATCTGGAAGAATACGCCGAGCTGATGCTGTTCCTGCTGGTGGCGATGACTTATATCAATGCGATGGAAGAGCGCAATGTGTTCGAAGCGCTACGCTCCTGGCTGATCCACAAGGGCTTCGGCTACCGCGCGCTGTTCTGGGTGACCGGCCTGCTGGCTTTTTTCATCTCGCCTATCGCCGATAACTTGACCACTGCGCTACTGATGGCGGCGGTGGTGATGGCAGTCGGGGGCGGCAACAAGAAGTTTGTCATGCTCTCCTGTATCAGCATCGTGGTCGCCGCAAACGCGGGCGGGGCATTCAGCCCGTTTGGCGACATTACCACGCTGATGGTCTGGCAAAAAAATATTCACGCCAGCAACGGTACTGTTGATTTTTGGGTGTTCTTTGCGCTGTTTATACCGTCGCTAATCAACTGGCTGGTGCCGGCGGCGCTGATGCATTTTGCCGTGCCGGACGAGAAGCCGCTTGGCGGCGGCGAGATGGTCTCGATGCGGCGCGGTGCGCTCACCATCGTGGCGTTGTTTCTCGCCACCATCGCGCTGGCGGTGACCTTCCACAGCGCGTTCAGCCTGCCACCGGTGATCGGCATGCTCACCGGCCTCTCGCTGCTTCAATTCTTCGCCTACTACCTGAAAACGCGCGGTGAGAAGACCCATGCACGGGGGGGCGATGCGGAAAATATCGGTGGCCCGGTGGCGTTCGATATTTTTCGCAAGGTGGCACGCGCCGAATGGGACACGCTGTTTTTCTTCTACGGTGTTGTGATGTGCGTCGGTGGTCTGGGCTTCATCGGCTATCTCGGCATGATCTCGCAGGTGATCTACGGGGAGTGGGGCGCGACCAACGCCAACATCGCCATTGGCTTGATATCGGCCATCGTCGATAACATCCCGGTGATGTTCGCGGTGTTGACCATGATGCCGGATATGTCGGTCGGACAGTGGTTGCTGGTGACAATGACTGCCGGGGTCGGCGGTTCGCTGCTGTCGATTGGTTCGGCGGCTGGCGTTGCGCTAATGGGGCAGGCACGTGGCACCTATACCTTTTTCAGCCATTTGAAATGGACACCGGCGATTGCGCTCGGCTATGCGGCCAGTATCAGTGCCCACATGATTCTGAATCGCGGCCTGTTTTAGTTTTTTTTTGAGGGTCGCGGTTGGGCGTGGTGGGCTCAAGCAATGTGTGGATTCCTATCGAAGACAATAAACTACGCATCTGCAATACGTTGCAAAGAAAAACAAGCGGCCAACCGGGGGATATAGGGTTATGGAGTTACACCAATTCTTTCTGTTTCTCGCCATCATCCTGATCTCGGCGAGGCTGCTGTCCGAGACTGTGGCGCGCTTTGGCGTACCCTCGGTAATCGGCGAGCTGCTGGCTGGTCTGCTGATTGGGCCTTCGCTGCTGGGCTGGGTGTCGCCCGACACCACCATGAAGCTGCTGGCCGAGATCGGCATCATCCTGCTGCTGTTCGAGGTCGGCATGGACACCGACCTGTCCCGGCTGGCGCGTTCCGGCGCCAAGCCGATCATTGTCGCGCTGGCCGGGTTTACTCTGCCGTTCGCGCTGGGCTACGGCGTCAGCACCTTCGTGTTCGGCCTGCCGAACCTGACCGCGCTGTTCATCGGCGGTACGCTCACCGCCACCAGCATCGGCATCACCGTGCGCGTGCTCGACGATCTCGGCAAACGCCATACCGACGAGGCGCAGATCGTGATCGGCGCAGCGGTCCTGGACGATATTCTTGGCGTACTGGCACTGGCGCTGCTGTACCAGTTCGCGGTGGAGCATGAAGTGTCGGTCAAGGCGGTCGGCGAAGTGGGCCTGTACATCCTGCTGTTCATGCTGCTCGCGCCGCTGGTCGCCAAGCTGGCCTCGATGCTGATCGACCACTTCGACCAGCGCGCCGCGACACCGGGCTTGCTGCTCACCATGGCGCTATCGCTGATCCTGCTGTTCTCCTGGCTGGCGCATGCGGTCGGCGCGCCGGAGATCATGGGCGGTTTCGCGGCGGGGCTGGCGTTCAGCCAGCATTTCGGCTTCCGCCTGTGGATGGGAAAAGGCCAGGCCATCGAGTTCAAGCCCAGCCCGAAACTGGCGCACCGGCTGGAAGAGCAGATGCGCCCGCTGATCCACACCTTTTCACCGCTGTTCTTCGTGATGGTGGGCGTGTCGCTCAATCTGGGCGAGGTGAACTGGGGTTCGGCATTCATCTGGGAACTGGCGGGATTGCTGCTGCTGGTCGCTTTCCTCGGCAAGTTCGCTGCCGGATTCTGCATTCGCGAATCGCGCCACGACCAGATCGCCATCGGGCTGTCTATGGTGCCGCGCGGCGAGGTGGGGTTGATCTTCGCCCAGCTCGGCTTCAGCCAGGGCACCCTGAATGGTGAACTGTATGCCGCGCTGCTGATCGTCATCGCGCTCACCACCATGGCGCCGCCGTTCCTGCTCAAATGGTTTTACGGCAAGGAACCCAAATGACAAGGACGCTTCGCAGCAAAAAACATACGGGCGTCTGTGTGGGATAATTCACATGAAGCGGTGATGCAACATCAAAGACACAGGGGTCTTTATGTTTCTACATCAAAAAATGCTAACCCGACGACCGTGAAGAATCAGAGGAAAATTATGAATCAAACGTCACACCAGATGCAGGTACATTGCAATGGCAAAGAGGCGGTTGGAAGCTGTCAAGTTGAGCTCTACACAACAGGCGGTGCCGCTCTCAAAGGGGTGAAAATGTTTGTGCTGGTACTGTTTGGGGCTGTTCTTACGGTTGTCCTTCCGGGGTTGCACTTCGTCACTGTCCCCTTTGGGGTTCTGGCATCACCATTTGTCGGGATTTACTTCTTCGTTACCCGCAAAGGTGCAGTTAAGACAATGACTGGCGACTTCCTCTGTCCTGAATGCCAGGCCAACAATCATGTTGAATTTAAAAAAGGTCTTCCTCCTTACTTTGGCCAATGTGTTCAATGTCAGCATGACTTTCAGGCAGAGTCGTTGCTTTAAATCCGGGTAGCTAATGTCTGTCAGCTTGAGTAGGATGGGTATCGCTACGCTCAACCCATCGAACTAAACCCTTGCGAATTCGCTCTACGTATATCATGAAAATCGTTTGTATCATAACCGATATTCATGGTATAAAACCCCGTGATTATACGTTCAGCCCAAATAGAAGCCATTCAGTCCGCCCTTTCGCGAAACCGGATTGTGACGTTGATCGGCCCGCGCCAATGCGGGAAGACAACGATTGCGCGTTTTTTTCTTTCGGAAGAGTCTGCCAATTATTTCGATCTGGAGGATCCTGTCAGCCTGGCCCGCCTCGCTGAACCCATGACGGCGCTGGGTGCGCTGAAGGGTTTGGTGGTTATTGATGAGGTGCAGCGCCGCCCCGATCTGTTTCCGGTACTCAGGGTGCTGGCGGATCGCAAGAAGTTTGAAGGCAGATTCCTCATCCTCGGCAGTGCATCCGGCGATCTGCTGCGGCAGTCATCCGAAACACTGGCTGGCCGGATGGAAACTCTGATGCTCCGCGGTTTCAGTCTGGGTGAGTTGGGCAACCCATCCCCGGAGCGGCACTGGTTGCGCGGGGGATTCCCCTTGTCTTATCTGGCGGCCAGCGAGGCCGGCAGCACCGCCTGGCGCAAGAATTTTATCCAGACTCTGCTGGAGCGGGATTTGCCGCAATGGGGGGTGCGCACCCCGTCGGCTGCCTTGTGGCGCTTCTGGTCCATGCTCGCGCATTACCACGGGCAGGTATGGAACGCGGCAGAGCCGGCCCGCGCCCTGTGTGTCAGCGAATCTACGACCCGCCGCTATCTCGATCTGTTGACGGATGCCTTTATGGTGCGCCAGTTACAGCCCTGGCACGCCAACGTGCGCAAACGGCAGGTCAAGGCACCCAAGATTTATGTCCGCGATTCCGGTCTGTTGCATCAGCTCCTCGGCATACGCACCGAACGTGACTTGATGACCCATCCCAAGATTGGCGCATCCTGGGAGGGATATGTGATAGAAGAAGTGCTGGCCGCCGTTCAACCCGATGAGGCGTACTTCTGGGCAACGCATCAGGGTGCCGAAATTGATCTGGTTCTGCGCAAGAGCGGGCGCATGTTCGGCATCGAATGTAAACGTACCGATGCGCCTAAAATGACCCCCTCCATGCGCATCGCTCTTGACGACTTGCAGCTTGAAAGTATCACGGTGATCTATCCGGGAACGAAGCGGTTTTCCATTGCGCCCTCCATCGAGGCCGTGCCTTTGCACGATGTGTGGCAGAGCAATATCTGATGGACATGATGAAACGGGGGCAACCATGACCCAACAACCTTGGCACCAATTTTCTGCAGACGAAGCGCTTGTCGCGCAGCAAACTTCCCATGTCGGGTTGAACGCCGATGAGGCCGTGCGCCGCCTTGCCGAACATGGCCCCAACCGGCTGGCCCCGCCTTCGCGGCGCGGGTCGCTGCTGCGCTTTCTGCTGCAATTCCACAACCTGCTGATCTATGTGTTGCTGGCTGCGGCTGTCGTCACAGCGCTGCTCGCGCACTGGGTGGATACGGCGGTGATCGTCGGCGTGGTGGTGATCAA
>Ga0315281_10008126_pt1 | contig 14682 bp, 18 predicted proteins | sample YL17G07_0_MG_FD_204540 | JGI IMG/M metagenome (GOLD analysis project Ga0315281, IMG submission 204540) | Sediment microbial communities from Yellowstone Lake, YNP, Wyoming, USA - YL17G07_0 | ecosystem: Environmental > Aquatic > Freshwater > Lake > Sediment | place: USA: Wyoming | collected...
AGGCCTACCGCGTACGCCGACGTAGTGATCACTACGGTAGCCAAGGTACAGAGCTATCCGCCGATTTTCTGAAGTGCGAGAGGTTTGAGCCGGGGCCAGTGGGTCTTGATGCAGAAGTTCCTTCCAGCTAGCTATGACGCTTGTCGCGTCACGATAACTCTCACGCGGAAAACGTTGCATCCGTAGAAACCCTATTCTATGTGGAATTCCGAATTCTCGGTAAAGAGAGAAGTACAGGGGATTATCGTCGACCACGAGGACGGCCTTTCTTGCCCTTAGTGTTGACGTGAGGAGAGCACTTCTTGTTTGTTCAGGAGACGCCAAGTAGTCTTCTAAGTTCGGCGACATTACAAGATCGACGTTCGCAACAGGAAAACCGAATTGCGCCAGCTCACGTAAGGTCAGTTCATGCATATTGCTCGTCCTTCCAGTTAAGTAGACCACGTCCAAGGTTCCTGCCAACTCTTGCATGACTTCTGGTGCGAACTGAATCGGTTCATCCAGCCGAAGAAGTCCGGTCCCCCTACGATCCAAGCACAGAAGGATCTTCCAGTACTCCTTCCATAGCTCATCACTCCCACACCCAAGATCAGTCAGTATCTTCTTCGAGCTTGAAGTTCTCACTGCTCCAAAGTCGATCTCGCGGTTGAGAACCATACACCAAGCCGCCCATCTCCTGCGATCGGTATCTATCAAAGTGTCATCGATATCCACAGCGGCGAACTCCTTCAATTCGACACCTCTTCACATCTTCATGGGGCATTTGACTTCTTTCACGCGCAATCATCAACGCACAGCCCGGATGCAGGCGATCCAAGGCCGCTAGTCGGACCGGGTTATTGGTAAATGTCTTCGTCGGTAACTCTTTTTCTGCATTTGGGGTTCTTGCAAACTTTGGTGCCGCCTGGCAGCAGTTCGTAGCCTTCCATCAGATGCCACTCAGTCTTGCAATGAGGACAGATCCAGGTTTCTTTCCTACGGCCGGGGCTTCTCATCCTCTACACCCATCCACATCCACTTAGGAGGTTGTTCTTGTTTTTTGATCTCCACACTCGTAGCCGCCTATGAAAGACTTATGAATACTTATTCCTTAACTGCTTTTCGGGCGGAAGGACATGAGTACCGAGGCAATAGATAACAGTCGGAGATCGACGGGGATGCACCAAGATTCGCGAGATCGCAGCGCGGAAAGGGAGGAGCAGGAGCGCCGGCTCAAGGCGTCAATGGGCAGGATCAAACACAAGATAGTCGTGCTCAGCGGCAAGGGCGGCGTGGGCAAGAGCACCGTCACGGCAAACCTAGGCATGGCATTGGCAAGGAGAGAACCCGCCGGAAGAGTGGGAATTCTCGATGCCGATATCACAGGTCCGAGCATTCCCAAGATGTTGGGAGTGAGAGGTCAAAGACTGGATGTGGGGCTGCCCGGGCTCTTTCCAGCCATCGGTCCTCTCGATATGAGAATCGTCTCGATGGACTTTCTTCTTGCAAGTGATGACACGCCTGTCATTTGGCGTGGACCACTGAAATCCATGGCCATAAAGCAGTTCCTGGCAGATGTCGTATGGGGAGATCTTGATTTCCTTGTCGTCGACCTTCCTCCGGGCACCGGAGACGAAGCTCTCACAATAATGCAGTCCATCCCCAGCATCGGAGGAGTGGTGATAGTCACTATCCCGTCAGAGGTTTCGCAGATAGTCGTCAAGAAGGCCGTCACATTCACACGCAAGCTGAACGCGCCGGTTCTGGGAATCGTTGAGAACATGAGTGGTTTCGTCTGCCCCAAGTGCGGCACAGAGACCAGCATCTTCAGGACCGGAGGAGGGCAGAAGATTGCAGAGCAACTAGGAGTTCCGTTCCTGGGCAAGATACCTCTCGACCCAAGAATCTGTGAGGATTCCGACGTGGGCACTCCGTTCATAATTCAGCACTCCGACTCTCCTGCAGCAGTAGCATTCATGAAAATCGTTGCAACGATAGAAAAAACATTCGAAGCGAAAGAACCACCGACGCCAATGCGGGGAGACTGAGCGCACATACACATTCCAGACGGTGTTTTCCCCTATCTGACTCTGGATGGCTGGATATCTGTTACACTTGCTCTTGTTGAAATAGCCGTCCGCAGAGTAAGAGGTCAAGACAGGAAAGGCGTGCTGGCAGCGGTCATGGTTGACGCACTACCCTAGAGGCGGGCGGGAGGTACATCGTAACCGCGATCCCGCTGGGGGAAGCAGGCTTCGGCTTCTTACTTGCAGCCTGGGTGACTCGAATGCTACAAAACCAAGGATATCAGTTATCCCTATCCCGACGGGCGTATATGCAGAGGTAGGCGTTGGACAAGTGCCTAGGCCGAAGAAGTGTAGGTGGGTCTGCCGCGAGCCATCGGTCACTTTCTTCAAACCAAGAGGGATCCCACTGATGGTGCTGGACAGGGTCAGCTTGGCAGTTGAAGAACTCGAGGCGGTGAGGCTGAAGGACTTGGAAGGACTCGACCAAGTAAAAGCCGCTGCCACCATGAACGTGTCGCAGCCCACTTTTCATCGGATCCTAGAGTCTGCACACGGCAAGGTTGCAGATGCCTTGGTCAATGGGAAAGCAATCAGGATTCAAGGAGGAGATTATTTGGTCAGGGAAGGAGGGCGCCTCTTCAAATGTTACGACTGCCGAAACGAGTGGCAGGTATCCTATGGAACCGCAAGACCAGCCAGATGTCCGAAATGCAACAGCGCAGAGATTCACAGAGCCTCAAGCGACAGAGGATACGCGAGGAGAGGCGGAAGGGCAGGAGGAGGCCGAAGACGTGGACAGAACTAAGATAGCGATACCGTGCACTGGTGAGGCAGGTCTACAAGCACAGGTCTCAGCTCACTTCGGTCGCTGCGATTCGTACGCGATTGTGACAATAGAAGAAGGTAGAATCAAAGCTATCGAGTCGATTTCGAATCGGAACCACACCGACTGCGGCGGTTCCGTGAGAACGCTGATGGAGAACGGGGTCGGGTTGATGCTGGTAGGAGGGATGGGGATGCGCCCGTACTCAGCTTTCAAAGAACTTGGCATCGAGGTCAGGTGTGGAGTCACTGGGACGGTAGCGGAGGCTGTCGAGCTCTACCTGAAGGGAGAGACCTTGCCCATGGGACAGGACAGCTCGTGCGAATGTCACATGAACGCGAATGGACTACACCATCAAGAATGAGCTCTCGTGCGCATCCGAATAGACCCAACCCAGTCGGCATGTCCGTGGTCAGACTCGTCGAGAGAAAGGGAAGAGTCCTTCGAGTGGAAGGTATCGACGTTCTCGATGGAACGCCGCTCATAGACATAAAGCCGTACGTGCCGAGCTTTGATCACAGAGCCGATGTAAGAATAGGCTGGCTGCAAGGCAAGGCCTAGACGAACCCGGAGCCCCCGGCAGCTAATGCCAGGCGTAGGATTTCATCTGGCGGCCATCCCGTAGAGCCGGCTTCCGATTTCCTCCAGGGCTTCTGGCACGCCCGGCAGGTCCGGACGGTCCACTTCGATACAGTACTTGTCAACCCAGAGAGCTTGCAACCATTCCGTTCTATGACGCAGGCGAAGGGCTTTCTTAATTCTCTGCAAGGCGCCTTCCGGTTTCCCGGTGTCTACGAAGAGGTTGTAGCCTGTGCACCGCATCTGAACCACCAGCGAGTGCTCTCGTGCGAGCCGTGCGAGCTCCTCATCGAACTCTCTCGAAAGTATTCTAGGTTCATGTTTAGGAATGAAACGCAGCCTGTAAGGTGCAGTTTCACATCCAAAGTACAACGGCCGATAATCACCTTGCTTGATCCCGGCCTTTTCCAGTTCGTCTTGAATTTCAAGCCAAGGTCTACCCTCTGCCCTTAGACGACTCACCATCTCGCACGTTCGCTTGACGCCGACTGACATGCATTCCTCCTCCCGCAGGACCCCCGATAATCGGTTCTCTACCTTCTAATCCGACGCACGCCAAGATACACCTTTCCTAGCATCTTGTCAGGTAGGTGCTTAGTCTCCTAGTCTAGTCTTCCTGATCTTGCTGTACAGAGTTTTCCCGTTTTGACACGCCGTTGGCGATACCTTAGGGCGCTCCTTATGATGCCGCGCTTCTTCGCCTCAGCTGATGTAAAGGACATGGTCAGGTTTCTAACGGCTTCAGAGTCCGACCGGCCCAAGTTGTATGTTGGCTTGTCGAAGTCTACTTCAGCTTGCCTGCCAAGGATGTAGTTTGCCAGTTCTTGGGCCCTCGATCTCATCAGCATATCCTAACTGTGGAGTCTCGCTGCATGACGGACGGGCGAAGAAGAATCGTCAGACACACCTGAAGATCTCAGATTTGCTGCTGGTTGGGCCGCGAAAGACACTCCCAACAAGACGACCTCCCGCATCCACTCGCATGGATGCAAGAGAGTTTTCCGGTCACAGTCGAAAGAAGCGATTGCGGTCCGCAACAGCAGTATTTGGCCTGTTACAGACTACCCCAGTCTTGGACTTCAAACCATACAGAGACGACTATAGAGCGAACGAGTACGAACTTGCCGGATGGTACCGCAAACTACGGGACAAGGTGGGCGGAGACATCTAGCCAGTACATGCCTACAGTAGACTCTGCATTACGAAGCAGGACTGGGGAGTTCGAAGGTAAGCCATTTTCGATCCTATTCTGAGACTATGGTCTGGGATTGTTCTCTGATAAAGCTCAGAAGGTAGTGGGGGCCGCCTATTCCTTTGCCGGTCGCTCCGCTGCCCTTCCAGCCGACGAATGTTTGAGCTCCAGGCCATGCTCCTGTTGTGGCTCCACCACGTCTGTTGGCATATGCGACTCCGAACTCGATCGTGTTCATGAATTTCTGGATCTCTTGTGGATCTTCTGCGAAGATGCCTGCAGTGAGACCATAGTCCGTATCGTTGGCCTTCCTCAGCGCCTCATCTAGAGTCTTGAACTCGTCAACTACAATCAGCGGCACGAACAACTCCTGACTGAAGAGTCGATGCTCCCTCGGAAGATCCGTGATTACAGTAGGCTCCACATAGTAGCCTCTAGCCAGGTCTCCGTCGCTGAGAACATGGCCGCCGCAAACGATCGTGCCTCCACCACGCTTTGCATCCTCGACTGCCTTGGTGAATCTCTCGACTGCGGTCCGGTTGATGAGAGGCCCGAGAAACACGTCCTTGCCTCGTGGGTCGCCCACGACGAGTTCTCTCACTCTCGTGGTGAGCATATCGAGGAACTGTGATTTCACGATGTCCTGAACGTAAACTCGCGATGTTGCGCTGCACTTCTGGCCATCGTACCCGAACGATGCTCGGATGATTCCTTCCACTGCTTTCCTGAGATCTGCGCTCGCTGTCACTATGGTCGGGTTCTTGCTCCCCATTTCTAGCACCATCGGCTTCGGGTAGGATTGGTTGGCAAGGAAGTCGCGACGGAGTCTCAGCCCAACATCACGCGATCCAGTGAACGCGATTCCTGCAACATCTGGATTGGACGTGAACTCTTCCTCGAACTCCGGACCTGGACCTGTGATGTAGTTCACTACTCCCTTGGGTACGCCCGCGTCACGATAGATCTCGTAAAGCATCAATCCAGTGAGGGGCGCTTCGCTTGTGGGTTTGAGAACGATAGTGTTCCCCGTGATTAGAGCCCCGAGGGCCATGCCGTTGGCGAGCATGAACGGAAAATTGAACGGTGAGATAACCACCCACACACCATAGGGTTTGGAGACAATTCTGCAGTCTTCGCCGGGGGCACCCGGGCCCAGTTTCTTCGTGTAACCGTTGTTCTCCTCCACGATGTTCGCGTAGTATCGTATCGCGTCCACAGCCTCGGAGGCTTCAGCCGATGCCTCCAGCCTCGTCTTGCCGACCTCGCATGTGATCGCGGCGGCAATCTCGAATTTCCTCTGATCCATAAGATCCGCCGCTCGACGCATGATTCGGACACGTTCCTGCCACTGCATGCCGCTCCACGCTTCGAGGGACTTCTTCGCAGCCTCGATTGCGAGCCGGGCATGTCTTCTCGTGCCCTTCTGGAAATGTCCCACAACTATCGAGGTATCAATTGGACTTCTGTGCTCGAACTCTCCGTCGTCGGACTGAACCTCCTCACCGGCAATATACATTGGGTAGTACTCATCCAGATCGCGTCGAAGGCGCTCGAGCGCGGCCTCGTACTCTACGTCTATTCTCTCATCCGCCCAGAGCGTAACGTACGTAACTTTGGAAGCCAACAGAACAGCCTCAGCTATTGATGTAGGAACTCAATGGCTGGGATTTTAGGGTGGGTTCTTTGACAAAGCAATCCTTGGTCAGCTTTTCATCTCAAGTCGACAAGAATCTATGCGCTCGCGTCTCACATTTGGCAACAAAAGAAGGTCGTCTGGGCGATATGCAAACGTTCCTTCAAATGGCCCCGGCGTACTTTGTGTTGCGTGAGGACGGTCCATGAGTACCTGCGAGACGCTGCATGTCGGCTCTCGAAAGGAATGGCGACGTTGGTTGTCAAAACACTACAAGAGCAAGGATGACATCTGGCTGGTTTTTCACAGGAAGTCGAGCGGAGAACCAGCAATCGACTACGACGAAGCCGTGGAGGAGGCAATCTGCTTTGGTTGGATCGATATGCAGATCAGACGGATAGATGACCACAAGCACATGCGACGCTTCACGCCGCGCCGTCGGAGAAGTAATTGGTCAGACAGTAACAAGCGTCGTGCTTTGAGAATGCTGCGCGAAGGAAAGATGACCGGAGCCGGCAGATCAGTACTGCCACCTGATGTTCTCAGTGATGGACGAAGCAAAGCGGAAACCCAACCGAAGACTGAGCCGGCCCCAGCCGCAGCCGCTGGAGATGTGAAGTTCTGTCGCAACTACGGAGCGAAGATACAAGGAAAACAAGTTCTGCGAATCGTGCTGAACCAACTAGGGGCATAGTGCTCGCGTTAGTGCTAGCCCCGACGCAACAGTCTCCTTGCTGTGCATTCTCACGAGTAGTAGCCGGCCGGGAGCTCCAGTCTCTCAGCGACTTTACGTGCTGTGGACGGGTCGAACAACAGTTCCAGAAGTTTGAGGCCTAAGTCTATCGAAGAGGAAACCCCAGCAGCAGTAACTACGTTACCGTCAACGTGCACCCTTCCTCCGGCAGGCTCAGAGTACCCTTGAAGCTCCTTCGCGTACCATTGATGAGTCAGCGCTTTCTTCCCCTCGAGTATGCCTGCAGCGCCCAGAAGCAGAGATCCTGTACAGGCCGAGCATATCAGGTGGCCTTTCGCGAATTGGCGCAGTTTCTCGAGAAAATCGTCGTCCTTCATGAGAGGCCTGATGCCTCCTCCGCCTGGAATTATCAAGGCGTCATAAGGCGTGAAGTCAGATGAGACTTTGTCCGGTAAGACCCTTAGTCCGTTTGTGCATGAAATCGGTGATTCAGTGGCGAGCACATCAACGCGCAAAGGTCCATCCAACTTCAGGGTTCCCTCCTTCAGCATTGTGTTCGTGTTGCCTAGCACTTCGTAGACCCCTACGAAATCAAGTTCTTCAACATCTGGGAAAATGAAGATGGCAAGGGATCTGATTCTCTTGAAGTCTAGCATGTTTCTGATTCACGGCTCTGACATTGTGTTCCATCAGGATTATCAAATAGATGGGAAACTTTCCAAAACCCAGCCAAAGAACCTCGCAGGCATAACTCTGGTCGCTTTGCTCTTGGCGGTGTTGTTGGGGTTGATAGCCTTACGAATCAGGCGGAGAGAATCCCTTGTTATGCGAGCTTTCTGCACGAATTGTGGGGTCGCCGTAGTGCCAGAAGACATCTATTGTCGCGAATGCGGCGGAAAACTGTAGAGTCCTACGTCCTCTGTTCGGTTTCGTTGATTTGTTCTGGAGATTCTCGGTTCTGTATGCCGATGATGACGCCGATTCGAGTCTTCGGATCAATCCTCATGGAAACCCCGAACACCCGAGTTGAATCATCTTGCGTCAAATACCGGGCCTCAACGTCGTGCACGTTGTAGGTTGGCATTTCGCTGGATGATTGCATCGCTGTGCCACATCGAGTACAGAATCGAGCGTGGGCATAGTCGATCGTGGAGCATCTATGGCATTGAATCAGGTTCTTGTTGAGCAAAGTAATTCTGTCGAGCAGGCCTGGCAGCTGTCTCCCGTTGCCGAGCTCACTGTAAGACTGACTAGACAATGTCAGATCAGAATGTGAAGCACCGTGCAGTTTCGAGCGTACGATCCCGCGTAGGAGAACAACGGCCGCTGCCGTTCCAGAAAGCACTGAGAAGACAAGGAATGCGCTCTCAGTTGCGAGTGAAGCCCAGCTCATGCTGACGGGAACGGCGCATTGGATATATCAATGTTCCGTAGGAGGCACATCGTTGTGCTCGACATGACTGGGGCCCAGTTCGGGCGGAGTCTATGAATCAACTCGGGTTTCTGCTCGACTTGGTACGCTTTCTCTCGTGTTGTTTTCTTTTCTGTCTTTTTCGCGTACCATAGTCTGCCTTGCTCAATTTGTGGGTCAAGCTACTATCTCCCGCAATTACTGCCTGACGTGTGTTGCCGCCTCTACTTCAGGATACCTAGTGACGACGCGGCTTCGGCTTAGGCTGGATTGAACTCACTGGGGTCTTGAGTACTTCTCCGCGAGACGACACGGTGGCTGCAAACTGCTCTTTCGCGCCCGCCTCCGTGACGTAGTTTCCTTTGACTTTCCAAGAGCCTTTTTCGTCCGGGCCTTCAGTTTCTTCCTCAGTGCTCAGAGAAACGATTTTGCCGTGAAAAGTTCTTGTTCCGAGGAAGTACCTTCTTACTACGCTTCTTGCGTCCTCAGCGTTTCCTATTCGCATCTTCGCCCCTACTTTGAACAGGTGAATAGGTGAAGGCAGAAGATATTAGAGCATCGACTGAGGTCGCAACTGGTGATGCGCTTCATTTCAATTCTCAGCATCTTCCGATGCTGAAATAGGCAGCGTTATTAGTGTCGGGGGCATGATCACCGAACAGGTTAGCTGTACGGGCTGAAGCCAAGCGTCCTACCGTAACCATCCGTGTCGGCGTCTAAGTTTTCTCCCGAAAAACTAGCTGAACGAAACGAACGAGGTGAAACGCATGAGCTTTGAACGTTCCTTCAACAAGCCAGTTGAGGAAGGTAAGGAGTACGAGCTTGAAATCAAAGAGACTAGCCGTCGAGGAGACGGAGTAGCTCGGATCGAGGGCTTCGTAGTCTTTGTTCCACAAACCAAACCTGGCGATAAAGTGAAGGTAAAGATTAACTCTGTTGGTCCAAGATTCGCCACAGGCGAAGTCGTCCAATAGAACCCCGGGAGGATTTCCTCCCGATTTCCCTTTTTCTCTTTTTCCTGTTCTCTTAATGTCGACTTTGAATAGCAACCGCTAGGTCAAGCTTGATTGAAGAAATTGCGCGTCAAGCTGTACTTATGCTGGCACTACTTCGAAGTAGTGGCGGTTTCCTTTCATGTCTTCCTCGTAATCGTACTTCTTGCCAGTCTTTCGATCAACGTAGAGGCCTGAACCGATGTGATCTATCTGCATACCGTTGATTCGGGCCGTATCATAATCGAGAATATTGATGTAGTTGCGGCCTTCCGTTGGCTTCCAATCCTGCATTGGTTGCGACTCGCTTGTCTCCAAGATCTGGAGAAAAGTCCTCGGTGAACTTGTCTCCTCATGGCCGTTGGGGCACGTGAATTTCTTCGAGTCCATGAAGTCATTAAACTTCGTGTATGTCCCCGTGAATTGGAAGTTGGTGCCGCATTTTCGGCAAGTGCACAAAAAAACTCGATCTGACATGGCCTAGTACAGGACGCCCGCCTTATAGGTGTCCCTACGATTTAAGAATGATTGGTTAGATCGCTAGCGATGCGAGGAACTGAAAAAAGGATCGGAGACGGGTTGCGTCACCGAGTGAATTGTTTCCGTCGGCGGTCAATCTCTGCAGCTAGCAACTCCGGAGTGCGTCGCTGCGCCCAATAAATACTCTTCAAACAACCTCACCGCCCCAGAATACCATATCCTTCCACGTATAGAGAGGACCAGATGCGACATATCAACCGATAGCAAGCACTATCGAATCTAAGCATCCTTGAGAGATTCGTATCCGCGAATTCATCGTCGTGGCTACTTGCATACAAGAAGAGAATCCTGCTTGAATCTGACAAGTCTAGGCGTTCTGGCAAGAGCCGCCGGGGATTAGTTTGAAACCCACGCTTAAGACTGTCAACTGAGCAGTTCTTGAGCAGACTCTCAGTGAACTCGTCCCTTTACGTTGCTCCAGGTTACGCGATATGCCTAATAGGATCTTGGGTGGTAGGATCTTGGAGAATCCTATGCCAGCCGCAAGGGTCACCGTGACCAGGAGGGGGCAGACGACGGTACCAGTGGAGTTCCGCAGAAAGTACGGAATCGAGGAAGGATCAGTGCTGGAGATCGAGGACACGGGGCGCGGGCTTCTGCTGAAGAAGGCAAGATCGACAACCGATCTCATAGGGACAGGAAAGCGACCCCAAAGGGAGATCTTCGACGCGTTGGACAAGATGAGAGAGGAAGATGACCGGTAGGAAACGCGTCGTTTACGACACGCGATTCATCGCCGCCATATACTATCCCAAAGACCAGCATCAAGCTGCCGGAATTCGAGACGAACTAGCCAGTACACTCTCAAGGTACATATCCAGTCTCACGGTCTACGAGACCTACAAGCTATCATTGGAGACGGAGGGCAAGCAAACCGCCGACCTCCGAGCAGATCTTCTGAGACAGGATTTCACCATCGTGAATGTTGACTGGGAACTGGCGAAGAAGGCGGCTCTAGTGTGGAAGAAGCATCATGTGCCGATGGCGGACGCAGTCATCGCAGCTACAGCAATGCATCTCAGGGCATCCTGCGTCACAAATGACGAGCACTTCTTGAAGATGAAAGAACTAGAAACCAGATGGGTCTAGCCTCGACTCCGCCAGTCGCCTGTCAAGAAGCGCCGGGGGTTACGCAGGAACAACGGCCGGGAGCGTCGGTGCACCTCCCGGCGGGATTGGAGTGATCAGATGGGCTTGAATCCGACCCCGGCCGTTAGGTCTATAGTGAAACAGTCGCTGCAGTTTCGATCACCTCTTACCATCCGCCATGTTCCCCTCAGCGGATATGACCTCCATCAAGTCTCAAGCGGTGACATGGCCCTGTCCAAGTACGAAGCATTGCGCGATTCGCTAGCCAATCAGAGGATCCAATCGAGATGGATGAGAATATGTCGCCTCGCCCTGTTCAGGTCACGATTCGATACAAGATTTGCAGTCGCGTCAGCGCTTTCTCGGTGGCGACATAGCCGCCGCGAGTCAAACGCTCTTGATGGATCTGTTTAGCGTTGGGTCGTGCTCGCATGTTCGGAGCTAAACTCTGGGTACGGATGCCGCCTGCGTACGTCGCAGCGCTGAAGGTGTTCGCTTTCCAGTCCGGCGTTCCACTCGCGGAGTACGTGCGCGACATAGTGCATGATCACATCCTCGAAAGAGGTGGCGCTTTCCGGGAAAGAGGTGGCGCTTTGCGAGCTCTCATCAACGCGGGAAAGGTATGGGTCATCGCCTACCATGAATGCGTAGCCGTCGCGGCAGGCCTGCCGGGAAAGGAGAGACGCGCTGAACTCGAGAAGCTCACCTGGGAAGCAGTCAAGAAAGCGCACGAATTCATCCAGACCGAGGAAGCCGCCAAGAACGCTAAACATCGAATGCTTGCGATCCAAACTGTCGCGTTGATCACTCGGGCTGAGGCGGAGATACTCGCGGACATGGACAAGGCTGAGGTGGATCAGATCGTGCAACGCATCGAGGCGGCATTGAATGTCATGGACAAGGTTGCTGGATCGGCTCCTGCGAAAGGTGCTCGCAGCAAATAGAAAAGCCTCGGCGACGGCTTCAACGGATGCGTTCGACCGCCTGAAAGCCATCGCCGACGAAGGCATCATTGTCTTCTGCGAGAAGGCGTTGGGATTCACGCCCACGGACTACCAGGCTGAGTTCCTTTTGGACACGAAGCAGTTCGAGGCCCAATGTTGGTGCCGGCAGTCCGGGAAGGACTATTCGGCTTCAAGCAAGCTCTTCTGGTTCGCCGTTGAGAACAAAGGCGGCCAGTACGCCGTCGTGGGACCGAGCCTTCGACAGAGCAAACTTGTCATTCGGAAGATCAACAACTTCATCCAGAACAAGCTGCCAAAGGAGATTCCTTATGCCGAGATCCTGGTTGGACGGAAAACCCTCAGAACCAAGGTCGCATTGGTCAATGGCGCCGTCATTGAAGCCTATCCATGCAACCCTGACACGATCAGAGGCCCGACCCTGAACGGGATTCTGGCGACTGAGTTCAACTTCGTGAAAGACGATGAGGAAATGTACGATGCCATCCTCTTCACCTTAGGCACCACGAACGGCTTCTTGATAGCTAACTCGACGCCATGGTCCCGCGATCACATCTTCTACAAGATGATGAAGGACAAGGATTTCGAGGACTTCAGCCGCCACCCCGTCAACTGGCGGCAAGCCCTTGAACCGAATGGGCCGCTCAAGAAGAACGTGCTTGAGAAGATCAAGAAACAGCTGGCCGCCGACCCGTGGCGTTGGCAACGCGAGATGGAAGCCGAATGGAGCGAAGACGACTCCTGCTGGCTTTCCCAGAGTCTCATCGGCCAATGCCAGGACAGCATGCTTGAAATTCGCGTCATCGACAAGCGGCACAGCTTCTGGGTCGTGAACTAGGCTTGGCGGCGACGATTCCAGAGCTCACCGGCAACTTCTACGCGGGCGTCGACCTGGCAAAGAAGGAGGATTTCAGCATCGTCGCGGTACTCGGGAGAGATGAGGATGCGTTCCGGCTCGTCCATTTGAACGTGTTCCCGCAAGGCACCGAATATGTGGGCATCATCAACTACTTGAAAGCGCTTTCCGAGCGATTGAAGACGATTCACCGGTTCCTAGCCGACCAGACCGGCGTGGGCGAAGCGGTTCTTGAGCAAGCACAGAAGACCGTGTCAAACGTTGAAGGCGTTGTCTTAACCGCCCCTCAGAAGCAGGATGTCCTTAGCTATCTCAAACTGGTGATGCAGGAACGCAGAGTCCTCTTTCCATACGAGCTGGACTTTCTGCAAGAACTGAATGTGGAACGGTTCGAACTCTCCAAGTCGGGACAGATCCTCTTCTCGCATCCAGATGGAACTCATGACGATCGCTTGTGGGCATTTGCTCTCGCCGTCTTCGCGACCAAGACAACACCATATCCGCAGTTGAAACGTTCCCACACGACTTGGATTGACAGAAAATGAGGTGGACGAAAAGGTCCGACTCACCGCAAGTGGGCGGTTGATGCTCGGTAGCCTTGTTTCATGATACGTCTGCCCAAATTAGGACGATCCAATGATAGCGATTACGTAGGCACGTACTGTGGGTTGTTCTCATTTGTACAGTGGTTCTCCATATTGGGACTGGAATCTAGTGGTGCGAGGATCCATAGGAACGATTTGTTTTGGATTAGTCTAGAAATGCGAACAGGTCAAGCACTAGTTACTATCCGTGAATCGTCAACTAACGTGAGTCCTTCTAATCCAGTGCGTCTATCCGATACGTTTTTGTATCGGTGAGCTCAAGCCGATATCCAGGCGTATCGGGTGGATTGAGTGAACTATCTAGACAGCAGAGTGCACGACAGAATCTTGGAGAAGAAGAGGAGACTGGATGCTCACCGTCCACTGACCTCGTCAACGGTACGTAAGGTTCACCGAGAGATGGAGGTTGAATACATCTTCAACTCCAATGCCATTGAAGGCAACACCATCAAACTGAGGGAAACACAACTAATCCTAGAACGAGGCTTGACTATTCAAGGAAAGAGTCTTCGAGAACACTTGGAGGTCAGGAACCATCCCCGCGCCATGAAGTACTTGGAGAGGATGACAAGACGTGTCTTGAGGGAGCAAGACATCCTGGTCCTTCATCAGATAATCATGAAGGGGGTTGATGACGAGGCAGGAAGATTTCGCACCACAGAGGTTAGGGTAGCGGGAGCTGCCTTCATACCTCCGCCAGCTTACGAGATTCCACATCTCATCGAAGACCTAATTGACTGGTACAACCGGGATCCTGACGAGTTACGACCAATAGAACTAGCCGCAATCCTGCATCATCGATTCGTCTGGATTCACCCTTTCCACGATGGAAACGGCAGAGTTGCGAGATTGCTCATGAACTTGGAGTTGATAAGAAGTGGCTATCCGATCGCGGTGATATTGAACGTGGACAGAAGCAAGTATTACGGGACTCTGAAAAGAGCCGACAATGGAGACCCTACCTCTTACGTCAATTTTGTTGCATCGGCAGTTGAGCGTTCTCTAGATCTCTACCTGAGGGCTTTGGAGCCGACCGAGAAACAGGATAGATTGCTGTCTCTTAGAGAAGCTGCGAAGATGACTCCGTATACTCAGGAGTATCTCAGTCTTCTGGCTCGAAAGAGACGAATTGCGGCGGTGAAAGTCGGCAGAACTTGGATGATAACAGAGAGAGAACTACGTCGATATCTGAAAGGAGTAGAACGAAGTTGATTTCGTCACTGACAGTCAGATAAGATCGAGCCACCTGCAAATCTGGGGTTCGTCGGGAAGCGCCGGGGGTGGGATTTGAACCCACGAG
>Ga0315281_10008127_pt1 | contig 14680 bp, 13 predicted proteins | sample YL17G07_0_MG_FD_204540 | JGI IMG/M metagenome (GOLD analysis project Ga0315281, IMG submission 204540) | Sediment microbial communities from Yellowstone Lake, YNP, Wyoming, USA - YL17G07_0 | ecosystem: Environmental > Aquatic > Freshwater > Lake > Sediment | place: USA: Wyoming | collected...
CGGCGGCGTGTCCGAATAGTAAATCAGCGCGTCGACATCGGCTGGATCGATCCCCGATTTGTCTAGGGCTTCTTGGCAAGCCTCGACAGCCAGGCTTTGAAGGGATTCCCCGTTCGCGAGGTATCTTCGATTCTTGATCCCCGTTAAGCGTTCTATAACGCCGCGGCCGAGGCCCAATTGGTCTTCGAGCTCAGCGCTGGAGACGACGCGGACCGGAATTTTGTAGCTCTGGGCGAGAAACGCAATTCCGCGAGTCCCCATCAGAAGCCTCCTTGAGGGTGCATCCTCCGACTTCGCCGCAACGGCGGTCCCGAGCCGGCTGACCGGCCCGGCCGCTCGTTGCCGTTTTCCGAATGCCTATACGGTAAGCTCATCTTCCGCCGTTCCCTCTCCGGCCCGACGGGCCGGCCTTGAATGGGATTCTGTTCTTCTTGAATAAAAGATAGCCGATGTGGGCCCGCGAGTTGTCAAAAACTTGTCAAGAATTTATAAAGAGTTTGTTATATGAATTTTCCGTTCAGAGGCCTAAACATAACCGCCATGAAAGGCGGCGCCGTGTAGGCCGGCCGGATTATCGTTTCGAGCGACCGCCCCCCTCCTTTTTCCTGGATCGGCCCTATTCTGACACGGGAAGAGGGCTTCCAGCAAGAGATTATCTTTGCCCAACGAAACCCATCTCTTCCGTAAAAAGCCCGTCGTTGATCTACTCCAGCCGGCCCGCCCAGGATTTCCGGCGGTAGCGCGGATGATGAATTTCCAGGTCAAAGTCGTGGCTGCCGTAAAAACACGACCATGTCTGCGTGACCGGGCTTGGGAGGATCGTCGGGGGGGAGCTCTTTTCCCTTTCTGTCATAGGGAAATCGGAATCGGCTCTATCCTTCACGATAAAAATTTATTTCAGATTGCGGATCGATGTCAACCGGAGGTGGGGCCATTTTAACTCATATCCGCGCCGGCCTAGAATTGACATTGTCGGATTGACGACTTAATATTCAGCCATGTTAGGGGTGGAAGATATTTTTGTCGGGGAATCTGGGATTCCGCGTCGCAGAACATAACCGCCCGGGCGCCTACCGTTATGGCGTTCGAACGACCGTAGTGATTTTAAGGAACCGAATGGCTAATAAAGAAGCCACAGCCCGTATCAAGATCAACAAGCTGCTCGAAGCGGCTGGCTGGCGCTTCTTTCCGGAAGGGAGCGAGCCGGCCAACATCCGCCTTGAGTCCGGCGTAACGATCAAGTCATCCGATCTGGATGCACTTGGCGAAGACTTCGAAAAGACGAAGAAGGGCTTCATCGACTTTCTGCTGCTGGACAACAAAGGCTTCCCTCTCATCGCCCTTGAGGCCAAATCGGAGGACAGGAACCCGCTCGTCGGCAAGGAGCAGGCCCGCAAATACGCCAAGTCGCAGAATTGCCGCTTCGTCATCCTCTCCAACGGCAACCTGCACTACTTTTGGGACCTGGAGCGCGGTAATCCCTACCTCATTACGTCCTTCCCCACGCCTGACTCAGTGATCGGCTACCAGCAGGTCACGCCCAATCCGAAACGCCTTATCGAGGACCAGGTCGGCGACGACTACATCGCGCTGACCCAGCGCCCGAATTACCAATCCGAGGCGGCGTGGCGCAACGAAGCCGAACGCCCCGGTTACATCCAGGCTAACAAACTGCGTTTCTTGCGGCCCTATCAATTGAAGGCTATTCAATCCCTGCAACGAGCCGTCAAGGACGGCAAAGACCGCTTCCTGTTCGAAATGGCCACCGGCACCGGCAAGACACTCACTGCCGCCGCCGTCATCAAGCTCTTCCTCCGTTCCGGCAATGCCCGGCGCGTGTTGTTTCTAGTGGATCGTCTCGAGCTGGAGGATCAGGCAAAAAAAGCCTTCGTATCGCTGTTGTCCGCCGACTTCCAGACTGTCATTTACAAAGAAACCCGCGATGACTGGCGGCGGGCGGAAATCGTGGTCACCACGGTCCAGTCGCTCCTCTTTAACAACAAGTATCAGCAGCTTTTCTCGCCGACCGATTTCGACTTGGTCATCTCCGATGAAGCCCACCGCTCCATCGGCGGCAACGCCCGCGCCGTTTTCGACTACTTCATCGGCTACAAGCTCGGCCTCACTGCTACGCCCCGCGATTATCTCAAGAGGTTTGACAAGACCAACCCTTCCACGCGCGACCCGCGCGAAGCCGAGCGCCGACTGCTGCTGGACACCTACCGCACCTTCGGCTGCGAGAACAGCGAGCCCACTTACCGCTACTCGCTGCTCGACGGCGTGAAGGAAGGCTACTTGATCAACCCCACGGTGGTGGATGCCCGCACCGAGATCACCACCGAACTGCTCTCCGAAGGGGGCTTCGTCGTCTCTTTCACCGACGATGCCGGCGAAGACCAGCAGGAGGCCTACAAGCAGCGCGAGTTTGAAAAGCACTTTTTTGCCGAGGCCACCAATCAGCTATTCTGCAAGACCTTCTTGGAAAACGCCCTGCGCGATCCGGTCAGCGGCGAGATCGGCAAGTCCATCATATTCGCGGTCAGCCAGAACCACGCCGCCAAGCTGGCGCAGATCCTCAACCAGATGGCCGACCGTATGTTCCCCGGCAAATACCAGTCCGACTTCGCCGTGCAGGTCACCTCGCAGATCCCCGACGCCCAGCAGTTCACCATTAACTTCAGCAACAACAACCTGCTCGGTTCGGCCAACTTCCTGCCTGCTTACAAAACCAGCAAGGCGCGTGTCTGCGTGACGGTCGGCATGATGACCACAGGCTACGATTGCACCGATATCCTCAATCTCGGTCTGTTTCGACCGATTTTCTCACCGACCGACTTTATCCAGATCAAAGGGCGCGGCACTCGCAAGCACAACTTCCTCGAACAGCTTTTCGATGACAGTATCAAAGAAAGCGTGAAGGAGCCGCAGAAGAAAGCCTTCAAGCTCTTTGACTTCTTCGCCAATTGCGAATACTTCGAAGAGAAGTTCATCTATGACGAAGTACTGAAGCTCCCTCGACTCCAGGGGAAGAGCCGCGTATACGATGAAGGCAAAGGCTTAGCAATAATCGGTGGTTCCTATGAACACTTAGGGGCGGATATCCTCGCTTCGATAAAGGTTAAAACCATCGGCTTCGAGGGAATGAAGATCGACCGCATGTTCTTCGAGAAGTTCGAGGATTCCGTGCGCGAAAACAAGACGATAGCCGCCGCCGTCGAGTCAGGACAATGGGATCGCGTCATCGACTACGTGAACCGCGAGGTCTTCGATAAGCCAGAGGAATACTACACCCTCGAAAAGCTGCGCAAAGCCGCCGCCGTGGATCGCCGTTTGACCCTGCGGGAGATTCTGGAGAAGATTTTCGGCCTTATCCCGCGTTTCAAGTCTAAGGACGAATTGCTGGAAGAGGAGTTCGCCAAATTCGTCGCCGATGCCAAGCCCGAAGAGGCGGAAGCCATCCCGGCGATCAAGTCCTTCTTCAAGGCCTACGTTACCAGCGATCATGTGCGCCACATCATCGAGAGCCGAAACTTTACCGATCTAGCCACCAACCCGGTCTTTTCCTCCCGCGACTTCAAGGCGGTTCCGGCCAAATATCGGACGCTGATTCCCGAATATGTAAAGGATTACGTTTCACTGAACCAATTTGCGGCATGAAGTGCATTGTGGATTGCTGATTGTGGATTGAAGAAACACCATGAATGAGCAAGAACAGAAAGCAAGAACGAGAATGAAAAACGGTGTTATTGCGGGTTCCGATTACGATCAATTTCTATCCGCCCTTAAAACACGCATTCAAACAGCCCGCCTTTCCGCCGCACGCGCGGTCAATCGCGACCTGATCCTGCTCTACTGGGATATCGGACGCGCCATTGTGGAAAAACAGGAGCTGTTGAACTGGGGCGATTCGGTGGTTGAACAACTTGCGAAAGATCTGCAAAAGACATTTCCGGGTATGATGGGGTTCTCGTCTCCGAACCTCTGGCGCATGAAACAGTTCTATCTGACCCACACGGCCGATGACTTTCTCTCACAGGTTGTGAGAGAAAGCAGAAAAAAAGAAGCCGAACAGGACCCGGAAAAACTCTCACAGGTTGTGAGAGAATTGGCGGCCGCCGTGCCGTGGGGTCATCACGCCAATGTCCTGACGAAGGTTACCAATCCAGCCGCCCGCCTATACTACCTCCGGGCCACAGCGCGATACGGCTGGTCCCGCAATGTGCTGTTGAACCAAATCAAAGCCAACGCGTTTGAGCGGGCGGTGATGGAAAAGAAGACTCACAACTTTCCGCTCGCCTTGCCGGAATATCTCGCCGAACAGGCGGAAGAAGCGATGAAAAGTTCCTACAACCTCGAATTTCTCGGCATTCGCCGGGAGATCAAGGAACGTGAACTCGAAGACCGGTTGATCGAACGCCTGCGCGAATTCATACTCGAACTGGGTTACGGCTTCTGTTTCGTCGGTCGCCAGCACCGGCTGACGGTGGGACAGAAGGAGTACTTCATAGACTTGCTCTTCTATCATCGTTTCCTCAAAGCGTTGGTGGCGTTTGAACTGAAGGTGGGCCCCTTTGAACCCGAATACGCCGGCAAGATGGATTTCTATCTCAACCTGTTGAATGATAAGGAACGTGCGACCGACGACCACCCCTCGATCGGCATCATCCTTTGCGCGGAGAAGGACAATCTGGAAGTCGAATTCGCCCTGAAGAGCAAGACCAACCCGATCGGTGTGGCGGAATACCACCTCCAGCCGAAACTGCCGCCGGAACTCAAAGGAAAATTGCCAACTGCCCGGCAGTTGACGGAGGCGGTTCGTTCCATTCTGCCCGGCAGTTCAAAGGAATAAATCTAATGCTCGACACCGACACCAAACGCCGCATCGATACCGCCCGCGACATCCTCGTCGGCAAAGTGCCGGACCCCAAATCCCAAGTCGAGCAGATCACCATTGCCCTGATCTACAAGTTCATGGACGACATGGACGCCGAGAGCGAGGAATTCGGCGGCAAGCGCAAGTTCTTCGCCAAGGAGTTTGCCCGTTACGGTTGGGCCAAGCTCATGCGTTCCGGACTCGGCGGCCACGAGACTCTGAATCTCTACGCCGAGGCCATCGCTAAGATGCCGGAGAATCCCGGTATTCCGCTTCTTTTCCGAGATATCTTCAAGAATGCCTATCTGCCATACCGCGACCCGGAGACCCTGCGCGCCTTCCTCAAGGTCATCGACGAGTTCACCTACGACCACAGCGAGCGACTGGGCGACGCCTTTGAGTATCTGCTCTCCGTGCTCGGCTCCCAGGGCGATGCCGGACAGTTCCGCACCCCGCGCCATATCATCGATTTCATGGTCGAAATCATCGATCCGAAGAAGACCGAGACCGTGCTCGACCCGGCCTGCGGCACCGCCGGGTTCCTGATCTCGTCCTACAAGCACATCCTCAAGGCCAATACCGACGCCAAGGGCAACAGCACCCTGACCCCCGACGAAAAGGGCCGCCTGGCGCAGAACTTCAAGGGCTACGACATCTCGCCCGACATGGTGCGCCTGTCGCTTGTGAACCTGTACCTGCACGGCTTCGCCGACCCGCACATCGCCGAGTACGATACCCTCACCAGCCAGGACAAGTGGAACGAATACGCCGACGTCATCCTCGCCAATCCGCCCTTCATGTCGCCGAAGGGCGGCATCAAGCCGCACAACCGCTTCTCGATGCAGTCCAAGCGCAGCGAAGTGCTGTTCGTGGATTACATGGCCGAGCACCTCACGCCCAACGGCCGCGCCGGCATCATCGTGCCCGAGGGGATCATCTTCCAGAGTCAGACCGCCTATACGCAACTGCGCAAGATGCTGGTGGAGGAGTACCTTGTCGCCGTCGTTTCGCTGCCGTCGGGTGTGTTCAATCCTTATTCCGGCGTCAAGACTTCAATTTTGATCCTCGATAAGTCGCTGGCCAAAAAGACCAACACTATTGGCTTCTTCAAGGTTGAGAACGACGGCTTCGGCCTCGGAGCCCAGCGGCGCGAGATTGATAAGGACGATCTACCGCAGGCCCATGCCGAGATCAGCGAATACCTGCGCCGCCTGCGAGGCGGAGAAACCGTGGTCGACTTCAAACCCAGACTCGGCCTAATCGTGGAGAAGGCAAAGGTTGCTGTGAACGGGGAGTACAATCTAAGCGGCGAACGGTATCGGGAGGGGGCGGGTAGCGTGTCCGCATGGCCACTGGTTCCGGTCGGGAACGTCTTCTGCAAATCTGAAGAGTCAGTGTTGCCAGGGTCACTTCAGAACGCCGTGACCTATATCGGCCTCGAAAACCTCACACAGAATACAGGCGAAATCACGGGGAACATCGTCACCGAGAAGCCTTCTGAAATAAAAAGCCTCAAGAATGTTTTCAAACCCGATGACCTTCTCTACGGGAAGCTACGACCAAACTTGAACAAAGTCTGGATCGCAGACCGAAATGGCATCTGCTCAACCGATATTTTTGTGATTCGGCCCATTGGAGGGCAGGCCATCCCTGCGCTCTACGGCTACATCTTCCGAAGCGCTCGCTTCAACGAAGCAGTCTTGTCGCAACTCAAGGGCGCGCAGCTTCCAAGAATCGGATGGTCATCGTTCGCAGAGCTACAAATCCCCCTGCCGCCGCTGGAGGTGCAGAAGGAGATCGTGGCGGAGATCGAGGGCTACCAGAAAGTCATCGACGGCGCGCGCGCCGTCATCGACAACTACCGCCCCCACATCCCCATCCTTCCCGCCTGGCCGATAGTGGAACTCAGCAAAGTCTGCGATGTGCGGGATGGAACTCACGACAGCCCGAAATACGTCCTCGATGGCTATCCGTTGATCACATCAAAGAATCTAAAGAACGGGTATATCGACTTTACCGATATTAACCTGATTAGCCGCGAAGACCTCGATTCTATCAACAAGCGGTCGAAGGTCGATCCCGGAGACATATTGATGCCGATGATCGGCACGATTGGAAATCCCGTCATTGCCGATACATCCCGAGAGTATGCCGTTAAAAACGTTGCGTTGATCAAGTTTTATAGTGAATCGCGTATTGATAACCGATTCCTTAAAGACGTGCTGGCGTCCGCCGAGATGCAGAGCCGGTTTGAACTTCAAGCTAGCGGATCAACACAAAGGTTTATTCCGTTGAATTTTATCCGTTCCCTCCAAATCCCCCTTCCGCCCCTCAAAATCCAGCTTGCCATCGTCGCCGAGATCGAAGCAGAGAAGGCTCTGGTCAATGCCAACCGCGAATTAATCGATCGCTGCGAGAAGAAAATACAGGCCACCCTCGCCCGCGTTTGGGGTGAGGATAAGCCGGCCCCAGCGGAGGCGTGAGCTATGGAAGAAGCAGCCGAACTGGGCAACTACCTGCCGCTCTCTTATAAAAGCCCGAAGGAGGAGGAATACATCGCCTTCCTTTGGGACGCCTTCGAAAAAAACTACACTCACGGGAAGTACCAGTTTGCCTTCCTTGCTTACCACATGCTAACTATGAGCTTCGTCTACTTTAACATTTGGCAGATCAAGCAAGCCCTACCGGAGGACTTCAAGAAAGGCCTCATCGGCTTCGCCAAGTACGAGAAGGCCTTGCTCGACGCCACATCGCCTTTTGTCTTTAGCATCGTTAACGAGCGCACCATCCTGAGGTTCCTCAAGCTGATCGCCTGCGACAACGGCCAGATCGGCACCTACGTCAAGTTAGTGGACGACCGCAACGAGGCGGCGCACCCGAACGGCAACGTCTTCTTCAGCACTAAGGCCGCGATCGACGCCAAGATCACCGAGATCCTGCGCGTGGTGGACGAAATCCAAACCCACTCCAGGCCAGTCATCGAATACGCCTACCGCGAGTTCCTGCGTCAGAACTACGACCCCGAGGACCGAGAATACCCTGACGCCTCCGACCAGATCCGCGAGGTGTTGATCCACGAGAACTACTTGTCGCAAAAAGATATTGAGATCTGCCTCGGCTTCGATCTTGCGAGCATCTTGGCTCCGCCAGAGATAGACAGCATCCGCGCGCTGCACGAAGTACTGATATCGGAATATGGATCGGACGATGAGCGCAGCGCGTTACTACGACCGGTTGGCGTTGACATTCACGGATCGACGATTTAATATTCGGCCATGTCAGGGGTGGGAGATTCGTCTCGGGAAAGCAGGGATTCCGCTTCGGCAAAGAATCCAAAGCCGAATTCTACGGATAGGAAACCAAAAATCCGCATCTTAAGCGGATCAACCTAATTATTGTAAAGCAGACAAGTAGGAGGCTACCCATGACTCGGGATCTCGAACGCGAACGAGATGAGATGATCAGACTTCTTGAAGTTTTTCTTCCGAAGAATATCCGCGACCTTCTCGCGCAAAGCCGATTAACCGAACAACCTCTAGCGGTGAACGTCACCACTAATGAACAGGGGACTTGCAATGCCGACACGCGGTGATATCCAAGAGGACATAGTCCGCCGCAAACAAGCCGCCCAGGACGATGTTCGACGGTCCTACTTGAAGCAATTAGCTGAGTACACCGGGCGCGACACCGTTCTATACGCTTCGGCCTTCACGTCGAAAGGCTCAGACGTACCTCCTTCGGCCCTCTTTGTGACGCTTGACGATGTTCAGGGATTCATGGCGGCACTTCATGGGCTCAAAGGTAAACAACTCGACCTCATCCTCCACAGTCCGGGAGGCTCGATGGAGGCCGCAGATCAAGTCGTCCAATACCTTCGATCAAAGTACGAGCATATTCGGGCCATCGTGCCCCAAAACGCTATGTCCGCGGCAACCATGATCGCCTGTGCCTGCGACGTCATCGTGATGGGCAAGCACTCCGCGATTGGCCCTATTGATCCCCAGGTGACGTTCCCAACCACATCGGGACAGTTCACGGCACCGGCGCAGGCCATTCTCGACGAGTTTGAGCGAGCTAAGCAGGAGATCGCGGCGAATCCTGCGACTATTCCACTTTGGGTTACGAAGATCCAGGCGTACCCCCATGGATTTCTGACGCTCTGTCAGACGACGCTCGATCTAGCACGTGACAAAGTGGCGGATTGGCTAAGTCGATATATGTTCAAAAACGATGCTGATCGCGACGAAAAGAGCCGACGAATCGCTAATTGGCTAGGCGACGCGAAGGAACATAAGACTCATGGTCGTCCGATTAACATCGACCAAGCCGAGTCAAAGGGCCTAAAGATCGAACGCTTGGAATCGAATCAGGACTTCCAGGAAAATGTGCTATCTGTATTCCATGCTGCCATGGCGACGTTTCAAGTGACACCTTGCGTCCGAATGATCGAGAACCAGCACGGTAAGGGACTATACACAACCATTACTATAACTGCCGTTGCGGTTCCGGCCCATGGACAGGCTGGCTAATTACGGGTCGTAGCTGATGGCGCTGCGCGCCGCAACTGATGCCGAACGTTAGGCACTTGCTTCAGGATGAAAAACATGCCAGATCAGAATAACCCAATAACCGACCTAATGATCCAAGCCTCTGAAGCCGTGCGAGTCGCATTTCAAGAGCTTCTGGAGACACGACATCTTTATCAAAACATCCACATTGATTCTTCAAGAATCAAATTGTCTTTTGATGTGTTTAAGCGCGAGGGAAAGAAAGTAGCATCACAGAAAACCTCGTACAGTGCCGATATTGTTTCGGCACTCCAATTCGCCGAAATGTACGACTCGCCAGGCGCTCTTATAAACGCCAAATGGGTGGCTGAGTCCGAAGAATCCCAACGATGCTCGATAGGTCCTGATCTTCAAAATCCCTTCGAATATATTAGATTCCACGTCGCGACAATTCGTTCGATGTGCTCCATGTGCGGAGATGTAATACCCTTCAATCTCAAACGAGCTAATGATTTTGTTGGTACGATTTGGGATTCTCCCGGACGAATTATTCAATCCAGCAACGTCCAGGTCTTCCTGTTCGCTTATCAATGTCAGGGATGTCGAAGTGTCCCAGAAGTATTTATGGTGCGGCGAAGCGATCTGAAAATTACTTTGAGCGGTCGTGCTCCCATTGAGCAGATTCAGGTACCGCCTTATATTCCGAAGGAAGAACGTCAATACTATTCGGATGCTATAATCGCCCACAACTCTGGACAGACCCTGGCTGGCCTTTTTCTGTTACGAACATTCATCGAACAATATATTCGAAATTTATATAATCGGTCCGAACTTCCAGTTGATCAATTGATCGAACAGTATATGACGAGTCTGCCTCCTGATTTTAAGAGTAGATTCCCTTCCCTCAAAGAGATGTATTCGCAGCTTAGTGAAGCAATCCATATGGCTAAAGCGCCGGCCGAGCTATTTACGAGTATTATTGAAAAGCTCAATCGCTACTTTGATGCTAAACGAATATTTGAGATTTGATTCTGGCAAAAATCTACGACCATAACTACCGTCAGCTGCTAGGAGAACTCCACATGCCCCTTTTATGGACTGCTTGGAATAACGGCAAACATCATGCAACCGGCGCAGGTTATGGCTTAAAAGTCCCTATTGCTGATCGCGACAGGTATTTCAATCGTGAGTGGAAATCAGTGATTCTTGAAATCTCTGAGCGTGGGGATCTTATAAAGATTGAGATGAACGTTGATAAACCATCTTTTTGGAATGAGACATGTCGCGAAATCATAAACAAAGACTTTGGGAAATGGCTTCGAAAATCAGGCCTTGTTCCATGGCTTCCCGGTAAACCACCCAAATTGATAATTAAAGTCATTGGTGAAAGGCGTTTCAGAATTTCAAATGTTAGCGCTTAGCGCCGCCGCTACCCCGGGCGTTAGGTGTGACCATAGTTTGTGAGGAGGGGGACCGAGCGATGACGCACAGAGAAGGTGTCCTTGAAACTGCCAGCTATCCTCCGGCTAACATATCTCGGCTCGGCGGGGTGTGCGCCATGTTGGTGGCGGCTATGCTGTTGGCTTCGCTCCTGAGCTTTTTTATTGCGTTGCCGGGTCTTGGGCTTCGGAACTGGCTGGTCGTGCTGTTCGAACTGAACGCCGGCACTGGCGGCTTGCCGGTAGATCCGTTGCGCATACTCAATCCTCTCGATTTCGCCGTGCTCGTGCTTGTCGGGATCACGTTCCTAGGGCTTCGGCCAGCGCTACAGAGGGTGAGCAAAGCCTGGACGGCCATCGCAGTCGCGATGCCCTTCGCAGGAATTGCGCTTTTCGCCATCACGAGACTGGCAGGCCGCTCCACGGTGATGGGGGCCGGCCTGGTGATCGCTTTCCTCATGCTCAGGGACACCGGCTTCAGCAGATCCCTCGCCTACACGGGAATCTTAGCCAACGCCTTCCTTCTCGTGGCTGACTTCGCAACCGGCCCGTCTCCGGCGCCCTTGGTTGCGGTTCTCGTGGGCATAGGCTACGTTCTACTGGTCGCGTGGTTCCTCATGATTGGCGCGCGGTTCCTCGGATGGAGCGGCTTCAGTAGGGACGCGTAAGGGGAGGTTCAAATGCAGATTAAATTCATGAGCGTGATGGTTGATGATCTAGAGAAAGCTCTCAAGTTCTACACGAAAGTTTTGGGATTTAAAAAAATGGCGGACATCCCGATGGGGGAGTACCGCTGGCTGACCGTCGTCTCGCCTGAAGGAATCAAGGGCACGGAGCTGGTTCTCGAACCCCTCGGATTTTCTCCGGCTAAAACCTTTCAAAAAGCGCTTTTTAAAGCCGGAATCCCGCTGACCGCGCTTATTTCATGTGACATTTATAAAGAATTCAAGCGGCTCAAGAAACGCGGGGTCAATTTCCGCGGCGAGCCCGTGAAGATGGGCCCGATCACGACCGTTCTCTTCGAAGACACCTGCGGAAACCTCATCAACCTGGTTCAGCCGGTTTGACGAGGCGCGTCAGCCTTACTTCTTTACGGCGCTGGCGGCGATCACGTCGGTCTCGGCCCAATCGCGCTGGACGTTGTCATCCTTCATGACGAAATCGCGCTCGGCGATGAGATGCGCCGAGCGGAAGGCCTCGTGCGTCTTGCGGAAGCCGACGTCCAGCATGCCCACGAGGACGCCGCGCCCGGTCAGGTGTCTATTGATTGCGAGTGAAACGGGATTTACTCATGTTGAGATTCCTGCTGACCAGGTCCTTCAACAAAACCTTGTTTTAGTTTTTCTAGAAGAAGCATATTAGTATCAAAGCGGTCGCTATTACCTGACATTTGAGAGACTAATTTGTATGAGCTATCTTCGCCCGTTTCCGAAATTAAAATATCCAATAACGCTTTTGCCGTATCAGAATTCGATATTTTTGCCATGTCACGGCCGAGTAACCTGATCCCCGCTCGTTCGATATCAAATTTCTCTTCCTCAAGGAGGATGGGCTCGTCTTCATAAAGACGGTCCTGGATGCCGGTGTTCTGATAATTATGCATGATGAAGAGCAGGTCTTCGGCGTCTTTATCCCTGGAGGGCTTTTCCTTCCAGGCCAATAATTTAAGGACAGCTAACCCGGGGATCGAAGCCAGCTTTATATCGAGTGGGGGTTTGCTACTTAATCGGAAGGTTATTGAGCTGCTGTAGACATCCATGAAACCGATCGTGCGCATGATGATGTCGTAATCAGGCGGCCACCGGATTTCACTAGCCGGACCGGAGATTTTCCCGAATGGAATAATGTCAATTACAGTATCCTCATAAACAAATCTTTGTTTTTGATTGCTCTTTCGGAAAACGCCTTTGGAAAGCAGGGTCTCCGTCAGATTCGAATATTCATCCCAGTCGGATAAACAGACCGCGATATCGATATCTCTAGTCATTCGGGGCGCTCTGATTCCGTGTAAGTATTGCATAACGATATCTCTAGCCGTCGCCCCGATAATGAAAAAATCGATTTTGAGCTCTTCGGTGATTGCTTTGACCTCCGAAAGAACTCGGATCAACGATAGATCAATTTTCCCCGATAAGTCGTTCAATATTTCGTTCATAAAGCACCTTCGCGGCCTCGATATTTCTTTGGTCGGCCGTGGCGATCAAATCCGCATAGATAAGAAACGGATGGACGAGCCCATTATTCGCAGCCTGGTCCGTGGGATCCCAGAATATCTTTAATATTTCCACATCTCCCGTGGCTTCTTTTTTAAGCCTGTTCTTGAGCAGGAATTCGTTTAGATAATTTTGTTTTATGTAAATAGTGAAATTTTGAGGCTTCAGGTAATGGTCCAATTTGGCGGCGGCGGCTTCACCTCCCCAAAGAGCGTTTTCAAAATGGGTATCCGTCTTTTCCCACCAATTTTGATCGCCTCGGAATTGCCCTAACAACAACCGAGGCCTCAGTTTCTTGGGATATTCTTCGACGAAACATTCGAGGAGGCGTTTCTTGTGAATCAGCTTGAATCCGCGCTTCCCCATGTCGATCAGGAAGCCCTGCGTTTTCAGATCGCCGATGATCCATCCGATATTCCCGAGAGCGATGCCTGTCGCCTTGGCCATCGTTCGATAATTCCTATTGATCAATTCGGGATCGCGCAAAAACGCGAAGGTGGCCTTAAGCCCGGTCGGCTGGAATGCTCGTCCGCGGGGAGGATTTTGCAATTCGTCTTTTGGTTTGCAGCCTTTGACGAAAATATACGTGGGAGGCTGATTTATGTAAGCGTTTCCCGCGGTGTCGATAAAATCGATTTTATTTTCTTTCAATTGCTCCGCCAGGACGGCGTTGACATAGTTTGTGACCAATAGCATCGGTCCTGGAAGCGCATTTCTATATTGAAGCAGCAATCCGATCGTCGCTTGGGTGAAATTGTTCTTAATTTCTGCAAAATATTGAATTTGTTTTTCCCCCATTGTTAGTCGGATGAGCTTATCGACCATGATGTTCGTACCATATTTCATTTCCGCGCCCAGCATATCGACATGGATGGGGACGGTTGCGAAATTATCCCTGAACGCGGTTATGGCGGCTCTAAATATATCTTCTTCCCTGCCTAGCATGATTTACTCCTTTGTGTGTTCATGGTAATCATATGTTCAATATAGATGAACATACATAAATAATGAACAAATGTCAATAAGTATTTTATTTAAAACTATATATATGAATGTATTAAAAGAATATGTTCACAATATTAATGTGTTCACTAATAATGAACAATAGAAAATAATGTACTTATAAGACAAAAAAGTGCGTAAAAGAGTGTAATGTTTAGCTTTAGAAACTTGTCCAGGACGAGGCAATCAAAGCAAAAGGAAAAAGCGAGTCCAAGGAAGCGGTGATTCTGATTTTCCATAATTGTCTTTGGCGCGGAGATGGTGTATATAATGAATCAAGATGAATCATATAGTAAATCATTGAGGAACCATGAAATCCATTTCGGTCCACGGAGTCAGCAAAGAAACGGCGGAATTGCTCCGCAAACGGGCAAAAAGTCAGGGCCGGAGCGTCAATAAAGTGATGAAAGAACTGATCGACCGATCGCTCGGCCTCGAACCCTGGAAAAAGGACAATCGCCAGGAATTCGCGGAATTCTGCGGTATATGGACCGAGGAGGATTCGAAGAGTTTTCTTGAAGCAATCGGAGACCTGGGGCGGATCGACGAGGGCGATTGGCGATGAATCGGATCCTCCTCGACACCAATGCTTATGCCCGGTTGCTGGCCGGAGACGAGCGGATCCTTGCCGCATTGGCCGGGGCC
>Ga0315281_10008128_pt1 | contig 14680 bp, 12 predicted proteins | sample YL17G07_0_MG_FD_204540 | JGI IMG/M metagenome (GOLD analysis project Ga0315281, IMG submission 204540) | Sediment microbial communities from Yellowstone Lake, YNP, Wyoming, USA - YL17G07_0 | ecosystem: Environmental > Aquatic > Freshwater > Lake > Sediment | place: USA: Wyoming | collected...
CGAGATGCTGCTGATCTTGCCGCCGTTCATGCGCTCGAAACGGATCAGATGGCCGGATTCGTCGGTCACCGCGATGCACATCGCAACACCGATCTCGCGCGCTTTTGCCGCGGCACCCTCGATCAGAATCCGCGCTTCGTCACTATCCAGCCGCTTGATGGTCAGCATGATTGATTCAACCTTTTTGACAGCACTGTGGTCTTGAGAAATTCCGCCAGAGCCGTCGTTTCGCCGGCATCCAGCGAAACATAGGGCGGGTACAGATCCCCCACCGGCAGCCCAATCAGGCGCATGGCGGTTTTCATCGTGGCGGTCAGGCCGCGATGCATCCATTTTGACGGAAACAGGGCGAACTGGAGCTGGATCTGCGCGGCGCGCCGGAAATCGCCGGCGACGAACGCGTCGATCACCTGGCGCGCGATTTCAGCAGCCGGCGGCGGCATGGTCGCGCCCGAGCCGCCCAACTCCAGAGTGGCGAGCAGCATTTGCACCGTGGTGAAATAGCGCGCATGCCCGGCGTGGTCGATTTCCACGATCAGGCGCGAAACACGCGCAAGGTCGCGTGAGCTCTCCTTGATATAGCGCACCTTGTCGATGCTGGCGATGGCAATGGTGGCCGGAATCGACACGTCCGCGCCCGGACCGGAATTGAGATACAGCGTCAGCGGCAGCGGCGACTCTTTCGCCACCGCCTCGAAATACGCCACCAGGTCGCGCTCAGTCGGCGGCCCGCCGAAAGGCCGCAGCGGCGCCAGCATCTGCACCGCATGCGCGCCGAGGCCATGGGCGACCTGCGCAAGTTCGATCGCCGTTTTGAACGACGGGTGGGAAATCCCGACCATCACCGGGCAGCGCCCGGCTACAAATTCCACGGTGCGCGCAATGAGTTCCTTGCGTTCGGGCAGGCCGAGGTAGGTGTATTCCTGCGCCTCGACGCCCGCGGCGACCACCATGGTCGCGCCGCAGTCGCCGATGACATAGTCGATTTCGCGCTTCAATGCGGCGTCGTCGATCTTCAGATCGTCGGTGAAAGGCGTGAGCGGCGCCACGACGAGTTCGGGTGTTGTCACGCGGCTGTCTCCTTTTTTGCGCGGCGCGCTGGCAGTTTGCGTTATTACCGTTGCGCGGGTGGTGCAACGCACGGCGTCGGTTCAATGAGGCTTGCGATTACCGGCGGGGTCTCTTGACGCCGGCCACTATAGTACAAGAATGGGGACTGATTCAGTGCCGATTTTCGCTCTGGACTTCCAAATTGGCGCAACATCGTTTTGGCAAAGTATCCGTAGGGCCCCCGCACTTATACGGAGGCCGAAACTGATAGTTGCGCCTTTTCTCGGATCGGTTATTCACGCTGAAGTATCGTCTCGCGGATAGGGAATACGAATATGCGTTTTATAGCACTTTCTTTATTGATGACATCCGCATTGTTCGGTTGCGGACCAGCTTCACCGCCTGACCCAACCCTTAATCCGAAATAATGGGTGGCACTCCTGTCTTCGCCGGGACACGAGTTCCTTTTCAGACACTGCTTGACTATCTGGAATCTGGGGCGCCGCTTGAGGAATTCCTGGAAGACTTTCCTAGTGTCTCCCGCGAAATGGCGATAGAGGCGCTACGGCAAGCTGGCAATGTTCACCACTAATCGCTTGGTCCAAAGCGACGCGGCGAAGGCAATCGTCTAGCTCGGGAATCCCACAAATGAATCCTGCCCGGTCGAGGAGATCCGGGTTGGGCGGCTGTCTTTCAAGTACGACGCACTTTGGCTGCTGCCTCCGCCAATGCGCCCTTGAGTGCCCGATTCGGTTTGAACGCGCCGTTTAGCGCCTTCGTCAACGCGGCGAAATCGCGCTTCGACAATGTGACACTCGACTCGCGGTCCGGTAGGGTCAAGGCTTTCGGAATTTCGGGTGTCTTCATTATCTGAAAGGATTTTTCAGGCCAACGCCGGTCCCGCTGAAATCATCCACGTTTCGGGTGACGACGGTAAGCCCATGAATAAGTGCGACCGCGGCAATCTGCTTATCGATTGGATGTTGCTTGTGCGGTGACATCAACTTCCCCCAAATTTGGGCACACTCTTCATCGAAACCGAGTATTCGGTCATCATATACATCCACTACCCGATCGAGCCATTGTTCCAGTTTTCGTGATTGCGGAACATCGCCACGATGCTTGAGATTCTCGATTCCCCGGCGAATTTCACCGATCGTCTGCGCTGAAATATACACATCAGCATCGCCGATTGTCTGCCAGAATTCGCGCACACCCGCATTCGCCTTTTTCCCTTTACGGACTTCGCTGATAACGTTGGTATCGACCAGATACACAGCGTCAGTCCTCAGGCACTCCGGCAATCGAAATCCGTATCCTCACCAACATTCGGCATGCTCGCAAGAACCTCGGCCAGGGAACGACGTTTCGGACGCTGAAGTACCGCGCGCAGGATTTCCCTGTGCTCCGCTTCGGCGCTTCGCCCATGCGAGGCTGCCTGCCGTTTGAGTGCCAAGGCAACGTCTTCGTCCACATTCCGCACAACGAGATTGGTCGCCACGATTAATCTCCCGAAAAATGATTGCGTTGATAGCAGTTTATCGCCAATATGCAAGCATTGCAATCACGTCAGATGTTGACGTCGATCACCTGCCTCAGCCAAGCGAGCGCTCCGCTGCTCACCCTAGAGGCCGCGCCAGCATTTTCGCGATGCGCGGCGAACGCTTGATCGCGTCCTCCAGCTCCGCTACGGCGTCGCCATCCCGCCCCAACAGGTAGAAGGCAAGGAACTTGCAATGCGTATGTTGGTCATATAAGATGACCAACATGATCGCCTGAGGGGTTACACCATGTCCAAATTCAATATTGCCGAAGCCAAGACCCATTTCTCCAAATTGGTGCAGAAAGCCATGCTCGGAGAGGAGGTCATTATTGCCAAGGACAACAAACCGGTGCTCAAGCTGGTGCCTTTGGATAAGCCGAAGCAGCCGCGCAAACCCGGCTCGGGCAAAGGGCAGATTCTCTATGTCGCGCCGGATTTCGATGCGACTCCCGAAGGCTTCAAGGATTATGTTTGATGCGTGTTCTGATCGACACGCATGTCTTTCTGTGGTGGGTGGAAGGGGACCGCGCACTGCCGGCGAAAGCCCGGGCCGTGCTTGCCGACCAAGACAACGAGTGCCTGTTCAGCCTGGTCAGCGCGTGGGAACTGGCAATCAAAGCCGGGTTGGGCAAGCTGAGACTCGCGATCCCGGTGCGACGCTACGTCACCGAGCATGTCGCCGCCAATGGCTTTCGCATGCTGGACATTCGGATGGCGCACATCGGGCGGGTCGAATCGCTGCCCCCGCATCACGGCGACCCCTTTGATCGTCTGTTGATTGCGCAGGCTCTCGATGAAAAGCTCCCGGTCGTCACCGCCGACGCGCTTTTTCGCGACTACGGCGTGAAACGGATCTGGTAGCGCTCAAGGACGGGGATCGATTACCTGGCGATATAATGATCCGCTGATTTCCAGAACCAGCCCGGCGATGGCCGGCGAAGCCCAGAGGGAACATGATGAAACTTAAAATCCGGCGCAGTTACACCTTTGTCGAAGACCGCGGCATCGAAGCGGGAAGAACCGCAGTTCCGCCGCTGCGCAAGGTGGCCGCGGTGCTGGTGGTGGAAAACCCGTATGCGGGCCGCTACGTAAAGAACCTCAACCCGATGATCGAAGCCAGCGCCGCGCTCGGGTGCGAACTCGCCGCCATGGCGTCCAAAGCGCTGGCGCCCTACAAGGCGCAGAGCGTGGGCAAGGGCGCGATAGTCGGAATTTCAGGCGAACAGGAACACGCCAACGCGCTGCTCACGACCGCTTTCGCCGAACCGCTGCGCGAGGCGCTGGGCGGCGGCAAGGCGTGGATCTCGTCCATGACCAAGGTGGCCGCGGCGGGAACGCCGATCGACATCCCGATGAACTGCAAAGACGCCCTCTACGTGCGCTCGCATTACGACGGCATGACCCTGCTGCTGCCCGACGCGCCGATGCCCGATGAAATCGCGGTGATCCTGTGCCTGGCCAATCGCGGCCGGCTGAATGCGCGCGTCGGCGGCCTGCGGCACGACCAGCTGAAGGGCGAGAACGGTCTCGTCTGAGCCATGAACACGGCCATCGTCAACCTCGGACCCATCCTCAGCGGCGACTGGCGCGCGCCCTACGCGAGCGGCGACGCGATCCTGATGCAGGGCGGGAAAATCATCGAAGTCGGATCACTGTCGGCGCAGACGCTTGCCGCTTGCGACGTCGTCATCGACGCCGATGGCGTCACGGCCATTCCGGGGTTGATCGACTCGCAGGTGCACAATACTTTCGGCGATTACACGCCGCGCCAGAAAACCGTTGGTTTTCTCGAGAGCTATGTGCACGGCGGGGTGACCACGGCGATCAGCGCCTCCGAAGTCCACGTGCCCGGGCGGCCCAAGGACCCGGAAGGGGTGAAGGCGCTCGCCGTCGCCGCGATGAAGTGTTTCGAGCACTACCGCCCCGGCGGCATGCGCGTCTGGGGCGGCTCCGTCATCATGGAACCCGGTCTCACCGAGGCCGATTTCGAGGAGATCGCCGCCAAGGGCGTGTGGCTGGCGAAAGCCGGCTTCGGCGCGGTCAAGACGCCCTATGACTACGGGCCCATGATCGCGTGGGCGAAGAAGCACGGCATGGTGACCATGGTGCATACCGGGGGCTCGTCCATTCCGGGTTCGTCCGGCATCTGGGCCGACCACCTGCTCGCGATCCAGCCCGACGTGTCGTTCCACGTCAACGGCGGCCCGGTGGCGATGCCCGACCGGGATTATCCGCGCATCGTGAACGAAAGCCGCATTGCGCTGCAGGTGTGCACTGCGGGCAATCTGCGCACCACCTTATTGATCGGTGAACTGGTGCGCAAGGCCGAGCAGTTCGACCGTTTCCTGATCGCCACCGACACGCCCACCGGCAGTGGCATCATGCCGCTCGGTATGCTGTACACCATCAGCCATCTCGCCAGCCTCTCCGACATGCCGGTCGAATGGGCGATCGCCGCGGCTACCGGCAACAACGCCAAGGTGTACCGCCTCAACTCGGGATTTCTCAAACCAGGCTGCGATGCCGACGTGGTGTTGCTCGATGCCTGCGTCGGCGGCTCGCAAGATACCGCGCTCGACTCACTGCGCAACGGCGATATCGCAGCGGTCGCGGCAGTGGTGACCGACGGCGTGCCGCGCTTCGTCGGCCGCAGCCGCAACACGCCGGCGCCGATGCGCAATGTGCGCGTCGCCGAATGCCGCATTCCGCAGGATTACAGCGGCGCCGCCCACTGATCCGGAGAAACAGCCATGCCACGACACCAGAGCTATCTGCCTCAGGGCGTGATTCCGGCGGCCTTGCTGCCGTTCAACGAAGACCTTTCCATCGATGCGGCCTCGTATCGCTCGCATTTGCGCGACCTGGCTTCGGTCGAGGGCGTGTCCGCAATCACCATCAACGCCCACGCCTCGGAAGTGGCCTCATGCAGCTTCGACGAACAGAAACGGGTGCTTGAGCTGACGCAGGATGAAATCGGCGCACGCGTCCCGATCGTCAACGGCATCTATGCCGAAGGCAGTCTGGAAGCGGTGCGCATCGCGAAAATGGCGCGTGACGGCGGCGCCTCCGCGCTGCTCGTATTCCCATCCGGCATCTATACCTTCGGCCAGCGCCCGGAGATGGCGGTGGAGCACTTCAAGCGCATCGCGGACGTCACCGACCTGCCCCTGATCCTGTTTCAATATCCGCCCGCCGGCGGCCAGGGCTATCCGCTCTCGACCTTGCTCAACATCGTCGACGCAGTCCCGACGGTGCGGGCGATAAAGGACTGGAGCGCGAATCCGCAGCTGCATGAGCGCCAGATCCGCGCGCTGCAGTCGCGCACGCCGCCGGTCACGGTGCTGACGACGCACAGCGCCTGGCTGTTGAGCTCGCTGGTCCTCGGCTGCAACGGCCTGCTCTCGGGCAGCGGCTCGGTCATCGCCGAACTGCAGGCGCGGCTGTTTCGCGCGGTGAAGGCGAACGACCTCGCGACCGCGCGCAAGCTGAACGACCGCATCTGGCCCACGGCGGAGGTGTTCTACACCGAACCGTGGGTGGACATGCATAACCGCATGAAGGAAGCGCTGGTGCTGCTCGGCAGGCTGCCACGCGCGGTAGTGCGGCCGCCTTTGATGAAACTGTCCGCGGCGGAAATCGAACGCATCCGGAAGGCACTGCTTGCGGCCGGATTGCTGGGGGACAGCGGCGTCGCGAAATGAGCTGCCGCACCGCGCGCGTTGCACGGCGGCCGGCACAGCGGGCGGCGATCCGCGCGGTAACGCGACTGCGGCAACAAGGAACGAACATGAAATCCGAATCTATCTCCGTGGCGAATGATCGGCACCAGTCCGTGTCGCGGCGCGATTTTCTCAAAGTCGGCGCGGGCTTTTCGGCAGCGGCCGCCTGCGCCGGCGCGCTTGGCGGCCTCGGCGGCTGCGGCGAGGCGGCAAAGGCTCCTGCAAAGGGCTTTGGCTTCCTGCGCCAAGGCGACCTCGATCTGTTCAGCGCACTCGCGCCGGCGGTAGTCCTCGATCTCGCCCAGTTGCCTGCGCCCGAGCGCGGCGCCCGGCTCGGCGATACTCTGCACAAACTCGACGCTACCTGCTCGGCGCTCGATTCCAGCAAGCAGCAGGAACTGCGCAAGCTGCTGGACCTGCTGGCCGTCGCGCCGCTGCGCTACCTGCTCGCGGGAGTGGGCGCATGGAACGAAGCCAGCAGCGGGACGCTGCACGCGTTTCTAGCCCGCTGGCGCGGCAGCCGCTTCGCCACCCTGAACGCAGGCGGCAACGTCCTGGTCAAGCTCATTTCCACCAGCTATTACGCGCTGCCTGCGACCTGGCCGGCATCCGGCTACCCCGGACCGCCGGCGCACATTTACAAAGCAATCAACTCCTGAAAGCCCACAATGGCCTTCCCTGATATCTACGCTGCCGGGATTGCTTCCGGCTGGAAAGTCGTCGACGCCTCCAAACTGACGGCAGCGCAAACGCTCGAAGCCGATGTGGCGATCATAGGCAGCGGCGCCGGCGGCGGTGTCGCCGCCGAAATTCTCAGCCTGGCCGGGCTAAAGGTGCTGCTGCTGGAAGAGGGGCCGCTGAAGACCTCGGACAGCTTCAAGGACATGGACGAGTCGCGCGCCTACAGCGAGCTGTATCAGGAGGCTGCCGCGCGCGCCAGCTCCGACGGCGCCATTGCCGTGCTGCAGGGACGCGCAGTCGGCGGCACGACGACCGTCAACTGGACCTCGAGTTTCCGCACCCCGGCGCAGACGCTGGGGCATTGGGCGACACAGCACGATGTCGCCGGTCATAGCGTCAACGACATGGCGCCCTGGTTCGAAAAAATGGAACAGCGGCTGAACATTGCGCCCTGGGCGCAGGCGCCCAACGCGAACAACAGCGTATTGAAGCGCGGCTGCGACGCGCTCGGCTGGGAATCGCATGTCATTCCGCGCAACGTCAAGGATTGCTGGGATTTGGGCTATTGCGGCTTCGGCTGTCCGGTCAATGCCAAGCTGTCCATGCTGGTGTCTACCATTCCCGTTGCACTTCAGCACGGCGCGACCTTGGTGCACCGGCTGCGCGTGCGGCAATTGCAGCATGCCGGCGGCAGGATCAGCGGCGCCATCGGCGATGCGCTGGGCAGCGACGGCCGCACCCCGAGCGGCGTGAGGGTGACGATCAAGGCGCGGCACTATGTAGCAGCCGGCGGGGCGATCAATACACCGGCGCTGTTGCTGCGCTCGCAGCTTCCGGACCCGCACCAGCGCCTGGGCCAGCGCACGCTGATCCATCCGGTGGTGATTTCGCTGGCGCTGATGCCGGAGCGCATCGACGGCTACTACGGCACGCCGCAGTCGATCGCGTCCGACCATTTCCAGTGGAAGGACGGCGTCACGGGAGCGATGGGTTACAAGCTCGAAGTGCCGCCGCTTTTCCCGGGGATCAGCGCCGGCGTGCTCAATAATTTCGGCGAGCCGCTGCGCAGGGACATGGCCGCGCTTCCCAACACCAATGCCGTGCTCGCCTTGCTGCGCGACGGTTTCGTCCCCGAAAGCGCAGGCGGCAGCGTGCGGATTGCCGCCGACGGCAGTCCGATTCTCGACTACGAGCTCACGGATTATGTCTGGGACGGCGCGCGCCGCGCCTATCTCAGCATGGCCGAGGCGCAGTTCGCGGCCGGAGCGAAACAGGTCCGGCCGGCGCACCTCGACGCGCCTTCGTACACCAGTTGGAACGAAGCCCGGCGCGCCATCGCCGAGCTGCCGATGAAAAAATTTCGCGCCGCGCTGTTTACGGCACACCTCATGGGCGGTTGCGGCATGAGCGAGAATCCGGGTCGCGGCGTGGTGGACAGCCGCGGCAGGCACCATCAGATCGGCAATCTTTCCGTCATCGACGGCTCGGTCTTTCCGACCAGCATCGGCGCCAATCCGCAGCTCTCGATCTACGCGCTCAGCGCCAAGAATGCGAGCGCGCTGGCGAAAGAACTGGGCAGCTAGTTCTTCACCGACATCCCCAGCCGCTCGATCAGGGGCTTTTCATCCTCCATCGTCTTTTTCGCGAACTTGGTGTAGTCCTCGCCGCTCATGTAGATCACGGGTTGGTCGAACTTTTCGAACATCGCCACGACCTTCGGATCGTCCATCGCCTTGCGAAACGCGTCGTGCAGAATCTTGACCACCTTCGGGTCCATGCCCTTGGGACCGGCGAAACCGTAGGGGGAATCGGAGACGGTCCGGTATCCCGCGTCCAGCAGTGTCGGGATCTGCGGCCAGCGCTTGGTTCGCTTGCTGCCGTAGGTGGCGAGCAGCCGCGCCTTCCCCGCGTCGACGTGCGGCGCCCAGCCGGTCGAATCGGATAGCGCGATCGTATGTCCGCCGAGCAGGCTTTGCACGTTTTCGGCAAAGCCCTTGAACGGTATGTGGGAGAGTTTGATGCCCGCCTCGGAGGCGAACTGTTCAACCGCGAGGTGCGGCGTGGTCCCGGTGCCGGGGGTGCCGTAGGTGACCTTGTCCGGATTCGCCTTGGCGTAGGCGACGAATTCGGTCAGATCCTTCCATGGCGCGTCAGCCCGCACGATCAAGCCGAAGGTATAGCCGGTAACATTGATGATATAGGTAATGTCCCTGAGCGGATCGAACGGCGTTTTTTGCATGAGCGGCAGGCGGAATACGCTGATCGGCAGCTGCGTCAGCGTATAGCCGTCGGGCCGCGCGTTGACCAGGGCGCCTGCACCCATGGTTCCCGAGGCACCGGGCCGGTTTTCGATCACCACTTGCTGGCCGAGCTCCCGCCCCACCGACTCGGCGAAGGCGCGCATGACAAGATCGGACGAACCGCCCGCGGGCCAAGGGCAGATCAGAGTGATCGGTTTGGTCGGGAACTGTTGCGCCGCCGCCGTGCCGACCGCGAGCGCGAACAGCAGGACAGCGCCGCGCAATATCCATTTCAACATGACATCGTCTCCTTGATGATTGAATCCGGTTGTCATTGTAGACCCGCCATAGCGCCGATGACGCATGCGGCCGATCAAGCTGCCACTTGGTCCGGCGAATTCCCTCAGACGGCAGACGATTCAATCCTACCTGCTTTCGCGCGTCGGGTCGATGGCAGCGGTACGCATGAAAGCGTTACGCGGCTCGATGGCGCAGTGCGCTATGCCGTCCCGGCGATGCCGCCGGCCGTGGCAGCCGCTCGCCCCGGACGGATGAATTCAGGTGGGCGGAGGAAGGACTGCGCCTGGCGCGGTCGGCAAGCGCACGGACCTTGCGCCCGGCTTCCGGCTCTCAGCGATTGACCCAGAACCCAGTGCCGTTCCCCAGCGTCTTGCTGGCTGTCCTGAAATCGAGGTAGCCCTTGTTGTTGATATAGTCGAAGAGCACCGTCCCGCCTTGCGCTTCGAGCGACGGCGCGTAGAAATACCACTTCGACGACGCGTTGTCCCAAGCCCACAGCGTGGTTACGCCGGTCCCCGGCGGGCTCGATTTCAGATTGGTGTTGAGGGCCGAGGGCGTGATGTCGTTGCCGGTCCCCACCAGATTCCATCCCGTCGCCAGGTTCACGGCCGTCAGCGCAAACGCAGCGCCGGACTGCGTCCCCGCCGTCGCCGGCGCTTTCGCATTCACCCAGTAGCCGTCGCCGGGGTTGATGCTGCTCAGCACGCCGTAACCCTTGTTCGCGGCGTAGGCCTGCAGCGTCGCCGCGTCCATCAGCGGCGTGTAGAACTGCCAGCCGAGCGAACCGGCATCCCACTTCCACACCGACGTTACCGCGTTTGCGTCGTTGTAAAGCGAGGCCACGGAGAACGTCTGGTTCAGGCTGTTTCCGAGGAGGCTCCAACCCTGCGGCAGGATGAGGCTGTAGCTCAGCGCAGACGCGGCGACGACGCAACTCGGCGCATCCGCGCCGGTCGCGTTCGGGTCGGAGATGGTCGCCACCACGCGCATCAGCCCCGCGGCGATCATCTGCTCGGCGCTGGTGCCGTAGCCGACGCAGAACGCCGCGCCCTGGAGGCTGGCGGTATCGGCATTGCTGAGGATGGTCTGCGCCGCGAGCTGGTCCCCGAGCACACCGGTGGCATACGGAATCAACTGCCCGTTCACCACCTGCTGCCAGCCCGAGGAGGTCAACTGGATCAGCACGAATGTGCTGGCGGCGGTGTCGGCGCTCGAGCCTGCACCGGAGGCGCCCTGCGCGCTCATCGGGCTCTGCGCCGCCACCAGCGACCCCGGCGGCACCATCGCCGTGATGAACACCGCACCCTCCTTGTCCTTATCCGCCGCATTGAATTTCGTCGTCTGCTTGAGCGTCGCCGTGGCGCCGACGACCGAACTGTCCGAGGACACCAGCGAGAAGAACGGCGGAAGCGCGCCCGCGGGGATATGCTTCGGCGCCGAGGGCATCAGGTCGAGCGGACCGTCCACGGTGTCGTTTGCCACCAGCACCGCCGCCCGCCGCTGCGCCAGCGTGCCGTCGCCCAGCTGGCCGTACCAGTTCGCGCCCCAGGCCCAGACCGTGCCGTCGGTCTCGAGCACAACCGTGTAGTCCTGGCCCGCCGCCACGGCGATGTAGTTGGTATCGATCCGTATCTGTCTTGGCGCGAGGCTACCCGTGAGCGTGCCGTCGCCGAGCTGACCGCGGCCGTTGTAGCCCCACGCCCACAGGCTGCCGCCGGTCTTGAGGGCGAGGTTGTGCCGGTAGCCCGCGGCGATGGCGATGTAGCCCGTGCCGATCTTGTTCGGCACGGTGCTGGAGTTCGTCGTGCCGTCGCCCAGCTGGCCGTCGTAGTTCGAGCCCCAGGCCCACAGGCTGCCGTCCTTCTTCAGGGCGATTGAATGGTAAGCACCGGCCGAGATCGCCGTGTAGCCGGTGCCTATGAGCTCCGGATCGTAGCGGTCCGTTGAGCTGCCGTCACCGAGCTGACCCTGCGTGTTCTGTCCCCAGGCCCAGAGGCTGCCGTCTTCCTTCAGCCCCAGGCTGTGGCCGACGCCGGCGGAAATGGCGACGTAGCCATCGCCGATGTGCTTCGGAAAGTGCTGTTCGGTCACCGTTCCGTCGCCCAGTTGCCCGTGATCGTTGGCACCCCAGGCCCACAGGCTGCGATCGGTCTTGAGTGCCAGGCTGTGGGACTTGCCTGCCGCGATGGCGGTATAGCCGACGTCGACCTGTTTGGGCGCGTGGCTATCTACCGTCGTCGCATCGCCCAACTGGCCATGGTCGTTGTTGCCCCAGGCCCAGAGGCCGCCGTCGGATTCCAGGGCGAGCGTAAAGTAGTCTCCCGCGGCGACGGCGCTGAAGCCGCTGCCGACCTTCCTCGGGGCTTTCGCGTCGTTGGTGCTGCCGTCGCCGAGCTGGCCGTAATAGTTGTAGCCCCAGGCCCAGAGCGTGCCGTCGCCCCTCAAGGCGAGCGCGTGGAAGTTGCCGGCCGCGAGCATCGGTGCCAAGCGCGTGATGGCGATGGCGTATTCGTTGCTCGTAATACCGTCGGCCGCGGTGACCCGCACCATGACGCGATTGACGCCGAAGTCGAGGGCGATGGGCGATGACGGGCTGCCGCTCGCGACCGGCGTGCCGTTGACGCGGATCTGCGCTGACGCGTCGGCTGCGCTTGCGGTCACGGTGACGCTGGCCGCGGTATTGGCGAGGGTCGCCGCATAGTCGATGACGGCGGGATCGAACACCGGCGACAGCGTCGCGCCCGCCAGCGCGAGCGCCGACAGTTGCGGCAAGGTGGCCGCTCCGGCGCCGGTGAGGCCGACGTTGAGCGGCGTGCTGGCCGAGCTGTTGACGATGCTCAGCGTGCCGCTGCGGGTACCCGAGGCGGTGGGCGTAAAGGTCACGAGAATCGTGCAGCTGCCCCCGCCTGCCAATGCCGCACCGCAAGTCGTGGCTTTGGCGAAATCGCCGCTGACGGTGATCGACGAGATCGACAGTTCGCTGTTGCCCGTGTTGGAGAGGATAAGAGACTGGGTATCGCTTGCGATACCGATGCCCCAGACGCCGAAGTTCATCGCGCTTGGGGAAAGCGAGGCGATGGCCTGCCCGAACGGTTTCGCCGCGGCGGGAGCCGACTCCGGCCCGGTGCCGGCGCTGTTGCTCGCGCTCACGGTGCAGGCGTAGGTGGTGCCGTTGGTGAGGCCGCCGACGATGATCGGCGACCCTGCGCCGATGCCTTTCTTGTCGCCCGGGTTGCAGGTCGCGAGGTAACCGGTAATGGCGCTGCTACCGCTCGAGTCCGGGGGACTGAACGAAACAGTGATTGACTTGTTGCCGGCGAGCGCGCCGACAGCGGTGGGTGCGCCTGGAACCGCCACCACCAGGGCCGGCGTAACGGGATTCGACGCCGCCGAGGCGGCGCCGGTTCCCGCTGCGTTGGTGGCGGTCACCGTGAACAGGTAGCTGGTTCCGTTGGCGAGTCCGGTGACGATGATCGGGCTCGCACTTCCTTTCGCCGTGATGCCGCCGGGACTGGAGACCACCGAATATTCCGTAATTGCGCTGCCGCCGTTGCTCGCGGGCACGGCGAAACTGATCGTGGCCCGCGCGTCGCCGGCGAGTGCGGACACGCTGCCGGGAGCGCCAGGGACGGTCATCGGTGTGACACTGCTAGATGCGGCTGAAGCGGCGCTCGCGCCGGCGGCGTTGGTGGCGGTGACGGTGAAGGTATAGGCGGTGCCGTTAGTGAGCCCCGTGACGGTGATGGGGCTGCCTGCGCCGGTAGCTGACTGTCCACCGGATGCGCTGACGGTGTAGCTGGTGATGGCCGAGCTGCCGCTTTTAACCGGCGCGGTGAAGCTGATCGTCGCTTGAGCGTTGCCGCCGAGCGCACTGACATTGGTCGGGGCATCCGGGGCCACCGCGGACGGCGCCGGCGTTACGATACTCGATGCCGCGGAGGCGGTGCCGGTGCCAAGCGCATTGGTGGCGGTCACCCTGAAGGTGTACGCAGTGCCGTTGATCAGGCCGGTGATCGTATGGCTGAGCGCGGTGCTGCCGGCATTAGTATCCACGCCTCCTGCCGGATTCGATGTCACGGAGTATCCCGTGATTGGGCTGCCGCCGTTGCTCGCGGGCGCGCCGAAGCTGATCGTCGCCCGCGCGTCGCCGGCGGCAGCCGAGACGTTGACCGGGGCACCGGGAACGGTGACGGCCGTAATGCTGTTCGATGCGGACGAGGCGGCGCCCGTGCCGACGCTGTTGTTTGCGGTTACGGTGAAGGTGTAGGCAGTGCCGCCCAAGAGGCCGGTCACCGTAATCGGCGACGCCGCGCCCGAAGCGGTCTGTCCACCCGAAGAGGTGACGGTGTAGCCGAGGACGGCAGAGCCGCCGTTGCTCGCGGGTGCGGTGAAGCTCACCGTCGCGCTCAAGTTGCCGACTGTCGGGGTACCGACGATGCTTGGCGCGCCCGGAACGCCGGCGGGCGTCACGACGTTCGAGGCCGTCGAGGCGGCCCCCGCGCCGACGCTGTTGGTAGCAGTGACGGTGAACGTGTAGGTAGCGCCGTTGGTGAGGCCGGTCACCGTAATCGGCGACGCCGCGCCCGAGACGGTCTGTCCGCCAGAAGAGACGACGGTGTATCCGGTGATGGCGGCGCCGCCCGTATTCGTAGGCGCGCTGAAACTCACCGTCGCGCTGGCGTTGCCGGCGATTGCGCCGACGCCCGTGGGAGCGCCGGGAACGGTTACGGCGGCCGTGGGTGTCACCGCATTCGAAGCCGCGGATGCGGCGCCCGTGCCGGCGCTGTTGGCGGCGGTGACGGTGAAGGTGTAGGCAACGCCGTTGCTGAGCCCCGTGACGGTGATCGGGCTGGCGCTTCCTGTCGCCGTGATGCCACCGGGATTCGAGGTCACGGTGTAGCCCGTGATCAACGCGCCGCCGTTGTTGCTCGGCGGACTGAAGCTGACGGTCGCCAGGGTGCTGCCTGCTACTGCGGAGACGCTGGTCGGCGCTCCGGGAACTGTCGCCGGCGCGGCGGGTGTCACGGCATTCGAGACCGCGGATGCGGGGCCCGTGCCTACGCCGTTGGTCGCGGTGACGGTGAAGGTGTAGGCAACGCCGTTGGCAAGGCCGGTGATCGTATGGCTGAGCGCGGTGCTGCCGGCAT
>Ga0315281_10008129_pt1 | contig 14678 bp, 14 predicted proteins | sample YL17G07_0_MG_FD_204540 | JGI IMG/M metagenome (GOLD analysis project Ga0315281, IMG submission 204540) | Sediment microbial communities from Yellowstone Lake, YNP, Wyoming, USA - YL17G07_0 | ecosystem: Environmental > Aquatic > Freshwater > Lake > Sediment | place: USA: Wyoming | collected...
TTGAGGCAAAAAGACTGGCCCAATTAGCCGAGTCTTCAATTTTCATTCTTGCGCTTCTAATGGTTGAAAGCATCCATTCAAAAAAATTCAAATGATACTTACCCGCATTTACAGGTTTTTGCTCAACAGTAACTTCTCTAAAGACAGCTTCCAATTCTTTGGAAGAGCTCGCTAATTTTTTAATCTCAATCATTATTTCCGAAACTCTGGTGCTTAATTCTCTGTTTTCCGCTTGAGAAATTCTTTTTTCAGCATGAATAATTTCACCCGTATAATCCCATCCGGCTTCAATTCGTGGTTTTTTATCTTCTTTTTTAAATTGTTTTTTAAGATTTACTTCTTGCCCTTCCCGTAGATCTCCCGAAGTCTGATTAGTTGCGTCTCCTTTTCCGATTTCCGTACCGAGCATTTGATCCCAAAGGTCGGTTACCAGCCCTTTTGCAAAATCATTTTTAGCAGATTCTATAATGGAGCTTCCAATATCTCTGATGGCTTCGATTGGATTCTGGTCGATATTATTTCGTTGTTTAAATTTTCTTTGTGCCATACGTGAGCCTGTTATATCACAGGTTTTTTAAGAAATCAAGCGTTTTTTGCTGTTTTAGGATGCTTGCAAGAAGGTGTCTATTGGTTTGTAGATTTTGTTTTTCCGCTGCGTTTTTTGCTTGTAGTATAGCTTCTTCTATTTCTTTATCTTCAACGGTTATGTTTTCCTCTTGTGCTATTTTTTGCAAAACAAATTCCAGCTTAATGTCGTTTTCGGCTTTTTGCTCGTATTCTTTCCTTAAGTCTACAGCAGTTCTGCCGGTTGAGCTTAAATACTGATCAAGAGTTAATCCGAGTCTTTTTACTTCGTCAAGAGTTTGCGACAAAAGCCTTTCTACTTCTTGTTCCGTAATTACTCCGGGTACTTTAATATCAACAGAGGCTAAAAGTTCTTTTGCAATATCATCAAAGCTAACTTCAGGCTGGTCTTTGCCGGGGATAATAATTTTGCTTTTGGCGGTAATTTTTCTGACATTATCTTTATATTCTCCTAATTTTATTTCCGGTGCTTCACAGGTCACGGCTATAAATTGCCAGTCTTTTCCTTCTTCCAATTTTTCAACATGAACTTTGGGAGCAATAACGGGGTTTACTTTATGTTCATTAATAGCTTGAAGATAAAATTGAGGTAAAAGTTTTTTCAGCACTTCTTCTTTTACTTTTTCTTCATCAATTTTATCTTCAACGAGTTTTTTAGGAGCTTTTCCTTTTCTAAATCCCGGTACTTCGGCATGTTTAGAGTAGCCGCTTATAACAGCTTCCCTGGTTGTTTTAACATCTGCCCAGGGAATATTAACCGTAAGGGTAATTGTTTGATCTTCTTGTCTTTGAATTGCTGAAATCATAAAATAATTATTTGTGCCCAGGGGGAGACTTGAACTCCCAAGCCCTTGCGGGCAATAGGTCCTAAACCTATCGCGTCTGCCAATTTCGCCACCTGGGCATCAAATTGACAAAAACGATTATACAGGATTTACAAAGAAAGTGAAAGACTATCCTGAGGATTTCTTAATGCAAAATCCTGAATATTGTTCATAAAATAGCTAACTCTTTGTGCCCATGTTGGAGAAGAAGCATAAAGTCTTCCTATTTCATAAACATCTTGTGCCCCCCATTTATTTATATATCTTTCTCTTAAACCTTGGGATATTGTGTGAATACCTTCATCCCATGAATTAAATCTAATCATGTTATCGCCATATATTCCCCATCCCCATGCGTTGTATGAGTTATATGGAATTTGCTGCCCAAATGTAGATTCAAGACCCGAAATTGCAGCTACAAATTTCCAATCTAAATTGTACTTGTCCGCCTCTTCAACGAAGGTCCTGGCGTAAGGAGCTAAGGGAGAATTGTGTGTTTTAAGATAATCTTCTAAAATTTTAACACGGTAATCGTCTACAGGTTCTTTTTCTGCAAGTATGATTCTGGCAGAAGAAGCAGATGCTCTTTGCTGTGCAAAAACGCTCTGCGTGTTAAAAACAAAGATTAATGTAAGAATAAATAAAATAATAATATTTTTTGCTTTCATATTTATATAAGGCATTCCCGCTATCGCGGGGTTAACCATAAAAAAATCCTAACGTATGCATTTGGAAGGCATACCTTAGGATCTGCGAAGATTGTATCAGACAACTATAGGTTTGTCAAGTAGTAAACTATAGGTTAATTTGCAGTTGATTCATAAAGAGGGTAACCGAATCTGCCCAGGCACCTGTATTGGAGGGTGTATATTTAGCCATTATTTGTTGTGGAGTTTCAAGTCCTTTTTCCTTGTACTGGGTAGCCAGTGTTTTGGTAACTGCATCAATTGCTTCGGGATAGTTTGAAAATCTTGCCAGATTTTTACCATAGATACCAAACCCCCAGCAATTGTGAGAATCTTTTGGAGCTTTTTTACACAGGTTTGATTCTTGCATAGCTATGGCAGGAATTAGTCTATAGTCAAGCTTATATTTATCTGCAGAAGTAATTACGTTTTGAGCGTAAGGCGTAAGATCGGAATTATATTTTCTAAAAAAATCTGCCACGACGGCAACTCTTGCGTCTTGTGGACTTATGCTATCGCCTAATACATTTTGACTTGTAGGTAGTGCGGCATAGGAGATACTGTTGTTTGGAGCCAAAAAGGAAAGTAAGCCTTTTTTCTCAAAACTTAAAAAAGAAAAATAAAGAATGCAAAAAGTTAGTAAAATAGGCGTTAGGGTAAAGAAGATTGTGGACAGAAAAACCTTTTTCATTAATATACTAGCTTTACATATTTTAGGGCTTCTTGTCAAGTTTTTGAAGCTAAAATAATGAGCGGGCGAAGGGAATCGAACCCTCTGCCTTCTCCTTGGCAAGGAGACGTTCTACCGATGAACTACGCCCGCGCGCTCATACTCTGATTTGTGCCCTTGTTGCACTTTCATTCGAACACCTTTTAGCCTGGATTTCTAAAATTCAACAGGCATACAACAATGACTCTAATTATGATTATATCAAAAAAGGAGCGGAAGAAGAATGAGAAACGCATTTTCATCTCAACTTCATACAGAAAAGACCTTTTATTCATCATTTCTTAATGATTTGGAGAACTGCAAAGATGAAGTAATCATCGAAAGTCCTTACATTACCAGAGAGCGAACAAGCTTGTTTATGCCTATATTTGAAAAACTTTTAGATAAAGGGGTAAGAATATTTATTATGACCAGAGACCCAAAAGAACACACGCTAAGCATGGAAGGTCAATCAGAAGAAGCAATTAGAACATTTGAGATAATGGGTGTTCAAACTATGCTTTGCGTAGGTAATCATCATAGAAAACTGGCTATTTTGGACAGAAAAATACTTTGGGAAGGATCTTTAAACATTTTATCTCAAACACATAGTCGTGAGATTATGAGAAGAATAGAAAATGAAGAATTTACTATGGAAATGTTTAACTTTTTGAAGCTGAGTGAGTTTATTTAGCCGGTTATCTTAGAAACGTCGACTTCTAATGCATCACTAATTCTCTTTAGCTTTTCGCTTGAGGTAGTAACTTCCCCTCGTTCTATAACCGCAAAGTAATTAACGTTAAGTTTGGCTTTTTTAGCTACTTCTGCTTGGGTAAGATTTGAGTCTTCTCTTATCGTTTTTATTCTTTTGCCTACTTGTTCTCTGAATTTAGAGCTATCCATATATCGTTAGTATATCACATAGGTTCAAGTTTTTTGCGTAAATATAGAAAAGATGTTTGATATAATCTTAGTAATGATTGGTTTCTTTAAACAAAAAGACCAAAAACCCTTTGCTTATCCTTCGATTGAAATGAGAAAATCTGCCCGCAGTTATTACAAATGGGTTGCAGTAATTATTTTAATAGCAGTACTGTTTATTTTCTTTTTGTTTAAATAGGATTTTCGTTTCCTAAAAATGTTCTTGGGTTAACGGGTAGTCCAAAGACATTGATTTGAAAATGTAAATGGGGACCCGTAGACCAACCGCTACTTCCTTCCAGTCCAATTACTTGTCCTGACTTTACTTCTTGTCCCGGATAGACAAATATTTTATTTAAATGTCCGTAGAGTGAAGTTATATTATTTCCGTGATTAATAATAATGTGTTTTCCGAATCCCCAGAATATTTCTCCCGCATAAATAACTTTTCCGTCCATAAAAGGCGTTATAGGATCGCCTTGTTTGCCAAAGGGATTTGCGATATCAATTCCCGTATGGAATGGTTGGTATGGCCAATCTGATTGTCCGAATTCAAGCGTAATTATGCCTTTTACAGGCCAGGTAATTATAGGGGAGATTTCCTTGATCACCTTACCCGTTAAGGGGTCTTTGATTTGGACTTTGTTAGTTTGCGTGTTGTAGGTTGCCAGTTTGTCGGATACGATGTTTATTCCTACATTCATAAGGATTATAACGGCAATAATGGGAAGTGAGATTGCTATAAGAAATGAAGCGATTACAAACTTTAACTCTCTTTTAAAATTCCAGAGGTTTATAAATTTAAATATAATCATCTAAGGATATATTTCTCTAGGATCTGTTGTAAGTAGTGGATGTTCTTTGTCGGATGCGACTACTTTTAGGGCAACGTGGTTTTGATCCGCAATTATTAAAGCCTCCCCTTTATCGCAAGTTAAAAGAAAATGCTGTTCGTATTCGCTTAAATTAAATTCACTGGCAACTTTTTTAATTGTAGTTGTATCCTGTTTCATTAAAATTCTAAGAGAGGATTGCGAAGCTATTGCTCTTCCATAGTCTTGAGAAAGAAAATCATTTGCCTGTTGGGAAATAATTGTTACTCCTAAATAATATTTTCTTGCCCGTCTTGTAAGGCCTGCAATGAATCTTGCGCTTTCCTCGTGAGCAAGTAATATCCAGCCCTCATCTATTACAAGAATTCTTTTCTGCGGATTTAGTTTTACTTGTGAATTAACAAAGTTTGCAACTACCATCATCATGACCTGTCTTAATGATTCGTCTAAGTCCTTAATGTCAAAAACAACAAGTCTGTTTGATAACTCTATGTTTGTGTGTTCATTAAATACAGATGATAAAGAACCCTTGATATATTTCTCAAGTTTTTGACTTAATTTTTTCTGCTTTAATTGTTTTAAGGTTTTATAAAAATCTTTAAGAAGCGGATATGCTTTAATTTTTGGTTTCCTGCCTCTTGTGTCTTTTTTCTTTTTTGGTATGTAGTTTGGATTTAAAAGCCAGCCGAAGTTTTTATAGGTTTGAATAATCGCTTTATCAACAACTCCCTTTTCTTCCGGGCTTAATCCTCCTATCATTAAAGAAATAATTTCAGTTAAATCCTGAACGTGTTCTGATAATTCTCCATTTCCGTTTTTAAGATTTATTGATAAATCAAAAGGGTTAATCTTCTCTTTTGATTTGGCTGAGAGTCTTATGTACGTTCCGTTTACGGAATTTGTTAATTGCTTGTATTCCCGTTCCGGGTCAATAACTATTACTTTTGTTTGTTGCATTAATTGTCTTAATATTTCTACTTTTGCCGTGTAACTTTTACCGCTTCCGCTTTGAGCAAAGATTATGCTGTTTGCGTTATTTAAAGAAAACCTGTCGACAATAACTAGTGAATTATTTGACTTATTAATTCCATACAAAATTCCTGATTCTTGAACAAGCTCTGATGAAACAAAAGGAAAAGTAAGAGCTGCTGATGAACTGTCTAGATTTCTTTTTTGAGAAAGTTGATTTTCTCCTCTTGGTAAAACAGATTGTAAACCTTCAAGCTGTTGAAAAGTTGCGGATTTAATATAGAAGAGGCGTGTTGACATAACTGTTTCTAAGAGTGTAGTTATTTTATTTAAATCAGTTAGAGAGTCTGCTGTTATCGTTGTATAAATAGAAACTTGGAATAGTTTTTCCTGCCCTCTTTGAATTTTATCTTTAAGTGCCATTGCGCTTTCCAAAGGATCTGTTATTTCGCTCCCGATTACCTTTCCCTGTTTTAACATTGACCTTTTTGTTGACTCAAGTTCTGTAATTTTACGGTTTAATTTAGGTATTGCAGAGACAGGTTCGACCTGTTCAATATGGTATGAAATATCTACGTTTGCGTTAAAATTAACGAGCATATTCAGCCAGCCCGTAGAGGCTACATAAGGATATCCGGATATAAATAGTGTTCGCACAAATTTGTCTCCCATTTGTAAATAATTAGGGGTTTCTTCAAGGCCTGAGTAAGAAATTAAATCCACCTGGTCTTGTTCCCCAAAATTAAACTGAAAAATGTTTTTATTCTTTTGATTTTTATTAAATTGTTTAAACATAAGCTTTGTTCATTAAATCTAGCGTTTCTTCATTTAATCCCTGAGTCTTTATTTGTGAAGGGTTATAAAATCCATAGAAAAGATCCAGAATTTCTAAGGAGTTTAAAGACCTTGCTTTCATCCCTAACTTCTCAAGACCTCTTAAAATAATGTCACGTTGCAAATGCATCTGTTCTTTAATAATTTTAAAATCATTATTTTTTTCCATTGGCGCATAAGGGATGACTATATAAAAATGTCTTGCCAGAATTTTATTTCCTATGACAAGTTTTTGAATAAACTCTTTGTAATTATCTATCTGATCCTTATATACTTTTTCTTTTTCATGAATTTTACTTTCTCCTAACTTTTCAAGATAGTTATCAATGTCTACTTCTCTAACTCTAATTAAAATCTGTAAGGAACTTGGTAAGGAATTAAGAAAGTTTTGAAAATTATCAATTAAAACGTCTTGCTCATCTTCACTCTTTAACTCAAAATTAATGCTGGACGTTTCAATAACAATTCTATATTGGTTATTTGGTAAAATTAAAATATTATCTTTAACTTCTTTTACCTGTATTTGTCTTCTTGAAGAAATTTTATTCTTCGATTTTGTTAACAGCCACATATAACCCCCCTTTCTTATTTGGTCTGACACTCAAGCTATAATTTTTGTTTTTGATAAAGTTTTTAATCCTTAACGAATCTTGTATGTGAGGAAGTTTAGCTTTTAATTTTTCTTCATTTCTAAAAATGGCTTTTTCTAAAAGCATGATTTGTTTTTTATGAGTCTTTGGTAAAATAATGTCCCGTAGATATGTATCATTTTTATTGTAGATGTAGTACTTAGCTCTTAAGTTATATTTCAATAGTACTACCAACCAGTTTAAAACTACTTTGTCTTTAATTCTTAAAGCTAGAATTAAAGAAATTGCAAGAACTATGAAAACAAGAACCAGCTTATATCCTTCAATATGCATTTTCAAAGGCAATATTACATAAGCTATGGTTGTAAAAATTACGGGAATCATAAGAAGCATTACCTGGGTTAGGTTTAGGGTTCCCGCTATTTTATCTTCAACTGTCGTAATCTGGGCAGGAATAATTGTTGTTCTCATGCTCTTACCATCCTTCTGGGAGTTTTAACTATACTTTTTGTTGCACTCGCTGCTCCTCCGGTTCCACCGTCTGTTGAAATAACATTAATAATTTGTCCCCCTAATTTCTTAAAGACATTATTGCCCGATGAATACATAACCATTTGCATCATTAAAGACGGAGTTTTCAAAAGAGTAAAGAAAAGCCCTATCGCAATGGCAATTGATAAAAGTGAATTGTTGGTATTTTCAGGCAGTGCTAAAAACGAAGCGGCAAGTTGAATTACAACAACGTGAACAAATACTATAAATACGGTAACTATATATGATTTAACTGCTATCTCGGCAAAGTCTGAGAATCTTGGAATTATCCATAAGAGAAATATAAAGGGTGAAAGTACGGCAAAAAGAGAAATCATGATGAGTCTTGAAATGTACATAAGTAAGAGTACGATTGCGATAATAAGAAAAAGGAGTAGAAAGATTAAGGTTATTAAAGGTACCGTATTACCTGTAACATTTTGTAAAGTTATGGCATTAACGACCCAAGCATGATTAAGTCCTCCGGTTGAATTTAAAACTGCTTTAACAATTGCGTTACAGGTTACGATTACATAATCTGCTAAAAAAAGTGAAACATTTGCTCCTAAGAATGCCAAACCGATTCTAGGCAATAGTTGCTTTAACTCCACCTCATCAAAGCCTAAAGTTGAAGCACTCATAAAATGAAGCCCTAATAAAGCAACAACTACGACAAAAAGCGAATCAACAATGCCTAAGATTACAAGCCAGAATTTCAAGATTACAGAGTTATCTAAAAGTGTCGGAGTTGTGGTTAAAAAAGTCATAATTCCGTCAACAATAGGCTTAGTCGCACTTTCAATAACGTTTTGCATAAATGAAGAAACTGCATCTATTAGAACCTGAGTAAGACCGTCAGACGGCTTAACGGAAGTAATGGGAACAATGTTTATGGCACTTGTCGTTGTAGTGGCAGTTGTTTGGTTAAAGGCGTTACTTAGAACAGAAACTATTACACCTGCTCCTAAGACGATTATAAGCCCGATGAAGGCATTCCTGATAGTTTTCTTGGCACTTTCTAAGGCTTCGGGTCTTCCGGTTGAGGTTATGTATTGATATCCGCCCTTGACTAAAAAAAAGACCGCCGAAGCGGTTGCGATTAAGGTAATCATACCTAAAGTATTACCGGTATATTGCGTAATATCCGAGGATGCGGCATGCGCAGGGTTTGCAGCAATTGCAAAATATGGCAGTGTTAAGCCAAGTATTGTCAGTAACTTTTTCATAAGAGTACAGGCAGGATTAATGCCCTGCTCCAAAAGCTGTTGTTGCCAACTGCGTTACTATGCTGCTTAAAACAAATGCTCCTAAAACTATCGCAAGACCAAATGCAGAATAAATAATTGTTTTTTTCGATTGGTCCAATTTTTCAGGATTTCCGGAACTTGTTATATAACCGAATCCTCCCCAGACGAAAAATCCTACAGCTATAAGTCCTGCCAAAGTTATCATTACTTGAATAATGCTTTGGATAAAAGTTTGTATTTGGGAAACTCCGCCAGTGGTTTGGGCAAAAACAGGGCTAACGCTTAGAAGCGAGGTTAAAATAATTGCCGGCAATATGATTGCTTTTTTCATACTCTTACACCCCCTTTCGTACAAAAAACTGCCCCGTGAGGCAGTCGCTTACAATTACAAATTAATTTAGAACAATATACGAAAATAACTCGAACATGTCAAGGGGAGAAATATCGTATTAAAAAGGCTCCCTTTGTAAAAAGAGAGCCTTTAATTTGTTTTTGAAACTTTCGGGAAACGACGACGCCTAAATTGTCATTAGAATTGTCAGGTTTCCAGTTGTTCACGTTCGCACCGTTCGTATCAGCGTTACCAACGTTGATAAGGTTGCCATTCGACGTCTGCTTTCGTTACTCTTTTCCCTCTATTTCACCAAGAAGAGACAAATGTACCTTCTTTGTATATTATTTTGGTAGCAAAACTACCCAAAGAAAAGAGCAAGTAGTTTCATATCTCTTTTCTTCTCACGCTTTTGATTGCACATGTCAATCAAAATTCCGGATTTTAAAAAGAGTTGAGCTTAAGAATAACATAATTAGCTGTTTGTAGTTTTAATCCATCCACCGATCATCTTGCCTATTTCGCTAATAGAGTTTTCAAATTCAATGTATTTTTTGTTTTCAATAATTTTTAAATCCTTACCGAGCTTGAAAAATACTTTTAATAAGTCAATCTTTAAACTGGCATTTCTTAAAACCGGAAGCTTCTCTTGCTTTGAGAGGTTGCTTGCAAGGATAATGGCTTCTAATAATTCCAATAATACTGCCTCGCATTTAAGCCCAAGCGTATAGCGGTCTTTCTTTGGGAATAAGGAAAGATTTGCATAAAAGTTTTTGTAAAACTCGTACGTTTTCATAAATATTGGAGTATCCTGCCATGAAGAATGAAAGTCAGTCATAATATTTACCATAAGCTTACCACAAAAGAAAATATTTTTCGCTGTTATAAAGAATTTTTAAGTGGCAAAAAGAATAAGCAGGATGTAATTAATTTTAATAAGCAAAAACTTGAAAATCTTGAAAAACTTTATGAGGAGCTGATTTCAAAAACTTATCTGCCTGGAAAATATAGCCAATTTGTGGTTCATGATCCAAAAACACGAATTATCCATAAAGCCTGCGTTGTAGATAGAATTGTTCATCACATTGTAAGTAATGTCTTGGAAGAAATTTACGATAAAACTTTTACCTACCATTCGTATGCTTGTAGAAAAGATAAAGGTACACACAGAGGTGTATTGGCTTTACAAAAAATGGGAATAAGGGAAAGTCGCAATAACACAAGAACCTGCTGGGTTTTAAAGTGTGATATTAGTAAGTTTTTTGCATCTGTTAATCAGGAAATGCTAATCGAAATTCTTTCAAGAAGAATTAAAGATCAGGAATTCTTGGAGTTACTTGAGAAAATTATCAATAGTTTTTATTCTGATAAAACAATTGACATAAGTAATAAAAAAGGAATTCCGATAGGTAATCTTACTTCTCAACTTTTTTCAAATATTTATCTTAATGAACTCGACCAATTCGTAAAGAATGATCTTAAGGTAAAATTTTATCTTCGTTATGCTGATGACTTTGCTTTTGTTTCAAGTGACAGAGAGTATTTATTAGACTTAGTTGAACCTATACAAGTATTTTTAAAAGAGAAGTTGGATTTGGAACTGCATCCTAGGAAAATTATTTTACGGAAGTTTTCAAGCGGAGTAGATTTCTTAGGCTATATAATTTTCCCTAAATATATGTTGCCTAGAACAAAAACAAAAAGAAGATTATTTAGGAAAATTAGGGAAAAGGTAAGAAAATTTAAAAATGAAGAAACAACAGAAGAGTCCTTGAATCAGACAATCCAGTCTTATTACGGATTCTTAGTTCATGCTAATACGTATAAGCTTAAAAAGGAATTACAAAATTTAATAATGTTTTGGTTAACCGAATAAAATTTTAAGCGGCCCGCTTCGCGGGAACAAGAACTAAGAAACCAAGAGTACAAGAACTAATTAAAACTACCGGGAAACGACGACGCCCAAATTGCCACCAGAATGGCCAGGTAGCCAGCGGTACACGCGCGCACCGCGCGTACCAGCGCGACCAACGTAGAGAAGGTAGCCATGCGACGTCTGCCTATTTGTCCAAGCGTACATATTTTCCAGAAGTCTTTCATTTCTCGTCTGAAGATACACCAGTCCTGCATAAAGAGCTTCAACTGGTGATTGTCTGAGCATCTGATTTATTTCAAGCGATGCGAGTAATTTCGCAGACTCGGCCCATCTAGACCCAGATAGAGTTCTTTCTATTTCACTACTTAGCTTACTAAACTCTCCAATTGCTTCCGCATAATCCAAGGGTAATCCTGTACCTCCTGGATAAAGAATATTAAAATAGTTAATTATATCTCGTGTTTGTTCAAGATAATTGTGATTGGTTGAACCTGGAATTACTTCTTTTGTAACAAGTCGCCATGCTGGTCTTGGTGTATCGGTTGTAAAAAACTCCTCCCATTGATACCAATCAGTATCATATAGAACTTTTCCTTTGCCGGACGCTTCAATTTTAGGCGATTGATCGTCGTGTAGCCTCTTCATTGTTATTGGGTTACCGTGGGTTGTTTCCGGGACAAAAAGCATAAGAAATTCTCCTCTTGCTTTTGCTTTACGTAGTTCTTCGATAGAAAAAGGAATATCGGGAATACGGCTTCTGTCTAGTTCGTAATCAAGAGCATTTTCGACTTCTTCTGGACCAAAGAAATCTCCTCCCATAATCTCTTTTACTTCGGCAAAATCCGAAGCCTCATGAGTCTCTCCTGTTGTTGCTTCTCCTGTTGTTTCTGCCTCCTCAAGCATTTCTGCTGCTTCTAAGTTTACTGGTCTTTTGAATTTTTTATAAGGGTCAAGTCTTGCTACCCTATCGGCTGTCAGATAGCCGGAGCTTACAACTCCCCCCTTCTTCTTGGAAGTTTTTGTCCCGCCGTTCCATTTATCAAGAGTTGCTTGAGTAAGACCCGGTACGGAAAGTTGGTCTACTTTAACACCTTTTAGAAATCCTTTTAAGGCAAATATTTCAGCTAAGTAGTATCTGTCATCTTCAGGATAAGCACGGTTATTAATAAACTCAGTAACTCTGCCGTTTAAATAATCTTCAAATGAAATATTTCGAGCTTGTGCTCCGCTCCAGCCCTTTAACATGTCAATCGTGCGCCCCGGATCAAGAAGGGCTTTTTTCAAAGATGCGCTTTTTCCGGTTGAACCCTGCCCCCGTGCTTCTAAAAATGAATTACTTGATGGATCAGTCACGATTTTTCTTCCCTGGTATGCATCTTGAATCCAAGAAGCTGCATCACAAAGATTTTTAAGCATTACAGTTGCTTCATGCTCCGATAATGGAATGCCACTTCTTTTATCCATAAGAGCCGCTAAAACTACGTCGTAAACCTCAGGGGCTGGCATATAGTCAATTTCAAGTGGAGCGTCAAATACACGGACAATGGCTGGGTCAAGCTCGGTTGCAGTTAGGTGTTTATCGCTTTTAATATTGGCTGTTGCTGAAACCGCATAGTCAACGCCTACATTAAAAGAACCTGCTCCGTCAGTTTGCACTTTAATTCCTTTTTCACCGGGTCTTGCATTAAGAATTGTTTTTATACCCATTAAGGCAGGATTTGGGCAGCGGTCTATTTCGTCAAATAAAAATGGTTGGCCTTGTCCATTCCTTCCTGTCATTGCTCTAATTAATGGCGAAGGTCTAAAAACATCTCCGGTTTGGGCCTGAAACCCGGTTTTTCCTAACAGTTCGTAAATGCTCATGTCTTGGTGACCTGTGACGTATTCAGGAGTAACGCCGAATAATTTATTACTGGCATGTTTGACTATTTCTGTTTTTCCGGTTCCTGTTTCACCTGAGAGTAAAACTCTTTTTCCCTCTGTCCAATACTCCTCTATTCTTCCCAGGTACTTTTCTCTGGAAGGAGTTTCGGCAAAATGATCTTTATCTAATTGGGCTTTATATCTTCTTAGTTCATCTACCCTAAGTCTGTCAAAAACTTCAGGATTCGTAGCTAGTTCTACTGCCCGTTCCCTAGCTTCTTGTCCTAAAGTTTGATTATCTGTAACTACTCTTTTTTCAGCAGAGGTTAGAGTACGACTTTCAACCTGGGCTCTTCTTGCTAATTTTAAAGCAAGAAGTTCTGCTTCGTGCTGAAATCTTACTAAGCCGCTTGCTTCTCTTGCTCTTCGTCTTACTTCAACTTGATGACTTAAATCTGCTTGAAATTTTTGATAGACCTCTGGATCTGAAAAAACTTCATCAAGACTTGCATCAACCTCTGCTATTCTTTGTTGACTCATGTTAATTATCGCTATGTCTGAATGTTTGGTGTCAATTTCAGGAAGGAGTGTGTTAATTTTTCCTTGTTTTATTAAAGCTCTTTTTTCATCAAGCGATAGCGGTTTGTCAGTGATTTGACCTGAAATTAAATTTTCCCATTCTGTGGATATGGCTCCGAAGGTCATTTGACCATTGCTTTCAGGTTCCATAACTCTTCTTTCGCTTCCAACAATTTTGTCTCTTAATTCTTGTCTTTCAACAAATAAATCATAAGCAACTTGAACAAGAGTAGTAGGATTCATTGGATTCTTATTTTCATCAGCAGCTCTTTCTATGGGCGGTTGGACTCTTCTTGCTCGAAGCCAACGTTTTGCAACGTCTTGCGGTTGTGGTTTTGTCACTCCTAATTCTGCTGTACTCATGTCAATAGCCATATATTATACCTTATATCCATTATAGGACATACTTAGGTTATTTGGTCAAGGTCTTTATCCTTAATCGATAAAGTTCCTAAATACTGTGCAAGCAAGTTTTGCAATGTTTTTGGAAGATCAGAAGCTTCATTTGCAACTTGACCATCAGGAGCATAGGTTCTAGTAGCGTCTTCTCCGTCTCTTGTTATTCCAACTCCGGCAACTACTACTCCAAGATTTCTTAATTTCGCAAGCTGGTTTCTGGTTAAATTGTAGTCTCCAACTTGGCCGTCAGTTAAAACAATTACAAATTTTCTAAGCTTCCCGCTTTTGATTCTTGCAAGATAAGTCGGGTCTTTTCTTGCTTCATCCTGAATTGAGGCATAAAGTTTTGCAAACATAACTTCTTCGTTATTTGTTCCTGAGTCACAAATTCCAAGTGCTTTAAAAACACTTACCCTGTCTTTTTCAGTTAAAGTATGAGAAAGCGGTTTTAAAACATCTGTATGATTTGGGTCATCGCCAAAACTTATAACTTCACTTCTGATAGTTAGCTCCGGAGCTAAGGGTCCTTGTTCTTCTGCTACGTCTGAGAACTCTTTTAAAGCCTCTAAAAGTAAAACTCCTGTAAGTCTTTGTTGGGGAATTTTCTCGCCACGCTGCATACTGCCTGTCCGATCTGTTACAACTGTTACCTCAAAACTTGTAGGAATAGTTTCATCAACAAGAATTCCTTCAAAGTCTTTCATGGTTTTAGGATTTTGTACACCTGCTCTAATATCAAGATAGGTTTGAGTAACAAGTCCGGGGTCTATTATTACTCCTTCTTCCTTATGCGCTGCCAAATGTCTTACTAAGACTTGTCTTTGTTCGATAATTCTTCTAAACACTTCTCTTAGAGGTTCTATATACTGTTCTATTTTTCGATATTCATTGTAATAATTGG
>Ga0315281_10008130_pt1 | contig 14678 bp, 10 predicted proteins | sample YL17G07_0_MG_FD_204540 | JGI IMG/M metagenome (GOLD analysis project Ga0315281, IMG submission 204540) | Sediment microbial communities from Yellowstone Lake, YNP, Wyoming, USA - YL17G07_0 | ecosystem: Environmental > Aquatic > Freshwater > Lake > Sediment | place: USA: Wyoming | collected...
GTCCGCATAGCTCATGGATGACCTCCTTATTTATTCTTTGGACCTGAAAAGAGTCTGATCATCCATGGCCTGGGGAATGCCTGTGTAATAGAACAGGTCGGGGAATAGCAAACTTTGAACAGGTTTACATATGCAGTATAACAGCGAATTATGCTTTGTCAAGCTCAAGAGAGTTTCAGAATGAGATCCTATTGGAGCAGTTCGCAGCCAGTATCTTTATGCCTATCAATGACAAAAAGCCATGACGTTACGTTGAGGGCTTTAGATGAGCCACAGGCAACCGCCCTAAAGTTGGGAGGAGTCGCCACTGCAGTTGCTTGACGAACGATGTTAGCCACTATAGAATTACCATAGCATCGGGGTGTGGCGCAGCGGATTAGCGCGCATGGTTTGGGACCATGAGGTCGGCGGTTCAAATCCGCCCACCCCGACCAGTAAATGACCTAAAATCCCTCATTTCTCTTACGTTTTCTGCTTGGCTGGACGCCTGCTCCTGAAGCTAAAATGCTCGTAACTCTAAATCTGTAAGTAGTACCATTTCCGGGGGCAGGTCAGTACTATTCTCTCATCTGTTCACCCGAGATACCTATTGCTAACAAGATAAAGTGGCCCTAATCTTCCAGCAGGCTCTTCTGGTATGAATATTATCCAGAGCTATTGTGGAGCGTCGCCAAAATCTTCTCGGACAAGAGCATGAGGCAACACGAGGTGTTCGATCCTGGGCCGAGTGAGGTTGCGCTGCTGGGGTTGAAACTGATATCACCAGGGAGCGGAGCGACATTACCAAGTTGGTAGTTCTGTCGAATGCTAGTGGCATGGTTGCCTCAGCGCGATTTCAGGGTTAGGAGGAATGAAATGAGGACAGGTTCAGAGAAGGATCCTAGATTAATCTCTACAGGGAACGATGAATTGGACAAGAGGATAGGTGGGGGGATACCGCTGAGGTCGCTCAGCCTTGTGGAGGGCCAGCCCGATTCGGGCAAGTCGGTGCTTACCCAGCAAATGGTCTGGGGCTCGCTGATAAAGGGCTGTAGTGCCGTGGTCTTCACCACTGAGAACACAGTGAAGAGCCTGGTGACTCAGATGCAGAGCCTGAATCTGGATATCATGGACTATCTGCTTCTTTCCCGATTGTGGATATATCCTATTGATACCAAGAAGACAAGGCGGAGCCTGAGCGCAGGCCTATTGCCCATGCTGGAAAGTTATGCCAATAAGGGCATCGATATGGCGATAATCGATTCCCTCACGTATTATGTGACCCATGCTTCCATGGAAGAAGTGCTTTCCTTCTTTGAAGAGTGCAAGAGGCTTTCGGGCAAGGGGATGGGGATTATCTGTGTGGCGCATTCGTATGCCTTCGATGAAAACGCTATGGTCAGGCTGGGGTCGATGTGTGACGCTCACCTGAGGTTGCGCATAGAGACTATGGGGACCAAGATGATAAAAATTCTGGAGGTGGCTAAGGTGCGGGGCGCCGACCTTAACACAGGCAATATCATCTCCTTCGATGTCGAGCCTAACTGGGGTATCAGAGTGATACCTTACTGCAAGGCTAAAGCCTAGAGGCTGCCAAGAAAGTAATTTGGCGGACCTGTTTGTAGAGAGCAATACTGAGTCATAATAAGCCAGATTGTGCAAGCACGTGAGTATCATGTGATACCCAACATGAGTCAGGCTTCAATAGGTCGTCTTTTCGGAGTGACCCGATTCCTTTTCACTAACTTAGGCCATATATAGAAACCTGCATAGCTTCATAAACCACGTCGGCAAGGGCTTGATTCGTGGCATAAACACCTTACTGATGAAGAGCGCGGTAAGTATGCCGATTGCGGCGCCACCAGCGACGTCTACAAAGAAGTAGTTTTGGAGCACTTAAAGCGAGAGGTTATTGCTAGGTGTGGGCCAGGACAGTATAATGAGCTTTAGAAAGGAGGCGAGCGGCCTCCGCCTTTTCCAAAGCCTGCTTTGGGACCATGAGGTCGGCGGTTCAAATCCGCCCACCCCGACCACCGAAGTCTTTAATCATACCTCATTTCGTTTTCTAAAGTCGCTAAGCGTTGACATCTCCTACGACTATTAGATATGATTCATCTGACTTTGCAGCAAGATGAGGAGGAATAGTAAAGAGATTATGAAAACTGAGAATCATAAAACAGGACTCATTGTCGGCCTCTTTCCAGAACAATACCAAATTGCTGATTTGCGATTAAACAAACCCGTCTGCTACCAGAAAATCGAAGACGGCAAGATGGCTGGATCAATGTTGCTACAGGATCTGAATACAGCAGAGATTGAAAAAGGAAAGGAAGTCATATATTTTTGTCCTAACAACATCGCAGTGCTTATGTCCATAAGTTCTAAATCACTTGACAAGGCGAGGGAATTGTACAAATTTTTTCACTCTCAATCGGTAGAGTTTCGGGTCGAGAATATCGAAGGAGACAAGCGAACTTTTCTTAATAGGGTGTCAAGCACTGTCTGCGATTACGTTGAGTACGTGCAAACGGCAGTTGTATTTGCTTACACTGCTCTGGAAACATTTGCGAATCTGAGTATTCCCGAAGAATACGTGTATCAAATTGAGAACCAAGCGAAAGGCATTGCGGAGATATACGACAAAAGGGCTATAGAGCGGTGGCTCAGCCTCAAAATCAAAATTCAACATATACTCAGGGAGATATATTGCACTAAAAAGATAGAATCTCAGAAATGGTGGGCCCACTTCTTGAATCTGGAAAAGTATCGTAATGAAATTATTCATCAAAAAACAATTAACAGTACCAGTTTCTACAAAGAGTATTTCAAGACTGCTGTCTTCCAATCCTGCGAGTGTCCGTTGCTAGTAATCAAGTTCTTCTATGAAGCGCACGCAGAAAATAACAGAACAAACCCAATATGGCCTTGGCTTGTTAACGACAAGAATTATTTCCCGGTAAGTCACCAGTATGATTCGAGCAACTTTGAAGTCATCGGTAATGTCTACGAAGGAATAAAGAAATGAGCTTTAATGAGCCAATTAAGCCATGGCTAACGGGAAGGCGGAAAATGGCTGACGAGAATAGTTCGAAACATTAAGAAAGGAAACAAGCGTCTTCCGCCTTTTCTAGAGCCTACTTTGGGACCAAGTAGTATGTGCAGGGTCTATTCGTTTAAATGAAATGTATTTTCTGCCAGTTAAATTAAGAATTCGCCAAGTGCTCCTATTATCCCCCACCAAAAAGTGATTAGCATACCCAAGAAGACAAGAATAGAGCGTTCCTTATGTTTTATCGCACTGATGAAGCCAGTGACTAAAGTGGCTACTGCTATGCCGACGAGGATGATTGTCAAAACAACAGTCAGAACCGGATTGACAAGCTCTTCATTTTCATTAAGGCCCCACTGCTCACGAAATGGGCCCGCGGCCACAACAAATACTACTATGGAAGCTATAGCCAAACCGAGTGACCATCTGCCTAAAGAGGTTTTTGGCAAGAGAGTAATGGGTACGTCTTCTCGTGGGGTAGATGGCTGTCGGCGGCGCACTATGACTAGTCTATAGATTACGAAAAGCAAGAAAGCGACAATAACAACCGCAGCCACCGCGATAAATGCCGGGTTTATTGCTTGCAAGGTTTCTCCCTTAACCAGGATAGGCGAGCCTATGATGGAGTCAATTGTACCACCAGCGGTCAGCAATGCAAAAGGATGAAGCGTGGGAGAAGCTTATCAGCGCAAAAACGAAGCTAAAGCGAAGTCATGAAGCTTCCGAAGTCTATTTTGCAGAAGGGTAGTATAATCCTTGTCCGAAAGGAGGCAAGCGGCCTCCGCCTTTTCTGGAGCCTGCTTTGGGACCATGAGGTCGGCGGTTCAAATCCGCCCACCCCGACCACTAATTAGCACTCTACCTCAACTAACCGCCACCCTGGACAGAAGAGAATTCGCGAGCTTACCAGAATTTGTCTTCCATCTTTAATTGTATTAGCTTTGCCAATGCCATTGCAAAGTTCGAACCCATCGCGATTCCCGGCATAAACGATGCATGACAAATACCTATCAGAACGCTATAATTTTCTTTTGGTGGCCAAAATTCGGCGTATTTCAGAAACACAGGGTCTGGCAAAATGAGAGGCTAGCAGACAAGGAGCAAATATGGAGCAAAAGTTGCTTGAGCAACTCGAAAAGATATTTAACCCCAAATCAGTAGCCATAGTCGGTGTCTCTAATAAAGACTACAACTAAAGACTACAACCTGGGCTACAGATGGCTGAAGAGTCTCCAGGACGCAGGTTTCCCCACCCTATATCCGGTGAATCCGAAGGGAGGAGAGATGCTGGGCTTGAAAGTTTATCCCAGCATCACCGATATCCCTGGTGAGGTGGACCTTGCCATACTGCTCATACCTCGCGAAGCTGTGCCTCAGGTAGCCAGAGAGTGTGCCCGCAAGAGAGCCAAAGGACTTGTTCTCTATACATCCGGATTCAGAGAAACCGGCGCAGAAGGTAGAAAACTAGAAGAAGAAATTGTAAAAGCTGCACGTGAGGGAGGCACCAGGGTTGTCGGTCCAAGTTGCCTGGGGCCTTACAACCCATCGGCTAAGCTCATTACACAGTACACTTTCCCGAGAAAGGCGGGAGCTGTAGGTGTAATCGCACACAGTGGCTTTCTGTTCAACTACCTGGTAAGCTCCGTTGCAGCTACAGGAATAGGACCGAGCAAGGGCGTTAGTTGTGGCAGTGACTGTGACCTCAGTTTTGTGGATTTCCTGGAGTACCTGGGTCAGGACCAACAAACGAAGATAATCGTTGCCTATCTGGAAGGCGTAGAAGATGGAGCAAGGCTTTTGAAAGTAGCCCGCGAGGTGTCGCGGCAGAAGCCGATAATAATCTTAAAGGGCGGAGACACCGAGATTGGGAAAGAGACCTCCGCATCACACACAGGTACGCTGGCGGTTCCGGCTGTTATATGGGATACGCTGTGCCGGCAGACAGGCATCATATCTGTCGACAGCTTCGAGCAAATGATCGATACGCTAATGGCTCTGTTTTACCTTCCCAGGCCAACAGGGAAACGGGTGGGCGTTATCTCAGCGCCCGGAGGTATCGCTGTCTCCGCCGCCGACGCTTGCAGCAAACTGGGACTGGAGCTTCCCAAGCTCTCCAGGGAAACCCAGCAGCAGCTAGCGAATCTTATAGGGACTCTGGGAACGAATCTGAAGAACCCGGTGGACCTGGGCCCGATGGGGGCCATGGCTGCAGAACGCTATGTAAAAGATGCCATTCAGATAGTGGCCAAAGACCCGAGCATCGACATGTTGCTGGTATCTTTTATCGGTCCCAGAACCTCAGACGAGGCTAAAGATGCCAGAGCCGCCGAAGAGCTGCTCAACGCCGTAAGAGAAGGCAGCAAACCCACGGTATTCTCAGCGGCTTCGCTTCAAGGTTGGGACCGGGGGGAGTTGAAGTTCCTGCGACAGGATAATGTTCCCGTGTATCCTGAGGCTAGACGGGCAGCTTATGCGCTGGCCAGGCTGGCTGAGTATAGTGAATTCGTGATACAGGTCTGAGCATCAGATGAAGCTTCGATTGAAGCTATAGGCTTAGGTCGGCGGTTCAAATCCGTCCACCCCGACCATTAACTCAACCTAAAATCTCTCATTTTCCCTTACGTTTTCAGCTTGGCTGGACGCCCGCTCCGACCCCCAACCATGTAACAGGGGGTCGGAAAAGCCAATTGTAATTAGTGTTTTATTAGGTAGTTGACGAAAAGAAGAAATGTTGGGGGAAACTACCTAAACGTTCAATAGCTGATTATTGGCCTTTATCAATTTATCGAGCTTGCCCTTTGCTGCTTGATGCTTAGCTAAGGTTTTTTGATTGTCTGCCTTCACCTTACCTGAGTACCAAATACCTGGGATGATCCAACAGTATAAAATAAGACCGAAAATTCCGATTGATTTTGAAGGGGGAGGACCATAGTTGGTTACCGGAGAGCATCCTATTTTCATTAGGTCATTGCAAATGTCGAAGTATTGGGTTTGAAGAGTTCGTACTTTGTCGAGATTTGGTCTATTCATGTCTCTTTTAAGGTCAACTGTTGCAAATCTCTCGGTTGTAGTTACGCTGTAAATCGTATCCGAGTCAAACAAGCCTCCTCGCTCGAGATGAGACTCTTTGGAAACCACAGTCTGAGTGCCCACGAGCTCCCAATAGAACATACCATATTGTTGTAGTATGCTATTGACCCATGACTGAGGACACTCAAGGTGAGTATACTCGAAACCCTTCTGCTTCTCCGTTGTCATACAGTCCTCCTTTCGTCTTCAAGCGTGCCTGCTGTGCTCATATTTTCTTGTGATGTTCCACGAAGAGACACTCAGGCGCAACTCTCGGGAAATAATAGCCTACAATTATATGATTGTCAAGAGGGCGCGCGCAGAGTTCAAGCGGCCCTTCTCAGTTTACTGAAGCTATCCTGATTGAAGACAATTTCATCTACAAAGGTAGTGTTTTCGGAGACTTTTTACATAAAGACTTTTTGCTAACATTTTGCTAACGCACCAAAAGAAAAGTGGTAGCACAAAACAGCACAATAGCTTCAAGAAGTGGTCTCGGCTGTTAGGGGGAAATGGACTGGGTGGAAGCCCAAGGCACTATTCAGCACAACTCTCGTAGAACTCATAACCCGAAGGCGGTTGGTACGAATGCAAGTAACAACAGGGGGTCGGAAACGCCAATTGTGATTAGAGTTGGTTAGGTGCTTGACTAAAAATACGAAATTTCGGTGGATACCTGACGGTGGCTGGTTCAATAGTTGCTTCATAGTGAATGCCTTAGAGTGATCAAGTATAGTTAATGCTTCTGATTTGGCGAGAGCCTGCATACACACAACTCGCTTATCCGTATGTTATATCAATCACCTTCCTGAATTGGTGTTCCAAGGCCATATTTCTTACCTCTCAAGGTATATGGGGCAATTCCTCCCTCAAGTTGACCAATGACGGCATCTCTCACAGCCTTGAGGTCTATAGCGCCGCAGCAGACAATCTGCCCCTTTGATTCAGTGGCCTTGAGGACATGATACTTGTCCGAATCTGAACTCACGGCAATATTTGGGTTGTGCGTGGTTAGAATAAACTGCCGATTCTCCTTGCCGCCCCGAAGTACGGATACTACATCCTGGTATACCGTGGCAACATCAAGCGCATCTTCTGGCTGGTCTATCACTATAGGCATGGTGCCGGCTGAAAGCGCGATGAGCAACAGAGCAGTGCACTTCTGTCCAATCGAAAGCTCCGACAGCGGATAGAATTTGCCGTCTTCTTTCAAGTACTCTATTTTAGGCACGTCTTCTGGAATACATTCGTATGGGATAGCCAAGCAGTCCTGTGTCTTTGTCTCGTCTGCCCATATAGCATCAATCAGTTTGTGCGCGCTTTCAGGTGAAAGTTCGCTGGCATTGGCCAATTGGAATTCGCCCTTCTTAATGACCAAATCGACAAATTCTCTAGGTGTAAGATTGTTGGTCACTGACCTAAGACTCTGTCCTCTGATTCGAGTACGCTTGGCCAATTCTTCTACCGCCTGGCTGTAGGACGTCCTATCAGCACCCGGTTCTATAGTAAGTCGTAATCTTCCGCTATTTACATCGGTCAGCCACTGGTAGAAGTCCGCTCTAGCTTTGTGCCGACCTGCCAATGCATTCTGAAGGTCGTTAAGCAATATATCACGCTCTTGTGCATGCGTCACAAACTCTGCTGCTTTGTTCTGCACCTCAGAGTACCTTGATCTAAGTTGTTCAAGTTGCCTTTGCTTAGTTGTCCTCTTGTTAGCGAGAGCCTGCTCCTGCCCCCCGATCTTGGTTAAGAAGGCTTGATATTCCTTGTTCCACTCGGCAAGCTTGACCTCGAATCCTTTGCGGTGTTCGGATTCCTCTTCGGCAAGAGCACGACTATACTCGTCCGCAGCATTCTGGACGGTGTCCTTCAATTTCTTAGAAGCATTTCTGATACCATTGAAAGTCAGGGAGAAATCAATGTCTTCCATGTCCTCTTGGAGGGGTGTCGGGGGCTCTTTAGTCAGTTGCTCATCGATAAACTTCTGTATTACCGTCTTCAGTGTTGAAGCCTCTTCAAAGGCAGAGTCTAGCGCCGACTTTCGCCTATCGTATTTCTCCTTCAACTTAAACATATCGTGCTCAAGAATCTTGTTAAGCTCCTTTATTTCTTCTTCAGCTGTCTTTATTTCGCCTAGTAGCCGCGCACATTCTTCACTAGCGTTGAGGGACTCAACATATTCTCTTGTAGAATCTCGTAATGCTGTTCTAATGTTTTCAATTGTTCTATTGTGTTCATAGATGTCGATAAGTCTATCTATAAGTTTCAACTGCGCGGCCGGATCCCGCGAGATGTCGATTATTTCGTTCTGGCTGTAAGCCAATATCGGAAAAAGGCCTCGTATGTCGGCCTCGCAGAGCGTATCTTCCGCTATGTTATGCAAGGTTATGGGATTGTCTTCCCCATCGTAGAATCTGGTAATGCGATAGCTGGCGCCGGACTGCGTCACTATCTGCAGAACAACGGAACCCCCGATGCCAAGCTGTTTTTCCAACTTGAGACTCATATCTTCCCTAATGAACCCGATATCCGAGGGCTGATTCAAAACAAAACGCAAGAATTCTATTATTAGAGACTTGCCAACGCCCTTACCCCCGATGATGCTGTTTAACCCTTCGTGAAAGTCACATTTCTGAGCTTCGAGAAAGCCTTGCGTAAACTCCATTGATACTATCCTTGGGTAAGCGTATTGAGGGAAGTCAGCTGCTTTAATCCGGATATCAGGGTCGTAGAAGCACTGACGCAGTGAATGTATGCTCATGTCACCCATTTTGAAACAAGATACGTCGCTTCCGATCTGTGAAAGATTGTGTGCATCAGAAGCCCTGAAGGTAGCAAGTTTGCGGCGATAGGCTGCGTCAGTCCCATCGAGGTACTTAATGGTCTCATCATTAGTTATTTGAGCCCCCAGCAAATTGGTGTTCTGTACTATTTGAGTCCTAGCAACTCCCTTAATCTCTTTCAATACGCCGCTTTCGGAATCTGCGTGAGCAAGACAAGGTATACCGTCATTCTTGGCAATGGTATTGATGACTTGGTTTACATCACCTTCGGCTAAAACATCAGTTCGACCTCTCTTATCCTTCGTCAACTTCAACTGTGATAAGAGGTCGTTTATTTCCAAGGTGCCCTTCGATGGGTCAAAGATAGCCAAGATATGAATATTTCTCTCACCGCCTTGCGCTGTTATCTCGACTCCACCAAATACGGTTACACCACTACCGATAGCAGCCTTCTTTAGCAAGTCGACCCAATCTCCCGTATTGTGGTCAGATACACAAATGGCGTCCAATTGCATTTCCTTGGCCTTTTTGATTATATCTGGTGGCGTCATGGACTTGTCTACCTTATTCTCCAACGATGCCGGAGTGTGTACATGGAGGTCGACTCTTCTCCACTTGAGTCCCGACAACGATTCTGCCATATCTGTGCCTCCTGAATTCGGTGCAATGCGGTGCAAAGCAATTGCCCGAATTTTAGCATCTAACACGATAGCAGTCAACGAATAACCCAATCTATAGATTTTTTTGCGGGTTAATAGTTGTGATTTGATCAGGCTTAACCTGCCCAACCGGAAGGAGTTAGAGCCCGAGACGGTTTGACTTTGGAGGGACCGCAATTAGGTGTATGCTAGGACATAGACCAGTATGTTCGTTATGCAGCTGACTAGTTGTGGCAGTGTAGACAATTGCATTATATGCGGAGCGAAAGTATAATCCTTGTTCGAAAGGAGGCAAGCGGCCTCCGCCTTTTCTAGACCCTGCTTTGGGACCATGAGGTCGGCGGTTCAAATCCGCCCACCCCGACCAGTTATACATAGTGTCCCCTAAATTTCCCCTTTCTCCTGTCTCTAATCAAGTTGCACCAAATCCCTAATTCCCTTAATATGCTTGGTGAAGATGCCTAAAGCTCGTGTCAACGGAATCAATATCTTTTATAAAGTCCAGGGCAGGGGTGAACCCCTGATACTGATAATGGGGTTTGGCGGGGAGTGCGGCGACTGGGTCCTCCAACTGCGTGCCTTTAAGAAGCATTACCGCGTAATCACTTTCGATAATAGGGGTGTGGGGAAGAGCGATAAACCCCGCGAGCCTTATTCTACAAAGACGATGGCGGATGACGTTGTGCGCTTGATGGACTATCTGGGGATTGACAAGGCACACATTTTAGGGACGTCTATGGGCGGTATGATTGCGCAGGAGGTCGCTATAAATCACCCGGAAAGGGTGAGGAAACTTATCCTGGCGAGCACCAGCGCAGGGCGGGACGAAAAGAGCAGGCATTCTCCGGTGTTGCTTAAGGCGATGGGTCTCAAAGAGGACTTCTCCGACGAAGATATCAAAAGCGTGGATATCGGCAAGGTTATGACATCTTTGAACGCTCATGCTTTCAGCAGCGGGATGATTAAATTGATGGCTGTGCCTTACTGCTGGTTACGCATGAAACTGTTTGGCATCAAGGGTCTGAAGGGGCAATTTGAAGCTGCTATGACTCACAGCACGCTTGACAGGTTGCACCTGATCAAGGCACCGACGCTGGTTATTACAGGGACAGAGGATAGGATTTTACCGCCGCACTTATCAGATTTGCTGGCGAGCAAGATACCTAATGCTAGGCTGGTGAAGATCGAGGGCGGTTCGCATACTGTTATGGCGGAGAAGAGGGGCAGGTTTAACCGGGAGGTGCTGGATTTCCTGGCATCCAGGGAAGGCTGAATAGGGGAGAGACAGAGGGGGTGGGGACGCAGGGTTACCTGCTTATGCAGGATGGAACTGAACATAAAGTTGGCGATGGCCTGTCTGAAATTGAGTGCTTTCGCTGCGGCGTTTGCTGCGCGCGCTACCGGCCAAAAGTCACATTAAAGGAGATAAAACGTATTGCCCGCAAGCTGGGTATGTCTACCGATGCGTTCTCGTCGGCGTATGTTCGAGCCGTGCCGACCAAAGAGGCTTACATTTTGCAGAATTCTGCTGACACCTGTCCTTTTCTAAGATGGGATGAGAGAGGTGCTGAAGCTACGTGCTCTATCCATGCCTTCAGGCCGGCAGCCTGCCGTAATTGGGTACCGACTCTATCTCGACCCGAATGCCGGGAAGGGCTGGCAAAATTGAAGGCTGGTAGTGAATTATTGCTGCCTCATGATATGTATGAATCAGGCAAGGAAATAGAGAGGCTTTCTGCAGTGATGAGGAATAGCAAGGGCGTGTAGGTTGATGGGGGTCTCTTGTTTTAGACCGCTTTAACCGCCTTTGGGCGGGGCAGGCCTCGAATTCGCTTTGTTCTCCAGGGAAGAGCCATCAGCAGCCGGCAGCGAGATAAGGAACGTGGTGCCTTCTCCTACCTCGCTCTTGACCTTAATCTCTCCCCCGAGTTGTTTTACTATGTCATAGGTTATCGATAGGTCTAACCTTGTGCTCTGTCCTTCCGCTTCTGTCGATGGCAAAGGCTCGAAGATTTTGCCCAGGTTCTCGGGAAGGATGCCGCCGCCAGTGTCAGAAAAGAGCACCTCAACCTTACGACCGTTTCCATCATGTTGTCTTGTTTCTATGTTGAGCTTGCCGCCATTAGGCATTGCTTTTTGAGCGTTCAGAAGTATGTTGAGGAAAACTTGCTGAAGCTGCTGCGTGTCGCCTCTGACGGGGGGGAGCTCGGGCTGAAGTTGTGTGAGCAGTTCCACATTGTTCATCTCGAGGTGCTGTCTGACGATGGATAAGGTATCGCCCACGACCTGATTTACATCCACTGCTCCGTTGCCTGTTTTGGAATACTTTACGAAGGAAATCATTTTCTTTATGATGTTCTTGCTTCGCTGCAACTCCTTTTCGATATTATTGAAATACTCAGCGCTATTTCTTAGGGCATTGGTCATCTCTTGGGGAGGATAAGGTTTCTCCGACGCCCTAATCCCAAGCTGGGCATAGCCGGAGATGGCAGTAAGAGGATCGTTTAACTCGTGGGCGACTGAAGCAGCGATATAGCCCATTGCTGACAACCTCTCCGATTGGACCTTGCCTGCCATCAATTTCTCCAGTTCCTTCGTCTTTGCTTCGATCTGCTCTGCAAGTTGGGCATTCCATTTAGCTATTTCAGCAGAGGATGTCTCAAGGCGTGCCGCCATCGAGTTGAAGGAATCTGCCAATTGCCCTAAATCCTTCGGTTGCATCGGAGGCAAGCGATAGCTAAGATTGCCGGACGCTATCTGGGCTGTACCCTTGGCGAGGGTTTTGATCTTATCCGATAGCGCGCGACCTAGCATTAATCCTACAACTACGAACAGCAATATCAGTATGCCCATGACAATCCAGAATATCACCGCCACCTCATTGGCTGGTGCGAAAGCCTCGGAGGCAGGCATAATGCCGACGAAACTCCATTTGGTACCGGCCCATGGCACTAGCGGGTTGATTCCAGCTACTACGGCGCACAATTTTGTGCCATCCTCGCTATATTGGATCATCTGATGCTCGGGGGGCATTTGGGAGCCTTCGCCAAAGAAGACTATCTTCTGAAAAAGCTCTGCTTGGTCTGGTCCTGCGATGATATTACCGTCTCCGTCGATGAGGCAAACGTAGCCTGTTGCGCCAACCTTTACACGATTTATTATCTGCCAGATATTATCCATGCTCATCTGGGCAATTAGAACCGAGGTGACTTTAGAATTACTATCCAGAACCGGAGAAGCGACTTGGATGGCTAAGGTATAGGGATCGGTGGAAATTGTCGTATCTGACATGGAGGGAATGCCTTGGATTGCTCTTTGGAACAGAGTATTGTTCGCCCACTCGCCACTGGAGCTGTTGTTGGTCGAGGTGATTACGTGGCCGTTTGTGTCAAGCAAGGCAACGTTTTCAAAGGTGCCGTAGAACATCTGTACCCTTTTTATCTCCGCAAGCTTCTGGGTAGGCGTAGTATCAGGAGATATGACCGCAGGGTCTTGAGATAACATAGATGCATCACCTAAGCTACGGGCCAGGAGGGCTCCTATTTGCTCGGCGGCTTGAGTTGCTACGCCATCCAGTCGTACCTCGGCGCTTCTGGCAGCCGAATTAGCCATGTAATTGCTGCTAACAACGATAGCAACGGAACCGGCAATAATGGTCACGAGCACTATAGGCAGGATGATAGAGCCTGCCACACTTCTCGGGGACAGGCCTGAAACAATAAGCCTCCGAATGATCCTAAGACTTTGCTGAAACTTCACTATGCCAGTCTCCCTTAAGATAGCTGTATTTTACCTTACCTCTGCACAGATATGACCTAACAAATGACAAGCCAAACCGCTAATATCCCGCTCCTATCGTACTCATAGCAGTATCCATTCCACAATGACGAATAGGTACTAATGCGTCTCGGACTTTTCACCTATTCCCAGGCGATTTCACATTGCAGCGGGAATGTTGCCCCCCGAGTTCTGGGGGGCGTACAATGAGAGGAAGGGAAAGAAGCGTCAATTGATGTATTTCTTGGACGAGTTTCATAAGAGATAAAGAGAGCCTTACAGACAGATGCAGATGATTTTGAAGCCCTTGTCCTAATATCTTCGCTATCTCTATTCCCAGCTATCTATGGAAATGGCGTTGGAGGTATAATGCAACATCCTTTCGACTACACGATTTCATCGCCGAGAATGGGTATGAGATAGCAGGAGTTCATGAGGAAGGTATCTGACAACGCCCAAGGCCAAAGTTCAGGAGACCTTGATCCGTTACCCGATTAGAAAAATTAGATAGTCCATTTTGGGCGGCTTATGCCTTTGAATAAAGCCGCCCAAAATGGTTGTGGCTTAACTGCTCAGTCTCACTATTTGCGTGATAGTATCAGAGAAAGCCCGTAAAGGACGAGGCCCCCTAAGATAGCCCAGAAAAGGCCCTGAAAGAATCCGCCGGCCTTGGCTGCTCCCGAATTGCCTACAGCGCCACAAATGCCCCAGACCAGCCCGAGGACTGCTTCGGCTATTGCCCCATAGAGGAACAGCTTTTCCGATGTGAACGATAGGTTGACCTTTACTTCTTTCTCCTCTTTTTTCTCTGCCATTGTAAGTCCTCCTTCCTGGCCCTAGACTTTAATTGAGAGAAGCCCAAAAGTCAAGCCTAATAAAACGAGGATATTTGTTAATCTCCTTTAACCCCAGTATCCGTCTTTTTCCTGGGAAGGGAAGATTTTGGGGGTACCACCAGCGTCCCTGACAAAGGGAGAATTATCGCTGCTTTCCTTTTGGCTTTCCGAACGCTTTGCTCGCTAAAGATGACCTTGCGGTGTTGTTTTGCATCCGATTTTATGATATTATCGTACCAATAGATAGATAGTATGTAAGGGAGCATTAACAGGAGGCGATATCGGATGTACGACCTCGAGTTTGAAGAAATAGCCATGAGCACTTGGGCAGTGCTTCGCCAGACTTCGATTGCAGTGAACAAGGCAGCTGAGGTTAAACTCGCCAAGGTAGGCTTGACACCTGAGAAGGCTGCAGTACTGTGGGCCTGCAAGGACTATCCAGGGACGTTGACCCCCGCTGAGATAGCGCGCCTGGTTTTCAGGGAGAACCAGACCATCGCGGGATTGCTCAACAGGATGGAGAAGG
>Ga0315281_10008131_pt1 | contig 14678 bp, 10 predicted proteins | sample YL17G07_0_MG_FD_204540 | JGI IMG/M metagenome (GOLD analysis project Ga0315281, IMG submission 204540) | Sediment microbial communities from Yellowstone Lake, YNP, Wyoming, USA - YL17G07_0 | ecosystem: Environmental > Aquatic > Freshwater > Lake > Sediment | place: USA: Wyoming | collected...
GGACTACTTCCATTTTTACGACGAATCCAAAAATCCCAACCTGAAACTCGCGCCCCATGGCCGGCCGGGACGCAAGGGCCAGGACCACATCTATCCCATCAACCTCCCGGGCATCTCGGTCCTCATGCTTCCCTTTTACGGCCTCAGCTTCCTGGCCAAGGGCAAGCTCCTCACTTTCCTTCTTAAGGGAAGCCTGTCGGTCTGGGCGGCATTGCTCGGTGTTCAATTCTATTTGCTTGCGCTTCAAACCTGGAAACGGGAGCGCCTGGCCCTCAGGCTCTGGCTCCTCTATGCCTTCACCGCGCCCGTCCTTTTCTACGCCATCCACCTCTACCCCGAACTGCCTGTGGCGCTTATCTGCATCCTCATCTACCGCAAGATCACCTCGTCCGAAAAACTCGCCGCCCGCCACTATCTCTTGTTCGGCTTCCTCCTCGCCCTCCTGCCCTGGTTCGGCCTGAAGTACGGCGTCTTGTCCTGGTCGCTGGCGATCATCGTCGCGTACTATGCCGTCAAGGTCCGGCGCGAAGGGGCCAAAGTCCTCATCCCGCTCCTTGCCGTTCCACTCCTGAGCCAGGGCTTGTTCCTTTTTTATACCTACGAGCTCTACGGCACGGTCTCGCCCTTCTCGATCTACCGGGGGGTGATCACGCCGGACCGGGTCCAGGAGGTCAGGGAAGGCTACCTGGGCGTCCCGTTCCGCCAGCGGGTCGAATCCTTCTTCGAATACTTTCTCGACCAGCGGGACGGACTGCTCCCCTACGCGCCCTTCTATCTCTTTTCCTTCCTCGGGCTCGTGGCGGCCTTCCGCGCCAGGAGGCGGGACTTCTGGGCGTTTCTGGTGCTCACCGGACCTTATCTCGCGGCCCACGCTCTTTTCACCGAACGCGGCGGGTTCAGCCCTCAGGCTCGTCCCCTGGCGTCGATCTCCTGGGTGATGATGACCCTCATCGGCGTCTTTCTCGTGCAGAACCGGCGCCCCATGTTTGCGACCCTGTTCAAGGCCGCGGCGGCGGCGAGCCTGGCCGTGGCCGCACTCCTGCTGACCCACCCGTCGTTCCTTTATCAGCCGACGTCCCATGAGTTCACGAGCCGGCCCGGGGACCTTTTTGTATTTCTGAGCAACATCCGCTTTTTCGTGCCGCCGCTCCTGCCGTCCTTCATCAAGATCCCGAACGAGCATTACCTGCCGAACTATCTCTGGCTGGCGGCCCTGGCCGCTTTCATCCTGACCTACGTCCTGGTGCGGCCTCCCAAGGCGCGAGCGGGAGATCGCATCTTCCCCGCGGCCCTGGTCTATGTCTGCCTCATCGCCGGTTTCGGCCTTTGGGTGCTGTTTCCGCGGCCGGCCCTCTATCCCGCGCAGACGATGTTTCCGTCACCTCAGAAGGCGCTGGCCTTTTATCAGTTCCCGATGGGCAAGGGGGTCATCATCAAGCCGCCCGCCGACCTCTACCTCCACCAGGAAAAAAATTACACGATCCTGTTCAACACCAAAATCAGGCTTGAAAAACTGCGCCTCACCTTCGGCTCGGACAAGGGGGAGTTCGACGTGCAGATCCGGTACTTCGATATCCCGATCTTTGAGGGGAGGGTCTCACGCGAGACCAGGGAGCTTGAGCTGGCGACGCCGGCCTGTTATCCGAACAGGAACCTTAATCTGTACGGGTTCGAGGTCAGGCTCCGAAAACTCTCGGACGAGAACATGCTGACCAACCCTTTCCTCGTCCGCTTCATCCCTGCGGGGTATTGACCCGGGGATAGGCGTTCATCTCCAGGCTTAGGGCAAAGGACTCCGCGCCCGCCGCCCGGAATTTTTTCAGACCCAAAGAAGCCACCATGGCCGCGTTGTCCGTGCACATCTTGGGAGAAGGGATGGCGAACTCGAGCTTCTGTTCGCGGGCGAATTCCTCGAACTCCGCCCTCAGCCTTTTGTTGCGCGCGACCCCGCCGCAGAGCAGGACGGCTTTGGCCGGATGGTCGGGCAGGGCCCGGGCCAGGTTCTCGAGGATCGACCGGGCCACGACCTCCTCGAAGCTGGCCAGGAAATCCGCGAGCTTGCGGCTGTCCTTGGTGATCTTGTTGTCGCGAATGATCCTCAGAGCGGCGGTCTTGAGCCCGCTGAAGCTGAAATCCAGGCTCCGGTCCGACATCCGGGGCGCGGAGAACGGAAAGGCCTTGGGCTTGCCGCCCTCGGCCAGTTTCTCGATGACCGGCCCGCCGGGGTAGCCCAGGCCCAGGAACTTGGCGACCTTATCCAAGGCCTCGCCGGCCGCGTCGTCCCGGGTGCGTCCCAGCACGGCATAAGCCAGCGGTTTTTCCAGGAAGAAAAGCGACGTGTGCCCGCCCGAGACGACCAGGGCCAGGGCGGGAAAGGGCAGGCCGGGGTTTTCGAGCAAAGCCGCGTCGATGTGGGCCTCGATATGGTCCACGCCGACCAGGGGCTTCTTGGTGTGATAGGCCAGGCCTTTGGCGAAGGACAAACCCACAAGGAGGGAGCCGATGAGGCCCGGCCCCTGGGTCACGGCCAGAAGGTCGATCGCATCCAAATCCACCGCGGCCCGGTCGAGGGCTTCGCGCACGACTCCGTCGATGGCTTCGATGTGCCGCCTCGAGGCCAACTCGGGGACCACGCCGCCGTAGGGCGCATGGACATCATCCTGGGACAGGACGATGTTGCTCAGGACCCCGGACTCTTCGCTGAGAACCGCGGCCGACGTTTCGTCGCAGGACGTTTCGATCCCCAGGACGCGCATCGGCCCTACGCTTTCTTGACCCGGGCCAGGTCGGTGAGGCTCTTCTCGTAGGGCGGCTGGGCGATGCCGTTCTCGGTGATGATGCCGGCGATGTACCGCGCGGGGGTGACGTCGAAGGCGGGGTTGCGCACCGGCACATCGGGCAGGGTCAGCAGAGCGCCGCCCGCGTACCGGACCTCGTCCGCGGACCGTTCCTCGATGGGGATCTCGTCGCCGGTGGCCAACAGCAAGTCAACCGTGCTGAACGGGGCGGCGATATAGAAAGGAATGGAATTCTCCTTGGCCAGGACCGCCACCCCGTAGGTGCCGATCTTGTTGGCGCTGTCGCCGTTGCGGGCGATGCGGTCGGCCCCGGTCACGGCCACGGAGATCTCGCCGCGCCGCATCAGGTGCCCGGACATGTTGTCCGTGATCAAGGTGAAGGGAATGCCGGCCTTGTGGAGCTCCCAGGCCGTGAGCCGCGCGCCCTGCAGGAGCGGCCGCGTTTCGTCCACGAAGACCCTGATCTTTTTGCCCTCCTCGAAGGCCGCCCGGATGACGCCCAGGGCGGTGCCGTAGCCGGCCGTAGCCAGCTCGCCGGCGTTGCAATGAGTCAGGATGGTGTCCCCGTCGCTGATGACGGTCCGGCCCCAGGCGCCGATGCGATGGCAGGTCTCGAGGTCCTCCTTCTCGATGGCCAGGGCTTCCTCGAGCATGAGGTCCTTGAGGTTTTCCAGGGGAACGGGCCTGTTGTTCTCAAACGCGGCCCTCATCCGCTCCAGGGCCCAGAAGAGGTTGCGGGCCGTGGGCCGGGTCTTTTCCAAGCGGTGGACCATCGCTTCGAATTTTTCCTCCACCTTGTAACCCGATTTCAGTTTGGAGATGCTCAGGGCCAGGCCGAAAGCCGCCGCCACCCCGATGGCCGGGGCGCCGCGGATGACCATCTGCTCGATGGCCGCCGCCACCTGGTCGTGGTCCAGGCAGGTGACGTACGCCTCTTTGTGCGGCAGGAGCCGCTGGTCGATCATGACCACCTTTCCGTCTTTCCATTCGATCGTCGGCAGCATGCTTACCCCTGAACGAGTGACTCAGAAACGCCCTCACTATATCAATAATTCAAGGAAAAATTAAGTGCCGGGATAAGAATTAAGGTCAAACCCGGCGATTCCGTCCGGGGCCTCCAAACTTGACTTTTGGGGCTGGAAGCGTTAATTTCTGAAGGTCATTCAGAATCGAAGACACAACTTCCGTTGCCTTCAAAGGAGGAATAGATGTTTCTATTCGGACCAGTAGGACCCCAAGAACTGCTCATCATCCTGGTCATCGTTGTCATCATTTTCGGAGCCAGAAAGCTCCCCGACCTGGGAAAATCCCTGGGCGAGGGCATCCGCAATTTCAAGAAATCCATCAGCGGCAAGGAAGACGACACTCATCCCGATAAGCCCAACCCTCCCGACAAACCCAAGGGATAATGAAACGGACCATCGAAAAGCTCCACCAGGAGCGCCGGGAGAAGGAAGAGGCTTTTCAAAAAAAGCTCGATGAGCTGAAAAAAGAGCCCTCTCTATCCCCTTTCCCCGCCGAAACCTCCCTGGAGGAGCGCCTCCGCAGCCTGGAAAGCCGGGTTCAAGCCTCGGAGACCCTCGGCCGCAAGCTCAAGGAAGCCGTTTTGCCGTTGGGACGCAAGGACATCACCCGGGAAACCGAGCAGAAGGCCTTCAGCCGGGATGTCCTGGCTGCTTTGCGCGACCTGAAGGAGCTTTTCGGCCAGGGGCTCCGCCGCCAGGCTGAAGCCCTTTCCTCCCTCCACGGCCTGCTTTCGATGACCGCGGACCTCACCGACGCCAAGGACAAGGAATGGGACGCCCTGGGCAGCAATCACGTGGGGATGATCTTCAAGAGCATGGAGTGGCGCGTGGACGGTTTGGCCGCCGCTTACGAAGACGTCCAGATCCTGATGAAAAAGTTCCTCCTCCTGGAAGACAAGCTGACTCGTCTGCTGGCCCAACTGGACGAGAAAAAGTTGCCTACCCGGGCCGACGTCGCCGAGATCCTGGAACCCATCCGCGACTGGCGCTACGCCGGTTTTGAGAACAGGTTCCGGGGCCGGGAGGACGCAGTCCGGGTCCAGCAGGAATCCTACGCCGGGTATTTCAAAAAGGGCGGCAAGGTCCTGGACCTCGGCTGCGGCCGGGGCGAGTTCCTGGAGCTGTTGAAGAAGAACGGGGTCCAGGCCGAGGGTTTGGACATCAATGGCCTCATGATCGATGCCTGCCTGGACAAGGGGTTGAACTGCCGTCAGGGCGACATTCTCGAGGGACTGGCCTCCCGCGCGGACGCGTCCCTGGACGGCGTTTTTTCCTCGCAAGTCATCGAGCATCTGCCGCCTGCCTCGATCCAGAGGCTCATCCAGCTGGCCTCCGCCAAGCTGGGCCCCTCCGGCGTGCTGATCCTCGAGACCGTCAATCCTCTCTCCCTTTTCGCCCTGGTCAACATCTACTTTCTTGACCTGTCCCACCTCACGCCCGTACATCCCCTGGCGGCCAAGTTCCTGCTGGAGACGGCCGGGTTCAAGGACGTGACCATCCGCTATTCCGCCCCGCTGGAGCGGGAAAAGCTCCAGAACCTGCCCGGGGCCGACGCGTTCGCGTCCGTCCTCAACCGCAACATCGATGCCTTGAACGACCTGCTCTTCGCTCCGCCGAACTACGCCGTGATAGGAACAAAACGATGACGACCGAGATCTATGCCGGGTTCGACCTGGGCGGGACGAACCTGAAATACGGACTGATGGACGACAAGGCCGCGGTCCTGACCAAGAACAGCGTGCCCACGCCGGCCACCGCGGCCGAGCTGATGACCCTCATCGGGACGGTCTGGGAAGGCCTGAAAAAAGAGGCCAAGCACCCGCTCAAGGCGGCGGGGCTCGGCTTTCCCGGGATCTTCAGCCTGAAGGACCGCAAGATCCTCCAATCGCCAAACCTGGCCGAGCTCGATAATTTCGACCTGAACGCGGGGCTGGCCAATGTCATCGACGCCCCCTTCTGGGTCGACAACGACGCCAATCTGGCTGCCTACGGCGAATGGAAATGCGGGGCGGGCCAGGGCGCCCAGAGCCTGGTCTTCCTGACCGTGGGCACGGGCATCGGCTCGGGACTGATCCTCGGCGGTGACCTCTGGCACGGGGCCTGCGGTTTTGCCGGCGAGCTGGGCCACATCACCGTCAACCCCGATGGCGACCGGTGCAAGTGCGGCAACCAGGGCTGCCTGGAGACCGAGGCCGCGGCGCCCAAGATCGTCCGCAACTACATGGACCTGAGCCGGACCAAGAAGCCCCTGGCCGCGGAGGAGATCTATCAGAGGGCCGTCAAAGGGAACACGGCCGCCCGGAAGAGCTTCGCCATCGCCGGGCACTACCTCGGCATCGGCCTGGGCATCGTCATCAACCTCCTCAACCCGGAGAAGATCCTCCTGGGAGGCGGGGTCATGATCACGGGCGAATTCCTCCTGCGGGCGGCGGTCGAGGAAGCCCAGCGCCGCTCCTACAAAGCCGCGTTCGCCTGCTGCTCCATCGAACGGGCCAGCCTGGGGAACGACGCCGGGTTCATGGGCGCGGCCCAATGGGCCAAAGAGCAGCTCTCCAAGAAAAGGAGCAAGCCCTAGCCGGGGTCCCTTTCCGGCGCCGGGCCTGCAACGACTCATCCCTGATTGAAGTTTTCAATAGACGGCTCGAATGAAGTCACGAAAGGAGTTCCGATGATGAACCGCTTGCTGAGAGCGTTCCTGATCGCCGGCCTGCTCGTCGGGCTGGCCTCCGCGGGTTGGGCCCAGCGGCAATACGGCATGATCCACGGCCGGGTCCTGAATTCGGCCCAAAAACCCCTGGCCGACGTCTCGGTCCTCCTTTACGGGACATCGCTCATGGGCTCCAGGACCTACATCACCGGCAAGAGCGGCGATTACCATTTCATCGGCCTCCTGCCCGGCACGTACATGCTCCGGCTGGAACTGCCCGGGTTCAAGACCCAGGTCCGCAAGGACATCAACGTCGAACTGGGGAAGACGGTGGAATGGACGACCAGCCTCGAAGCCACGGCCGGCGGAGAGATGGCCGCGGAAGAGGAAGTGGCGGTGCTCATCCCCTCCCCGATGATCGACATCCGCAGCCCGGCCATGAGGACGGTTTATGGCACCCTGCTTCTGTCCACCCTGCCGACCAACCGCGACCTCTATGACTTTCAGAACACGTTGCCCGGCGCGGTCACCGAAGACATGGAATTCCTCCGGACGTCCTCGATCCTGGGCGGCACCGTGCGGAGTCAGCTTTCCACGTTCGACGGGGCCTTCGTCAACGACCCTGTTGATTTCAGCCTCATGGCCAACATCAACGTCGAGGTGCTGGATTCGATCCAGTTCGAACAGGCGGGCCATCCGGCCGAATCGGGCCAGACCGGGTCCACCTATGTGAACATCCTCACCAGGGCCGGCGGCAACCACATGACCGGCAGTCTGGCCGCGTACGTGGGAGGCACCGACCTGAACAAAACTCTCATCAGCCAGGATGAGATCAGCCGCCTGCACATGTCCCCTCCGGAAAAGTACAGCGCCTACGGAGATTTTTCCCTGTCCCTGGGCGGGCCGATCCTGGAGGACACGGTTTGGTTCAACCTCAACGCCCGCCATCTCGCCTGGGACCGGATCAACCCCCTCACCCCGGAGAACCGGATGGCGGCCCTCCAGCTTTACTCCCCGCACTATGACCTGAAGTTGGGGGAATGGCTGATCTTCGGCAAGGTGACCTTCGAATACGACAAGACCCTCCGCTATTCCGGCGTGTTCGATTACCACACCGCCTATGAGCCGGTATCCTTCGACAGCGTCTCGCCGGCCTCGTCGTTCGAGTACACGTCGATCCTACAGAGCGAGACGGTCGTCACCACGACCCATCAGCTCATGTACCTGCTCGACCCCACCACGCTGGCCGAGGCCCGCGGAACGTACGTCCATCGGGCCCGCCCCTTCACACGGCGGGATGACAAGACGTACACCTCCTACGATTTTACCCAGGATGTTTTCTTCGGAAGCGCGCCGTTCAACGACACGCAGAGGAGCTCCCGGCTTTCGGGCCTGGCCTCGATCACCAAGTACGCGGACGATTTCCTGGGGGCCGGCCACGAGTTCAAGGTCGGGGCCGAATTCGAGCAATCCGAGGGAAGCCGCGACTGGTTCAAAGCCAACCCCTACAACACCTTCTGGTACGATCTCGCCAACAGCAACCCGTACTTCTACTCGCCCGCTCTGAAGCAGGGCCGGCTCAGCATCTCCCCCTGCCCGGCGGCAGCCGAGGCCTGGGCCCCCAAGACCGGCATCCGCCGCATATCGGCCTTTGCCCAGGATAACTTCCGGGCCGGCCGGCTGGCCTTCGACCTGGGGGTGCGTTTCGATTATTCCTACCTCTACCTGGCCAACGAATCACGGCCTGACATCACTCCCACCTATAACCCGCAGCAGCAGACCTCGGGGCTGGCGACCAATGCCCTCCTGGCGGCCCTGCTCCTCCAGATGAAAAAAGACGGCCTGGTCCTGCCCCTGGCCGCCTACGACATCGCCTCGCGGTCCCTGGCCAGTTTCGTGACGTTCTCGCCGCGCGCGGGGTTTGTGATCGACCTGTTCGGCACCAACAAGACCGCGCTCAAGGCCTCGGCGGCCAGGTACCATGAGCCGTTCTGGGTCCAGATCTTCAGCTATGACCAGATCCTGGCCCCGACGACCCTGGACTGGCGCTGGAACGACCTCAACGGCAATGGGCTCATGGACCTGCCGGGGACGGACCGTTACGAGCTGGCCCACTACCCGAACCAGAGCACCGCCCTGAACAGCTACCTCAGCACCATCAAGGCGCCGTACACGGACGAGATCCAGGCCGGGATCGAGCACGAGCTCGTGCCCAACTTCAAGATCGGCCTGAATTTCATCTACAGGATCGACAAGAACATCATCGACAGCTTTGACGCCAATAACGGCTACGATGTGAACGCCCAGGACAGCAAGGGCCCGATCTGGATCCCCTTCAACTTCACCGACCCCGGCACGGACGGAGTCGTCGGCACGGGCGACGACCAAAGCCTCACGGTCTACGGTCTGCGCAAGGACCGGCCGGCGCCGTCCTACGTCATCGGCAACATCCCCGAGGCCCGGAGAAAGTACATGGCTGCGGTCCTGTCCTTCGATAAGCGACTGGCCGACAACTGGGAGCTCAAGGGCTCGCTCACCTACAGCTCCTACAAGGGCAACATCGGCGCCGGGTACACGGACACGAACTACCTGAACCCGGCCTCCAACGACCCCAACACCCTGCTCAACGCCTACGGCCCGCTGTTCTTCGACCGGCCCTGGCAGTTCAAGCTGATGGGCACCTACATCCTGCCCTGGGATATCATCGTCGGCGCCTACTTTCAGGCCTACTCGGGAATCCCCTGGAATCGGACTTTGGCCCGGGTCTATTTTCCCCTGGATTTCGCCGCGGCTTTCGGAGGGGTTCAGACGCCTTACGCCGCGGTCAACGCCGAGCTCCCCGGCTCACATCGCTACCAGGCCTATGTCAACCTGGACCTGCATCTGGAGAAAGCCTTCGCCTTCAGCGGGATGAAGCTGGCGGTCATCGCCGACATCTTCAACCTGCTCGGCCGGAAAGGCCAGATCCTCTACACCGACTCGGCGGCGACCCTGCATTTCGATGCGACCCCCGCGACGTACTCCCCGGCGGCCAATTACGGGCAGGTGGCCAGCCTCTACGGCGTGCGCGCGGTCCGAATGGGTTTGCGGCTGGGCTTCTAGGGTTCGTCTCCCCGGAGTCAACTGGGAGGGGGAACCCGCTCCGCGTTTCCCCCTTCCCGCGCTCGCCCCTCGCTCAGAGGGTGAAGGCCAGCGTTTTCCGCAGGGATTCGTCCCCGGTGGCGTTCTTGATCAGGATCCAGAACTGGTTCTTTCCCTTGCGCAGACGGTCGAGGTCCTTGTCGAAGACAAAGGGGATCTCCTTGCGGATGCTGCTCTTCATCTTCGCCTTGAGTTCCTCCTCGGTCGTCTTGACCGGGATCGAAGTCTTGGATTCCCAGTAAGTCTTGCCCTCGGAGTCCTTCAATTCAACCTGGATGTCGAGGACGGTCTCCAGGCTCTCCTGGACGGCCTTGAACCAGATGTTGGCTACGGGGATCTCCACGACCACCAGACCCTCGACGCGGTCCTGCTCCACGACCTTCTTCTGCACGTCCCAGGTGAATTCAAACAGGCTCTTCTCGCGGGTAAAGGTGGTTTTCTGGGCCTTGTCCTGGGCCTTGCTCAGCTCGGTCATGTAGGCCAGGTTGACCTCCCGAAGCGCGGTCAGGTCGTAGGTCACCAGCTGATAATTGCCGTTGCAGTTGGAGTCGTTGAAAACGACCGGGAACTGGCCGTAGTACCAGATCTCGGCACAGCGGTTCGTGCTGCCGGACATACCGGGAGGGTTGATGATCCGGTCGAGAGGGGGGCCGAACAGGATGTAGATGCGGCCGCGGTCGGTGAGCCAGCCCGACTTGCCCTCGCCGTGAAAAAGCTCATTGGACCGGGCGATGCGGCCCATGTATTCGACCTTGAACTCGTTCTCCTCGGTGGCGGGGTCGGGGTCGCGGCGTTTCCAGAACTCCTCGATGAACTGGGGCTTGTCCGCGTCGGGCATCTCGAGAAACGTTGTGCGCTCCTCGCCGGAGATGATGTAGCGCACCTGCGACAGGAATTCGCCGAAGGGCGGCTTGAGGTCCTGTTCGAGGTTGTACAAATGGCAGGCGGCGCCCAGGCAGATGAGCGCGCCCAAAACCGCCGTTACCAGGATCACCCGGCAGGTCCATCGGTATCTGTTCATGCGAGCACCTCTTCTTCCACTAGTCCTAACCTTATTTTAAGAGAATTCGATCCCAATGTCACATGATTAACCCCGATGGCCCCTTCGGCAGATCGGCGGGGATGAGGGGACTCAGGGGCTTGAGCCAAAAAACATAAGCGGTGAAATCGTGGATTCCGAGGTTGATAAGAAGGACGATGCGAGGAGTGCCGAGGCGAAATCCCCGACGGAAGAGGGTGGTGCGGAAGGTGGGAGTCGAACCCACAAGGCCTTTCGGCCATAGACTCCTGAGGCCTACGCGTCTGCCAGTTCCGCCACTTCCGCACCCGATCCATCAAAACTGTTTGTTCACCCGCGGCTGCCGGGGCTGTTTGGCGGAGGGTATTATAGCCATTTGCCAGGCCCGAGTAAAGCGCTCGACTTGACAAACTTCCGGCGCGCCCTTATCTTAGAATTACGTGATGGGAATGACTGAAACCCGTCCACAGTCCTCTCTTCGGCCCCCTCATTTCACATCCGCACAAGGAGGTTCGATGAAATTACTCGACCGCAGCCAGGTGGAAAAGCTCTCCAAGTTCAAGAGCGCGAAGTTCCCGGTCATATCGTTCTTTTTGGACACGGATAAGGCCCGCCTGAGCAAAAAAGAGATCGGCGTTTTTCTCAAAAACCTCGTCACCAGCGGCCGTGACCGACTGGAGGGCATGAATCTGGACAAGGAGGCGAAGGAGTCCGCGGTCAAGGACCTGGAGAAGATCACGGCCTTCGGCAACTCCCAGATCCTGAGCTTACATGACCCCGGGTTGGCCGTGTTCGCCTGCCACGGGGAGAATCTTTGGCAGGATTTCAGCCTGGCGGACGCCCCCCGCAACCGGATCATCTTCGACAAAAACGCCTACGTCCAGCCCCTCTCGTCCATCCTTGACGAGCACCGCCTCATTTGCGCGCTGCTCATCGACCGCAAAGAGGCCCATTGGTACGAATTCTCCATGGACGCGGGCCGTTTCCTGGAAAAGCTGATAAGCGACGTCCCGGCCAAGGTCAAGCCGGCCGGGTTCCTGGGATACAAAGCGAGCAATATCGAGCGTCACCTCAACGCCCATATCCATGAGCACTTCAAGAAAGCGGCGCAAATAACTTTCGACATCCTCAAAAAGAAGCCGTTCGACTGGCTGTTCGTCGGCACCGGGGACGAGCACCGGGCCGGCCTGGAGGATATGCTCCATCCCTACGTCAAGGGACGCCTGGTCGCCTGGCTCAAAGCGCGGCCGTCCGCCTCGGCCGACCAGGTCCTCAAGGAAGTCGTGGAGGTCGAACGCGGCCTGAAGAAGAAACAGGAAGATGACCTCGTCCTCAGGCTCACCGCCGAGCTGGAGAAGGATGGACGGGCCGTGTCCGGGCTCAGGGACACGCTGGAAAGCCTCAACTTGTACCAGGTCCAGACGCTCATCGTCACCCGGAATTTTTCCTCGCCGGGCTACATGTGCCGCGGCTGCAGCCGGCTCTTTTTGAGCGCCGAGCCCTGCCCGGCCTGCGGGGTGAAGCTGGAGCCGGTCCAGGACGTGGTGGACGAAGCCATCGAAGCAGCCATAGCCAAAGGGCTCCCGGTGAAACACGTCACACCCCCGTCAAAGCTCGACCGCTTCGGCAAGATCGGCGCCTTCCTGAAATACAAAAGCGCGACCGTCTGAGGATCTGACGAAATCTCCCGGCGGGGACCGGGCCCCAAAACGAGCTCGGGCCTTCGCTGATCCGGGCGAAGGCGTTCATCCGCGGCAAAACGGCCGGCGCGCTCAGGGCTGTCATTGGCAATATCAATTAAAAGGTCTAAAATTGGGCTTTGGCTTCGGTGAGAACGATGATCATCGGAAAAATGAAAACATCCGTCGGCTCATGCCTGGGGTGCGCCGCCTGGCTCCTCCTAGCCGGGCCGGTCGTGATGGCATATTCACCGGCCAAGCCGTCGTGGAACGTCGAACTCACCCTTGAGGTCAAAGGACAGTACAGGATGGAGGATAAGGCCGGGCCCAGAATCGGTCATTACGCCTTCACCGTTCATTGGAAAGGGACCATCGAGCGGGACGACGACGATTACCTCCTGCTCCACAACGAGGCCGCCCTCGAGGACTGGAAGGCGGATGAAAGCCCGGCGCCGATGACCGACGGCCGGTTCCTGGACTCCCAGGATTTCGCCGACAGGCCGGTGTTCCATTTCAACTACATCCTCGGCGAGAATGAGGAGGTCCAACTCGATTTCGCCATGGACGGGTTCCCCATCCCCGTCAACCCCTCCAATTACAAGTTTCCCCTGACTCTTCCGGCCTCCATCAGCAATTCGCAAGCCGGGGCCGAACCCGGTTACGAACGCTACATCACGCAAGGCTCCAACCGGATCAGCCTTCCCCAGGCGGCCGTCGAAAGCGGGCCCGTGAAAAAAGCTTTCGCCTGGGGATGGAAGCGAAACAACTGGAGACTCGAGCAGGATGCCACGGTCTATTGCTCGCAATCCCATAAGGCCGCGTTGACCGTATCTTTCACCCCCGCCCCCGCTCATTAGTCCGTTCTCATCGCCTCGACGACGCTTCATGTGTCATTGCGAAAAGGCCTGGGTTGTGAGGTCGACGCGGCTGGATACGCTCTTGTGCCGGCAGGGGACGCGGTGAGATCACCCTGGCCCCCAAAAGGCTTGGTGATGACTGGAAAAAAGCCCGGTGAGATTGCTTCGTCGGCAAGCTCCTCGCCATGACAACCCCCGGCCTAAAGTCGGGGAGAGATCAGGCGCGGGGATGGAATTGGTCGTAAACGCGCCGGAGCCGTTCGCGGCTTACGTGCGTGTAGATCTGGGTCGTCGTGATCTGGCTGTGTCCCAGCATCAATTGGACGGAGCGGAGGTCCGCCCCCCGCTCCAGAAGATGCGTGGCGAACGAGTGCCGCAGGACATGAGGGTAGATCTTGCCGCCGAGCTCGGCCCGGCGCCCGTAGTCCCTGAGAAGTTTCCAGAATCCCTGCCGGGTGAAGGCCCCGCCCCTCCGGGTCAGGAACAGCGTCTCGGTGTTGCGCTTAGCCAGCTTGGGTCGGGCCTCGTCCTTGTAACGCTCCACGGCGTCGGCCGCCGGCCGCCCCAGCGGGACGATCCGTTCCTTGCCGCCCTTGCCCCGGCACAGCAGAAACCCTTCCTTGAGGTTCAAGTCCACACAGCGCAGGCCGACAAGCTCCGAGACCCTCAACCCCGACGAGTAGAGGACCTCGAGCATGGCCTTGTCCCGGACGCCCTGCAATTTTTTCAGGTCGGGTTGCTCGAGCAGACGGTCCACCTCCGGCACGGTCAGAAACTTGGGCAGGGCCAGCCAGGACTTGGGCGAGGTCAGGTTCACTGTCGGGTTCTTCTTGACCTGGCCGTCCAAGACCAAGAACCGGAAGAACGCCCGGAGCGACGAGATGAGCCTCGCCAGCGACCGGGCCGACAGCCCTTCCCGGCTCTGCTGGTGGATGAACTTGATCAGCACGTCCTCGTCGGTCTTGGTGAGTGGGATCTTCCCCTTGTCCAGATATCCCATGAGTTTGGCCATGTCCCGCTCGTAGGCCTGGACAGTGTTGGAGGCCAGTCCCTTTTCCGCCTGGAGATGGACCAGGAAGGACCGAAGGCCGGATTCGGCTGCAGACGGCGGGCTGCTCATGAGATGAAGGGGTTGGAGTTCTTTTCCTGGCCGACCGTGGTGAAGGGGCCGTGCCCGGGCAGGACCAGGAGGCTTTCGTCCAAGGTCAGGATCTTCTGCTTGATGGACTTCTCCAGGTCCTTGAACGAGCCGCCGGGCAGGTCCGTCCGGCCCACCCCCCCGCAAAAGAGCGTGTCCCCGGACAGGAGGTATTTATTGGCCAGCAAGCTGATGCTGCCGGGCGTGTGGCCCGGGGTATGGATGACCGACAGCGCGCATTCGCCGACGGTCACCGTCTCACCTTCGACCAGGAAAGAATCGGCCGACGGCGATTCCTTGGCCCCCAGGAGAAGGCCGAGCTCGACGTTCTGGATATTGGTCAGCATGGGGCCGTCGGCGGCGTGGATGCGGAGC
>Ga0315281_10008132_pt1 | contig 14677 bp, 15 predicted proteins | sample YL17G07_0_MG_FD_204540 | JGI IMG/M metagenome (GOLD analysis project Ga0315281, IMG submission 204540) | Sediment microbial communities from Yellowstone Lake, YNP, Wyoming, USA - YL17G07_0 | ecosystem: Environmental > Aquatic > Freshwater > Lake > Sediment | place: USA: Wyoming | collected...
ACACGCTACCTTGCATTGCGGTATGATTGCGCCACGCTCAGGGATAAACTTTCTAAACATTGGGCATAAACCTATGGAGACAAAATCCGCGAAGGCAGTTAAACAGCCAAACTCCCGGATGTGCTTTGTCTGCGGCTTGGAAAATCCGTTTGGCCTCCACCTGCATTTTCACGACAACGGTCAGGATGAAGTGACTTCCGCGTTCATCATCGAACCGAATCATCAGGGCTACCCCGGCGTGGCGCACGGCGGCATCGTGGCGGCCATCCTCGACGAAGTGGGTGGGCGCACGGTGATGATTGCCGACCCCCATCGCTTTTTTGTCACTGCCAAATTCGAGATTCGCTATCGCCAGCCCGTGCCGGTGGGCCAACCGCTCACAGGGGTGGGGCGCTTGCTCAAAATTAATGCCCGCCTCGCCACCGCCCAAGCTGAGATTCAATCCGCCGCCAGTGAAGTGCTGGCTGAAGCTGACCTTACCCTCGTCAACGCGCCCGCAGGAACGTTCAATCCCAGTGAAGCAGATAAATTGGGTTGGCGGGTATATGAATAACCCGGTTTCATGTTTGTGATTTGATATTCGTCACGCCAAGCAGACGTTTGTCATTCGACATTTGTCATTTGTCATTGATGATTGCTCCAATCCACGTCATCGGCCATCTCAACCCGGACACCGACGCGATTGCTTCGGCGCTGGGCTACGCCTGGCTCTTGCGCGAGCGCGATGGGAAGAACGCGATTGCGGCCCGCGCGGGGAGCGTGAACCCGCAGACGGCGTGGGTCTTGAAGACGGTGGGCCTCGAACCGCCCGTTTATCTCGCCGATGCCTCGCCGCGCTTTCAGCGGATTGCGCGCACCCTGCCGCCCATCCTGCCCACGCGGCCTTTGCGCGAAGCGTGGGCGATGGCGGCCTCGGGCAACTGCGGCGCGCCGATTGTGGACGCAGAGGGGAAACCGCTCGGCCTCGTCAGCGGCAACAGCGTCTTTCAATTTTTCTCGCGGCAACTCGAAGACCGCCTAGACTTGGAGAACGTCTCCGTCGCCCGCGTGCTTTCCGTCCCGTGCGGCGATGCCATGGACGCCGCCGTGCCGCGCTTCCCGCTGGCGATGCGCGTGCGCGATGCCCGGAGTAAAGTCCTGCGCGACGAGCGCGACGATTTCATCGTGACCCGCGAGGACGGCGCGTACTTCGGCGTGTGCCGCACGCCCGATGTGCTCAACCCCCCGCGTATGCAGATTGTCCTGGTAGATCACAATGAAGCCGGACAAGCCCTCGGCGCGCTCGACGAGGCCGACTTGCTCGAAGTGCTCGACCACCATCGCCTCGGCAATCCGCCGACCAAAATGCCCATCCCGTTTATGGTAGACCCGGTGGGGAGCACCTCCACCCTCGTGAGTGAGCGCATCGCCGCCGCCGGGTTGAAGCCGCCCGCCGCCCTCGCCGGCCTGCTCCTCGCGGGTTTGCTGGCCGACACGCTGATTCTCAAATCGCCCACCACCACCGAGCGCGACCACCACGCCGCCGAGAGACTCAGTCAATGGGCGCTCTCCAATAATCAATTGCCATTTCCCAATTACCAGTCTTTTGGCTCCGCCGTCCTCAGCGCGGGCGCGGGCTTATCCGTGCGCGCCGTGGCCGATATTGTCAATTCAGATTTAAAAATCTACGAGGGCGGGGAGATCAAGTTTGGCGTGGCGCAGGTCGAGGTCGCTAGCCTGCTCGAATTGGGTGAGCGGTTGTCCGAGCTTGCGGCGGCCCTCACTGCCTTAGGTGAATCAAAAGGTCTCGCGCTAACCGTATTGATGGTGACCGACGTGGTGCGCGGCGCGAGCCGCCTCGTGCTGGCCGGACAGACCGAGCGCCTCAACGATTTGCCCTACACGCGCCTGTCCGACGGCACGCTCGACGCGCCCGACCTCGTGAGCCGCAAGAAGCAGTTGTTACCGGCGATTTTGGGATTGTTGGAGTGAGATTATGACTGTGCAACTTTCTCCTCAGCGCAAAACTAAGCGCAAGGTCAGACCGCGTCTGCCGCGCAACGTGAAGACTACCTTGGTGGACTTTCAAAAACGATTGCTGGAATTGTTTCCCAATGAGATCAGTCAACTGATTTTGTTTGGCTCCTATGCGCGCGGCGAATTTACGCCTGACTCGGATGTAGACGTGCTGGTGGTGGTCAAATGGAGTGAAGTCAGACTGCCTGACGGTTCTTACGAGGCGCCTATTGCTGACCCGCGTTGGCAATCCATTATTAATGTGGCCGCCGACGCGCTCCTGGCCTCCGGGCTGGAAGTCGCGCCGCTGGTTGTGAGCGAACATCGTTTTCGCGAAGGTTTTCCTTTAGTTACGCGTGTTAAACGTGAAGGCTTAATCTTATGGACGACGCCGAATTAGATCAACCGGCGCTCTGGTTGACTCTGGCGGAGGGCAAACTCGCTGAAGCGCGCGATGTCCTCCGCTTGGGCCATTGGCGCGGCGCAGTTTCTGGCGCGTATTTCACGATGTTTTACGCTGCTAAAGCCGCGCTCGTCTCTGTCGGCGTTGAGGTTCGCAAGCATAGCGGGTTAGGGCCAAATCTCTCTGAACACTTTGTCAAAACCGGCTTATTGGATCAAAACTACAACCGGATGCTGATGCAGGCGATGCGCGCGCGCGAGATCAGCGACTACGACCCACACGAGGTGATCACCCAATCTGGAGCCGAACAGGCGGTAGCAAACGCCGAGGAGTTTGTGGCGGCAATCAAAAAGATTATTCCTGAAAATAAAACATGAGTTCCGTGTTCGAAGCTTTAGCCGCTATTGAAAAGAACGGCTCTCCCGCCGCCCTCTGCACCATCATCCGCGCGCGGGGGAGCGTGCCGCGCCACGTGGGGAGCAAGATGCTCGTCCACGCCGACGGGCGCCTCGAGGGCACGGTCGGCGGGGGGCAGATGGAAAGCCGGGTCATTCGCGAGGCGCTGGAAGCATTGAACACGGGTGAGCCACGCGTTGTTCACTATCAACTCGTGGACCCGCAAGCGGGCGACCCCGGCGTGTGCGGCGGGGAAGTGGAGATTTTCGTGGAGCCAATCAAGCCCAACCCGGCCTTACTCATTATCGGTGGGGGGCACGTAGGCAAAGCGTTGGTGCATTTGGGGAAATGGCTTGGCTTCCGCGTAGTATTGAGTGATGACCGCGCCGAGTTCTGCAACGCCGAGGCCGCGCCCGGCGCGGATGAATACTTGCCCATTCCCATTCACCAATTGCCGGTTGCTTTCCGATTTCATTCTGAAACTTATATCGTCATGCCCACGCGCGGGATGCCGCTCGACGTGGAGGGCTTGCCGCATTTGCTCGACGTGCCGCACGCTTACCTCGGCGTGATTGGCTCACGGCGGCGCTGGCTGACGGCGCGCAAGGCGCTGGAAGAAAAAGGCGTGCCCGCCGAAAAACTCGACCGCGTCCACGCGCCGATGGGATTGGAATTGAACGCCGAGACGCCGGAAGAAATCGCGCTGAGTATCCTGGCCGAGATTGTCATGCGGCGGCGGGGCGGCAGTGGGGAGACGATGAGAATGACCAATGAACAAATGAAAAATGAAAAATGGGCAAATGAAAAATAATGGCGCTACCGGGTTTAACGGGAAACGGGCTAAATCACGAATGTCACGAATTGACGAATGCCACGAATGCGCGGATTTATTCGGACTATTCGCTCATTCGTGTTATTCGTGATGAGGTTTTCCCGTCGAAGCCGGAAGAGCCAAAATAATCCAATGACCCAATGACCCAATCACTCAATTCTCCACTGAGGAACTCCATGTGGCATAACTACTATACTGTAGCAACATTAGGTGAGGCCTTCGCGTTGTTGGCGGAACACCGGGAGGGGGCGCGGATTGTGGCCGGGGCGACGGATCTCATGCTCGAAATTGAGCGCGGCGTGCGGCGCGGGATTGAAACCCTGATTGACATCACCCGCGTGCCGGGGCTGGCGGAGATTACGCTGGACGAGGCCGGGTGGATTCATCTCGGCCCGTTGGTGACGCACAACCATTGCGTCGGGTCGAAGCTGATCGGGGAGCGCGCTCTGCCACTGGCGCAAGCGTGTTGGGAAGTGGGCGCACCGCAAATTCGCAACCGGGCGACCGTGGCGGGCAATCTCATCACTGCCTCGCCTGCCAACGACACCATCACGCCGCTGATCGCGCTTGACGCGGTGGTGACGCTGGCCTCCGCGCGCGGGCGGCGGACGGTGTCGCTCCACGAGTTTTATACCGGCGTGCGGCGCACGGTAATGCAGGCCGACGAGTTGCTGGTGGACATTGCCTTCCCGGCGCTGAAGGCCAGTGAGCGCGGGATGTTCATCAAACTGGCTCTGCGCCGCGCGCAAGCGATCTCGGTGGTGAATGTGGCCGTGGTGGTGGATTTTGAGATGGTCGAGGGTAAGCCGCTGAGCGAGCAGACGGTGAAGCGCGCGCGCCTCGCGCTGGGTTCGGTGGCCCCGACGATTGTGCGCGCGCCTGAGGCGGAGCGCTATCTCGCGGGACAGATGCTCGGCGACGCGGTGATCGTGCGGGCGGGGGAATTGGCCCGGGGCGCGGCGACGCCGATTGACGATGTGCGCGCTTCGGCGGAGTATCGCGCGGAGATGGTGCAGGTGACGACCCGCCGAGCCTTGCGCGCGATTGCCGAAGGGCACGAGCGCGGCTGGCTGCCCGAGCGGCCGGTGATGCTCTGGGGGCCCGAGTCCGCGCGGGCGGGGAATCAGCGGGCCGGGAAAATGGTCGGGCACGCGACCGCGCCCATCGTCACGCGCATCAACGGGCGCGAGCGCGTCATCCACCATGCTCACGCCAAATCGTTGCTAAGAATGTTGCGCGAAGAGGCGGGCTTGATTGGCACGAAGGAAGGTTGCGCTGAAGGTGAATGCGGGGCTTGCACGGTGTTCCTGGACGGCGCGGCGGTGATGAGTTGTCTCGTGCCCGCGCCGCGCGCGCATGGGGCGGAGATTGTGACCGTGGAGGGCCTCGCCGCGCAGGGCAAATTGCATCCGGTGCAACAAGCGTTTATAGATGAAGGCGCAGTGCAGTGCGGTTATTGCACGCCGGGCTTTTTGATGGCGGGCGCGAAGTTGTTGGAGGAACGCCCGCACCCGGATAAATGGGAAATCGAGCAGGCCCTTACCGGCAACTTGTGCCGGTGCACGGGCTATTACAAGATTGTGGCGGCGGTAGCGAAAGCTGGGCAAGCCGCCTGAATTCAACGGAGGCCACTATGGCAAGCTATCAGAAGAGCAAGTCCGAGAAGGAACAAGGGATAGACCCAATCTGGGGCGGGGTGGGGTTCATCGTGCTGGTCGTGTTGACCGTCGGCGGTTTTCTGCTCGCGCAATATTTGATCGGCTTGAATCAGCAAACGCATTTTCTGCCGTTCAACACGCCGACCAACTTCACCATTGCTGTGACGAAGACGTTCAAGTTGCCGGGGAACATGGTGTTATCGGCGATGTTCGCGGTCTTGCTGGACATTGTCGGCTACGCGCTCATGGTCATCATCTACGCGGTGGTGAATCCCAAAAAGAAAGACCCGACGGACGCCGAAGGGGCCGGGCGGCGCTGAGAGGCTAGGGGCGCTGTAACATCGCCCCGACCGAGACCACATGGATCGCAACGTCCCACGCACCGGCTCGGAAGAGATCGAGCTGTACATCCGCACGTATTACTCACTTCTGCGCTCCAGCCACGAAGTGCAAATCAAGTCGCTGGCCGAGGCGCACGCGGGCATCGAGTCGTCCCTGCATCCGGCGGCGCGCTCGGCGTCGCCGGATATGTCGGCGTTCATCTATTCGATCCTCCGCTTGCCCGCGTGCATCAACGCCGTGCGGCTGGTGGTGCTGGGCCAATCGCCCGAGGTCTTTCGGCGGCACGGGTTTGCGATGAATGACCAGTGGCAAAGCATCAGCGCCAATGCGCGGCGGCGACGCAACTACTTCGACGGGCAGGAAACGCTTGCGGTATTCATCGCCAGCCATTCCGACATTGACGATATCGTGCCGCAGTTGACGGCGTATCAGATCGAGTGGAACAAGTTTCATCAACGGTTGCGCGGGCGCGATTTGCCCGCGCGGGACGCCGATTGCGATTGGGAAGCGCTGGCCCGCGCGCTCGACGTGCCGCCCGACGATCTCGACCGGTTGCGCCGCATTTGGGGCGCGGCCCTGCTCGCTAATCTCCACGCGATGGCGGACGCGCCGAAGAAGTTCAGCGTGCGCCTGCTCTCGGGGAGCGTGAACGATTACCGCCGCGCGACCCTCGCATGGTACGAGCACATCGAACAGCAGTGCGCGCCCCGCATGGACATCCGCGCCCGCCCGGTGTATTTCGTCTCCAGCAACACCCACAGCCTCATCAACCTGCTCTCCGGCTTTGCCCTGCGGCGCGAAGACGAACTCGTGCGCTACATCGAGCAGGCCGCCCATGCCGACCTGCTGGCCGAATGGCGCGATATCGAAACGCGGCACATCCCTTCCAGCCGCGAGAACTTTCTGTACTACGTCATGAAGAAATACGCGCGAAGCGGGGCGCCCGAGGGGGAGACCGCCGCGCGCCACCGCGCCACCGCTGAAGCCGCGTGCGGCCTCGGGCGCATCGCCAGCGCCGAGGGCTGTTTTGAAGTGGACGCTCAACTCATGGAACTGCGCTGGCTCAAGCCGGAGTGGCTCGACCCGCGCCTGCACCTCCCCGGCGTGGAAGCCCTCGCCCACAGCGACGCGCTCATCCTGAACGTGGATTATCCGCTCGGCAACGCGGCTTATCTCATCCTGTCGCAAATCGCCACGCGGGTGGGCGAGGTGCGCGGCATTTACATCACCGGCAAATGCGCCACGCTCAACGGGGCCATCGGCGACGTCATCATCCCCAAAGTGGTCTACGACGAGCAATCGCGCAACACCTATTTGTTCGAGAACTGCTTCACCGCGCAGGATGTCGCGCCGCATCTCGTCTATGGCACGGTGCTGGACAACCAGAAAGCCGTCACCGTGCGCGGGACGTTTTTGCAGAACCCGCGCTACACGCACGTCTTTTATAAAGAAGGCTACACCGATATTGAGATGGAAGCCGGGCCGTATCTTTCGGCGGCCTGCGAACTGGCCCGCCCCCAGCGCCACCCGGTGGACGAGATTGTGAATATGTACGACCTGCCGTTTGACTTGGGCCTCATCCACTACGCCTCCGATACGCCGCTTTCCAAAGGCAAAAATCTCGGCGCGGGCAATCTCTCGTACTTCGGCATGGACCCGACTTACGCGGCGAGCGTGGCGATTTTGAGACGGATATTTGCGCTGGAGATTGAGAGAAGCAAAAAAGTAAAATAAACCACAGATTACACAGATTTCACGGATTAGAGGCTAAGAAAAATCTGTTACGCTTCGCGTGTGTAATCTGTGGTTGAATTTTTTCGGAGACTTAAAATGAGTTCAATCGGCCAATCTACAGCCCGCCTCGACGCCCTCGGCAAAGTGACGGGCGAGACGCTCTACCCCGGCGATATTGATTTGCCCGGGCAGTTGTGGATGAAAATTCTTTTCGCCGGTCGTCCGCACGCGCGCATTACGCGGCTCGACACCTCAAAGGCGGAGAAACATCCGGGCGTGGTGGCGGTGTTTACCGCCAAAGACGTGCCGAACAACGAATACGGCCTCATCCTGCCCGACCAGCCGGTGCTGTGCGGGCCGGGGTCGAGCAAGCCCGGCGCGGACGTGGTGCGCTTTGTCGGGGACCAGATCGCGCTCGTCGTCGCCGAGACCGAGCAGTCCGCCGACGAGGGCCGCAAACTCATCGAGATCGAGTGGGAAGACTTGCCCGTCATCACCGACCCGCGCGAAGCGATGAAACCCGGCGCGGCGTTGCTCTTGCCAAACACCACAAGCAACATCGTCAAGAGTTACCGCATCCGCAAGGGTGACGTGGACTCCGCGTGGGCGGAGTGCGATGCTATCGTGGAGAGTTACTATCACACGCCGATGCAGGAACACGCCTATCTGCAACCCGAAGCCGGCCTCGGCTATATTGACGATGAGGGACGCCTCACGATAAAAGTGGCGGGGCAGTGGACGCACGAAGACCAGGAACAGGTGGCGCACGCGCTGAAGATGCCGAAGGACAAAATCCGCATTATCTATCCGGCCATCGGCGGGGCGTTTGGGGGGCGCGAGGATATGTCGGTGCAAATCGTGCTGGCGCTCGCGGCGTGGCGCCTGCGCGAGCGCGGCGTTCAACGCCCGGTGAAAATTATTTGGAGCCGCGAGGAGTCCATCGTCGGTCACCACAAGCGGCACCAGTTTTTCATCCATTGCAAGTGGGGCGCGAAGAAAGACGGCCAACTCGTCGCCGCCGAGTGTGAAGTCATCTCCGACGCAGGCGCGTATGCGTACACTTCCACAAAAGTGTTGGGCAACGCCACCGTTATGGTCACCGGGCCGTACGAGATTCCGAACGTCAAAGTGGACGCGCACACGGTCTACACTAATAACGTCCCGGCGGGCGCGTTCCGGGGCTTCGGCGGGCCGCAGGGCGCGTTTGCCGCCGAGTTGCAGATGGACAAGCTGGCTGAGAAACTTGGCCTCGACGCCATCACCCTCCGCGAGCGCAACTTGCTCAACGACGATTCGATTTGGTCGGTCGGCACCAAAGCGCCGAAAGGCAACACCCTTGACAAGGTGGTGGCCCGCTGTGCCGAAGAAGCGGGTTGGCAACGCGATAATGGTACTTGGAGGCGTCCCTCCAACCTCCAACTTCCCACCTCTCACCTCAAACGGGGGAGAGGCTTTGCCTGTGCTTTCAAAAATATTGGTTTCTCCTTCGGCGCGCCGGAACTTTCGATTGCGAAAATGGAATTGCACGGGGCGGGGGAAATCGAGCGGGTCGTGGTGTATCAGGCGGGCGCGGATTGCGGTCAGGGCGCGCACACCGTCATGGCGCAGATGGCCGCCGATGCCGTCGGCGTCCCGGTGAGCCGCATCCACCTGATCGCGTCGGATACGGCGACGAGCGGCACGTCGGGGAGCGCCTCGGCCTCGCGGCTCACGTATATGTCGGGCAACGCCATTCGCGGCGCGGCGCAAATCGCTTTGGAGAAATGGGAAAACGAAGAACGACCGGCGATGGGCTACTTCGAGTATCGCCCGCCCGCCACGACGATGTTTGACGAGGAGACAGGCCGGTGTGACCCAAACTTTGCCTATGGCTACGTGGCCGAAGCGGTGGAGGTGGAAGTGGACATCGAGACCGGCCACGTGCGTTTGGTGGACGTGATTTGCGCCGACGACGTGGGCAAGGCGATTAACCCGCAACAGGTGCAAGGGCAGATTGAAGGCGCGGTGGTGCAAGCCGCCGGGTACGCGATTCTCGAAAACTTCATCATGCGCGACGGGCGGGTGCTCACGCCGATTCTGTCGAACTATCTCATCCCCACAGTGTTGGACGTGCCGGAGCGGGTGAAGTCGCTCATCCTCGAATACGCCGAACCCAACGGCCCCTTCGGGGTGCGCGGCATGGCCGAGATGCCGTACTTGCCCTTGACCCCCGCGATTGCGGCGGCGATTAAGGATGCGACGGGCGTATGGATTGATGAATTCCCATTTACGCCGGAGCGGGTTCTGAAAGCAATCAAGCGTGGAAATTAGATGTTGGAAGTTGGAGGTCAGAGGTTGGAAAGTCTGACCTCCAACTTCTGATTTCTGACCTCTACTGCTATGCATCTTTCAGACACCCTCATCCTCCTGCGCGGCGGCGGCGACCTCGCCACCGGGGTCGCGCACCGCCTCCACGCCGCCGGGCTGACCCTCCTCATTAGCGAACTCGCTCAACCGACTTGCGTGCGCCGCGCGGTCTCGTTTGCCGAGGCGGTGTATGCCGGTTCAATCACCGTCGAGGGCGTCACCGCGCGCCGCGCGCCCGACCCGATGGTGGGAATGGCATACACGGTGCTGAATGAAATCCCGGTGATGGTGGACGATGGCACGGTGGTGATGCAGATGCATCCGGCGGTCGTGATTGATGCGCGCCTTGCCAAACGCAGTGCGGGCACGACGATTAACGACGCGCCGCTGGTCATCGGTCTGGGGCCGGGGTTCACGGCGGGGGTGGATTGTCACGCCGTGGTCGAGACGAATCGCGGACACAACCTCGGGCGCGTGTATTGGGAGGGAAACGCCGAGGCGGACACGGGCGAGCCGGAACCGGTGCAAGGTTACACGGCCAAGCGAGTCTTGCGCGCGCCAGCGAATGGCCTCTTCCAAGGAGCATTGGAGATTGGAGACCTGGTGAAGAAAGGGCAAGTGATTGCCAGTGTCAATGGCAAGCCCATCAAAGCGCAGTTCGATGGCGTTCTGCGCGGCCTCTTGCACGACGATTTGCGCGTGATAGTTGGCATGAAAGTGGGCGACCTCGACCCGCGCGGGGCGCGTGAGTTTTGCTTCTCCATCTCCGACAAAGCGCGGGCGGTGGGCGGCGGCGTGCTGGAAGCGGTGCTGGCGGGACAACGCTATTGGATGCCGGAGCCGACGCCGGAGGAACGGGATAAGGGACTGCCTTAGAAACAGAAGGCAGTAAGCAGAAAGCAGTAGGCAGGTTTTCTGCCTTCTGCCTACGGCATTCTGCCTTCTACATGGTTATGAAATTAAGCGCCGCTTTTCGTCTCAGTGATGGTGAAATAGTTTCCTTCGTCGGCGGTGGTGGAAAAACCACCTCCATGTTCCGCCTCGCGGAAGAAATTGTCGAAGCGGGCGGACGGGTAATCACCACCACCACCACGCGCATCTTTGCCGCGCAGATTGGACTCGCGCCCCGACATTTTTCCGCTTTCGAGGTTACCCGCGCCCAAATCGAAGCCGCGCTAAATAAAACCGCGCACGTCCTCATCACCGGGCCGGTGAACACCGCCGACGGCAAAGCCTCCGGCGTGACGCTCGGCCTGATTGACAGCCTCCGCGAAATCAAAGATCTCACCGCCATTCTCATCGAAGCCGACGGCTCGCGGATGCGCTCCTTCAAAGCGCCCGCCGCACACGAGCCGGTGATTCCTGAAATCACCACGCTCGTGGTCCCCGTCGTCGGCGCGGATATCTTCGGGCAGGCGCTCACCGCCGAGCGGGTGCATCGCCCCGAGTTGGTGCGCGCCCTCACGGGGGCGGGGGAGGGCGCTCTCGTCACGCCCGAACTGGTCGCGCAACTCCTCATGCATCCGCAGGGCGGGTTGAAGGGAATCCCGCCGGGCGCGCGCGTCGTCCCACTCCTCAACAAAGTCGAGACAGCGGAAGAACTCGCCGCCGCCCGCGAAACCGCTGGACATTTGCTCGAACACTCAGCCATACACTCCGTCGTCATCGGCGCGACCAAACGGGCCAGCCACCCCGCGCGGGAAACGCATGCCCGCGTGGGCGTAGTGGTTCTCGCCGCCGGGCGCGCAACCCGGATGGGGCGCATCAAGCAAACGCTGGAGTGGGGCGATTCCACCATCATCGCCGAAGTCGGGCGGCGCTTGCAGGCCAGCGGCCTCGCCGAAATTGTCGTCGTCACCGGCGCGGCGCGGGAGGCGGTCGAGGCCGCCCTCGCGGATTTGTCAGTGCGTTTTGTGTTCAACCCGGAATACGAAACCAGTGAGATGGCGCGTTCATTGCAAATCGGCCTCCAGGCTTTGTCGGAGAATTGTTCGGCTGTATTAGTTGCGGTCGGCGACCAGCCGCAAATTGAACCGGGCGTGGCGCAAGTCGTCGTGCAACGCTGGCGCGAGACACAAGCGCCTATAGTCGCGCCGTTCTATCAGGGCCAACGTGGACATCCGATGCTCTTCGACCGCGCGGCCTGGCCCGCCATCCAGGCCTTGCCGCTCACTGCCAACCCGCGCCAGATTTTGCAGACCGCCGCGCACGTTGAAAAAGTGGAAGTGGATACCGACTCCATCTTGCGCGACATAGACACGCCGGAAGACTACGCGCGCGAAAAGAGTATAATGCCACCACAATGACTGAAGACTCAATCACCCTCAACGGCCTCCGCCTCCGCTATCAAGTTGAGGGGCACGGCCCCGACGTGCTGTTCATCCACGGTTGGGCCAGTTCGCGCCGGATGTGGGCGCAACTCTCCGCCGGTCTCGCGGCAACTTATCGCTGTTGGGCCATTGACCTCCCCGGCTTTGGCGATTCGGACAAGCCCGCCAACGATTGGTACTCCATCGCCAACTACACCGCCCTCGTGGCCTCCTTTCTCCGCGCCCTGGGTTTGTCCACCGCGCGGGTCGTCGGCCACTCCATGGGCGGCATGGTCGCCCTCGACTTCGCCGCCGCGCATCCCGAACAGCTCACCCATCTGGTCGTCATCAATCCCGTCGTCACCGGGCATCGCGTGCGTTTGCGTCCGTTCGCGCATTGGGGGCCGAGCCTGCGGGTGTTGGGCTTAACCCACCGTCTCTCGCTCCCTGTGTTACAACCTGTCCTCGCGCATTCACTGAGCCGGGGCTGGCCGCAGAGCCTCAAGCCCATTGTCCGCCGCTTTGGAGAATTTTCGCGCACTACCGCCCATGCCATGTGGCATAGCGGGCGCGCAATCATTCAGCATGACCTCACGCCCCGCCTCGCGCGCATTACTGCGCCCGCGCTCGTCCTCATCAGCACGCTGGATCTCATGGTCGCCAACCGGGAGGGGCGGCTCGCCGCCGAGCGCATCCCCGGCGCGCGCCTCGTCGTCCTCCACGCCGGTCACATGGCCACCGACGACCGCCCCGCTGAAGTCCTCCAGCAACTTCAGGAATTCCTCGTTTGAATCAACTCCGCGTCTTCGTCGCCCTCGAACTCTCCCCGGCCATCACGGCGCAATTGGGACAGGCCATCGCCGACTTGAAGCCGAGGCTCCCGCGCGACAGCATCCGTTGGGTAAAAGCCGAAGGGATTCACCTCACCGTTAAATTTTACGGGGATGTGGCGACCGAGCGTTTGCCCGCGCTCGAAGGGATTCTGCCCTCGGCGGCTGTCTCCGCCCGATCGTTTTCGCTGACCGTGGGCGGCCTCGGCGTTTTCCCGAACCCTTTCAGCCCGCGCGTGATGTGGGTGGGCATGGCCGGGGATCTGGAAAATCTCGAGGCTTTGCAGAAAAAGATCGAAGACGCCTCGACTGCGCTGGACTTCGCGCCCGAACCACGCGGCTTCAGTCCGCACCTCACGCTCGGGCGTTTCAGCGGCGCCCTGCGTCCCCCCGACCGTGAGAAGCTAACCGCCGCACTTGCGGACTCGCGCTTCGCCCGCCTCGGCTCATTCACCGCCGAAGCCCTTACGCTCTTTCGCAGTGACTTGAAACCGGGCGGGGCCATTTACACCCGCCTGTCCACCGCCGCCCTCGGTAGCCCAAATCCATAGGCGATGCTAAAATTTCCCCCATTCGCGGTCATTCAAGGAGGCCATTCTGAAAGGCATTGACTTTGCTCGCTCACTCGTAGACACCCTCGAAGACAAAAAGGCCGAGAACATCGTCCTGCTCGACATCGAGGGGCACTCGATCTTCACCGACTACTTCATCATCTGCACCGGCTCCAGCGAGCGCCAGCTCAACGCGCTGGCCGACGCGCTGGACGAGACCGCGCACAAAAAACATCGTCGCAAAGGCCCGAAGATTGAAGGTCACCCGGCCAGCGGCTGGGTGCTGGTGGACTTCGGCGAGGTTATCGTCCATCTCTTCTCCGCCGAAAAGCGCAAGCACTATCGCTTGGAGGAATTGTGGAAAGAGGGGAAGACCATCCTACGAATACAGTAGGTCACGCTTGGAGCGTGACGATTGATTGTTGGGCGCAGGCGGTCACGCTACATCCCCCATGCGGGAGCAGGCGCGTGACCTGCACGCCGGGTTAAACAAAAAAGGGAGCGAGGCGCACACAGCCTCGCTCCCTTTGCTTTTCACTCTCCCCGCTTTATTTCTCAAACACCCAACGCTCGCCGTCCTTCGTCCAATTCACCAGCTCCTCCGGCTTGAACCACAACCCCAGTTCAAAAATCGCCGTCTCCGCGCCGTCGGAGGCATGAATGAGATTGCGCCCGATGTCGAGCGCGAGGTCGGCGCGGATAGAACCAGGCGCGGCGGCAGTGGGATTCGTGGCCCCGACGGTTTGCCGGATGGCCTCAATGGCTTTACTGCCCTCCCACGCCATCACGACCACCGGGCCGGAAGTGATGTAAGTGATGAGCGACTCGTAAAAGCCCTTGCCTTTATGCACCGCGTAATGTTGGGCCGCTAAGTCAGAGCCGACCGACATGAACTTCATGGCCGCCAGCCGCAGGCCGCGCCGCTCGAGGCGACTGATGATTTCACCCATGAGTCCGCGCTGGACCCCATCGGGCTTGATAATGACGAGTGAACGTTCCAAAGTGACCTCCCAGAGTTGAAAGTTTGAACCAGGGTGGGCGCATTCTACCAGAAATTTTTTCTCGCCGGAAAACAAAAACTCCTCCATGAGTGGAGGAGTTTGCTATCTGACTGGTCACGTCTTTACACTTGTCCCAACGCCTTCCGGTAAGTATCCAACGCTTTCTGCAAACGGCCACTGCGGTTGTAGGCATCACCCAGCAGTTGCAGTAACGCGAACGAGCCGGGATTGTTCTGCGTGTGTTCTTCCAGCACGCCAATCACATCGTCCACCAGTTGGT
>Ga0315281_10008133_pt1 | contig 14677 bp, 17 predicted proteins | sample YL17G07_0_MG_FD_204540 | JGI IMG/M metagenome (GOLD analysis project Ga0315281, IMG submission 204540) | Sediment microbial communities from Yellowstone Lake, YNP, Wyoming, USA - YL17G07_0 | ecosystem: Environmental > Aquatic > Freshwater > Lake > Sediment | place: USA: Wyoming | collected...
ATCGATGCCCGCAAGAACGAAGTCGTATGCCGGTCCTTCCGGTTGCGCGCAGGGTTGGGCAGCATCTGGTACCCCATGCCCTAGTTTCGAACCCGACCAGGAGCCGACGCCGTCACAAGGGAGCAGGCCCCCGGCGACTGCAGTTAATAGGAACCTTTCGCATTTCTCAATTTCGGCGTAGAGTGGTCGGCGATCTAAATGGTAGTCGAAGGATTGGCCGATTGAGCCGATCCACGAATTCACATTCGAGCCGTCAGGGCTCTCTCTTTCGCTGCGGCCTGTAGCACCCTGACAAGCACCGAGGCTTTCGTGCGCGGATACGGTTTTGTATTCGTGTCCCGCTGCGCCTACACGTGCTTTCCTTCTTTAACGCTTGAGGAGGACAACATGAACAGACGTGAGGCAGTATTTGCGATGCTTGCGCTCGGGGCGTCGCCGTTTGCCGCGAAAGCGCAGCAGTTCCCAAGCAAACCTATCATGCTGATCTGTCCATGGCCGGCCGGTGGCTCTGCCGACCTGGCTATGCGTGCGTTTGCGGGGGCAGTAGGCAAATTGCTCGGACAGACGGTGGTCGTCGAATACAAGCCCGGGGCCACGGGCACGATAGGCGCGGCCATGATGGTTTCTGCCCGGCCCGATGGCTACGCGCTGACGCAGGCACCCCCCGGTGTGTTCCGGCTGCCGCACATGCAAAAAGTCGGTTTCGATCCAATGAAGGATCTGACCTACATCATTGGTCTGACCGGCTATACCTTTGGCATCGTGGTGCTCGCCGATTCGCCTTGGAAGACCTTCAAGGATGTGATCGATTGGGCAAGACAAAATCCCGGGAGGCTCTCGTACGGCTCGTCGGGCGTGGGATCCGGACCGCATGTCGGTATGGAGTTGATTGCGGAAACGATGGGAGTGACGTTTCTACACGTTCCATTCAAGGGCGTAGCCGATAACCTGCAGTCTCTGCTCGGAGGCCACATCATGCTGCTGGCCGATTCGACCGGCTGGGCGCCGCAAGTCAATGACGGGCGTGCACGGCTGCTCGTGACCTGGGGCGCGGAGCGCACCAAGAGCTGGCCGGAGGTGCCCATCCTGAAGGAACTCGGCGTGGATATGGTGTTCTCCGCTCCTTGGGGAATCGCCGGTCCCCGCGGCATGGACCCGCAGGTAGTCAAGATCCTCCACGACGCTTTCCACGCGGCGCTGGACGACGCGAACGTCCGGCAGACCCTGGAACGCCTTGATCAACCGATCATATACATGAACACCGCGGACTACGCAGATTTTAACCGGAAGCAGTTCGAGCGTGAGAGGGCAATGGTGGAGAGACTCGGGTTGCGCGGGCAAAGCTGAACACCGGGGCCTACGAGCTGTCTGCAGGCGCCGGCAATATTACGCAATTGGCCGATCAGCATTTCCATTGCTTACTTGAGGAGGGAGATAACCATGCGACTCGGAACCGTAGCTCTTGGAGTCTTGTTCCTGTTTTACTCGACTCTGTCATATACCCAGCAAGAATTAATAGGTACATACGAAGGTAATTGGACCGTCGCTGCCGGTTCTCACTCAGGAGGATTTCCAAACTGGGGGACTCTCAAAATTGTGAGCGCGGAAAATGGGAAGCTATCTGGGACATTCGCGGTTGGAAACTTAAGCTGCAGAGGGGAATACTTGATTGAGGGCAGCTATCACGATAACAAGCTGGAAATGCGGACCGGCCAAGGTGCCATGCGAGGCTGTGGCGAAGATCCACTCGTAGTGGTTGTTCAAGGCAAGAAATTGGTGGGTAAGTTCAGCACTTATGAGATTGAACTATCAAAGAAATAGTTCGACGAAGTGATCGGATGATCTGTCTTGACTTCGGCATTAGGCCGCTTGCCGAAGTACGTCCAATCTGCGCCAGTGGCCGGTATAACACTCACAGCAGCCGCTCAGGTTTTTCGCGCTCGCGGCTCAACGACCCACTGCGGACTATCATGTTTCCAGAAAGCGGACAGTCGCGCGCTTATCCCTTTATCTTGCAGGTAGCCCTAATTGTGTCCGGCCGTGTAACCTATTGCTGCCTCCGGTCGAAGTACCTGTGAATGACCATATCGCGCTGGAATCGAATGCCCAGTTTTAGCGGGCCGCAGTTGCACGAGGCTATTGTCGGCTATGATGGCGCCTCTTAGGCTGAAGAAAATCACCCGTGATCACGGTTCACCACCTAAATAACTCGCGTTCGCAGCGCGTGCTGTGGCTGCTGGAAGAACTCGGCATTGAGTACGCGATTAAGCGCTACCGGAGGGACCCGAAGACCATGCTTGCGCCCGCCTCGCTGCGCGCGGTGCATCCGCTTGGCAAATCGCCGGTGATCACTGAAAACGGCCTCACCATTGCCGAATCGGGCGCAATTATCGAGTATCTAATCGAGTGCTATGGCAACGGAAGGTTGATCCCCCCCGCGGGGACGCCTGAACGTTTGCGCCATATTTACTGGCTGCATTTCGCCGAAGGTTCAGCGATGACCCCGCTGCTGCTCTCGCTCATTTTCGGCAGGCTGCCGCACCAGCCGATGCCGTTTTTCGTGCGCCCGATCGCACGCGGTATATGCAAGAAAGTGCTGGAAACCTTCGTTGAACCGCAACTCCAGACGCACCAGCAATTCATGGAGGGTGAGTTGGCTAAGAGCGCTTGGTTCGCGGGCGAAGAGTTCACCGCCGCTGACATCCAGATGAGCTTTGTAGTCGAGGCGTCGGCCGCACGCGGCGGACTAGGTAAGTCCCGGCCGAAGCTGATCGCCTGGCTCGAACGCATCCACGCCCGCCCCGCCTACCAGCGGGCTTTGGAAAAAGGCGGCCCCTATGAGTTAATGCGTTAGCTATACGACGGGCCAAGTCTTTGACAGCTGCGAACACCGATTACCACATCCGACTTGAGCCGTGCCGCAAACGGCTGCGGGTGGAATTCAACGGCGCCTGGATCGCGGACTCGACCCGCGCGCTCATCATGCACGAAACGCGTTCGCCGCCTGCCTATTACGTACCGTTTGCCGACGTGCGCACGGATCTTCTCGAGAAAACGGCGCTCACGACACACTGCCCGTTCAAGGGCGATGCCAGCTACTGGACGCTCATAGTCGACGGTGTGGCCGCCGAAAACGCGGCCTGGGCGTACGAGAATCCGCTGGAGGATGGGAAGGCAATTAAGGGCTACCTGTCATTCTACGCCAGCAAGGTCAGCGCAATTTACGAGGGCGAAGAGGAAGTTCCGTTTCTTGAGGAGAACGTCGGTAGCGCCCACGCCAATCCGGTGGCGGGATGGCTACTGCGAGAGGCCTGTAAGTCGACTTCTGCCGATTTGCTGGCAAGCGGCTTCTGCCAGTGCCTGTTGCGGCACGGTGTGCCGATCGCGCGCATGACAGTGATCATGCCAACCCTGCATCCGCAGGTATTCGCGATGGTATTGGTGTGGCGCTCCGACACTCAGGAGGTGCGGACGTTCTTCGAACCCCATGACATCTTGCACCAGCCGCGGTTCGCCGCGAGCCCATTCGCGCCCATTATGCGTGGCGCAGGCGGCGTTCGGCGCAGGCTCGAAGGGGACGACGTGAAGCTCGACTTCCCGGTATTGCGGGAACTCCATGCCGAGGGCGCGACTGATTACGTTGCCATGCCGTTTCGCTTTTCCGACGGGCAGATCAACGTGATGTCGATGACGTCGTTCGACAAAGGCGGCTTCACCACCGCGCATCTGGGCAACGTCTACGAGGTGCTGCCGGCGCTGGGGCGTCTGTTCGAAGTTTATGCGCGGCGCCGTATTGCGATGGGACTGCTCGACACCTACCTTGGGCCGCACACCGGGCAACTCGTGCTGGACGGGCAGATAAAGCTTGGTGATGGCAAGCTCATACCTGCGGTGATCTGGTTTTCCGACTTGCGCGATTCCACAAAGCTTGCGGGTAGCATGAGCACCAGCGCCTACCTCGCGTATCTCAATCGGTATTTCGAAGCGATGGCAGGCGCGATTCTAGACAACGGCGGTGAGATCCTGAGCTACATTGGCGACGCGGTCATGGCGATCTTCCCGATAGGCGAGGCGCGCAATCCTTCCGCCGCGGGAGCCGCGGCGATGGAGCCTTGCGGCCGCGCCATCATGGCTGCTCGACAAGCCGCCCAGCGTATCAAAGCCACGAATGAAGCGAATCCTCAGCAGCAACCCATCCGCTACGGAATCGGGCTGCACGTTGGCGACGTCACGTACGGTAATATCGGCGTCCCCGGGCGCCTGCAATTCACAGTCATCGGACCCGCTGCGAACGAAGCGTCGCGGATCGAAGGAATGACCAAAGAGCTTGACGAGCCGGTGGTCATCTCGTCGCAATTTGCCGCCAATTATGATGGGGAACTTGTCAGCAAGGGCTGCCACAGCTTGAAGGGCGTGGCGGCAACTCACGAACTCTTCGCTTTGGCGCAGTCGGACCTCAAGCCGGGCGGGTAGGTTTCGCGCAGGTTGCCGCAGCCAAAACAAAAGCCTCGGGACGCGCCAGAATAGCGCCAGGGCGCGCCGGGTGGGTGCGTGAGGATCAGCCTAAAGAAAAGCCCGCCGAAGCAGGCGTTTGGGATTCCAACCCGCATCCCCTGGTCGACAGTCCGGGCCGATAGCGAGTGTCATGGAAGTGTCATCCAAGGTTTGGTAGTATATTGTTTTGCAGCGATTTAAAATCTCGACGCAATTGGTGCTTCGTGTACTGATCTAATTTCCGCTGTGTCATTAATCCACAACAGAGAGGAGCGCAATGCAGAACTCCCTGATATCGAAGCTATCGAGCCTGTTGACGAAGAAACAGCAGCAGCAGCGTAAATCGGCCCGCCAGCGCCGGACTTTGCCGGTCAGCGTCCACGGGGTCGGCGCCAAGGCCACCACGCGGGACCTCAGCTTCTCCGGCGTCTACTTCGAGACAACCGCCAAGTTTGATGTCGGCTCGATAATTAAGATGACGATCGATCTCGGCGGTACGCCGGCAGCGCGGCTTACGCAGCTCCAATTCGAAGCAACCGTTATCAGGGTGGAAAAAAACGGTTCCAAGGTGGGGGTCGCCGCCTGCATCGATACTAAGACTACATCGGTAACGACGACGTAATTAGTGCGAATCCAGCAAGTTGGCCTGCGTACACCAGGCCAAGAAAAGGCCCGCGTATCGCGGCGCCGGATTGAAGACGCTCTGGCAGGAGAACTTGCGTCGCGTCATCGTGCTCGCGGAAATTCCCTCGGATGCGCAGAGCAGGGCCCGGTTCGCAACCCTGGTAAGGCGGACGGTAAGACGGATGGACATCTGATGCGTGATGCATTAGCATTTGATGATGCGCACCACGCTCGACATCGAAGAAGACGTACTGTTTGCGGCCAAGGATCTGGCGCGGCGGGAAAGGAAGACGGCGGGGCAAGTCATTTCCGAACTGGCGCGCAAGGGGCTGGCGGGCGCGGAGGCAGTGACAGCGCGTGAGCCGAAAACGATTTATGGCTTCCGGCCATTTCCCAAAGAAGGACGGATCGTCAGCAACGAGTTGATCAACAAGCTGCGCGAAGACGGCGAGTACTAGGAGAAACGCGCCGGATGCGTGCGCTGCTCGACGTTAACGTTCTGATCGCACTGCTCGACCAGGCACATCCGCACCACGACACGGCATTTTCCTGGTTGAGGGCCAACATCAAGCACGGCTGGGCTTCCTGCCCGATCACCCAGAACGGGTGCATCCGCATCATGTCGCAGGCATCCTATCCCGGCGAACGGCCCGTGGCCCAAATCATCGAACGCTTGCGTGGCGGGCTGAACCATTCCGCCCACTTGTTCTGGCCCGACGACGCCTCCATCGTTGACCACCAGATCGTGGATGGCACGCGCGTACATAGCGCGCGGCAGATAACCGACACCTATCTGCTGGCGTTGGCGCTAAAGCATGGGGGACGCCTGGTGACCTTCGATTCCGGCATCGCGCTTGCCGCGGTGAAGGGCGCTGCGGCCAAACATCTGGTGACACTGGTTTGAGCAATCGGACGGTAGCGTTCGCCACCTGGCTGAGGCGACTGTAAGCAATCCGCGTTTAGCATTTTCTTGAATGGAGAAGAACATGAACATCGGCATCGCCGGCACCGGCCGCATGGGCAGCGCCATCGCAGTGCGTCTTATCGGCCTCGGCCATGCGCTCACGGTGTGGAACCGCACGCCGGAGAAAACCCAGATTGCGGTGGCGGCGGGCGCGACTGCCGCCGCCACGCCCGCCGAGCTCGCGAGCCGGGTGGACGTGATCATCACTATTCTTACCAACGCCGCGGCAATCGATGCGGTGTACTACGGTGACCATGGACTGCTCGCCGGGGAGGTCGGGGGCAAGCTGTTCATTGAAATGAGCACGGTTCGACCCGAGACCGAACGCGCGCTGGGCGAATGGGTCGCGAAAAAGCACGCACAACTCGTCGAGTGCCCGGTCGGCGGTACCGTCGCTCCGGCGAAGGAAGGCAAGCTGTTCGGCCTGGTCGGCGCGGACATCCAGGCGCTCGATCGGGCGAGGCCCTTGCTGCAGCAACTGTGCCGCCGCATCGAGCATGTCGGGCCGGTGGGCGCGGGCGCGGCGATGAAGCTCGCGATCAACCTGCCGTTGATCGTCTTCTGGCAGGCGTTCGGCGAGGCGATCAGCCTCGCCAAGCCGCTGGGCATCGATCCCGCGCGGCTGATCGAAATCTTCTCCGACACCTCCGGCGCCGCCACCGTGCTGAAGAACCGCGGCGCTGCGGTGGCAAAGGCGCTGGCGGGCGAAGACACCGGTCCGGCCAGCTTCGATCTCGACTCGATGCGCAAGGATCTGCGCACCATGCTGGAGGAAGCGGAACACCTCGGCGTCGAGCTGCCCACCGCGGCGCGCGTGCTCGAGGCCTTCGATCACGCCGCCCGCGCCGGGCATGGCGGCATTGACGGCGTGCGCATTCCCGCATGGGTGAGCGGCCAGTCGGCCGCCTGAGCGGGAGAACGGCTTCCTCATAGGCAGGCAGTTCCTTCACGACGGGCTGCATGCTAGACTGTCGCAGCAGACAATTTGACGGGCGGGACACTCTCACTTACATTCCGCGTGCAGCCGGCTGGCTTGGCCGGCGGCCGAAGCGCCGCGCAAGGTTACTTACGAATGACAGTCTTTTCAGATCGCAGGCCGGACCCGATTGAAACGCGGAGGATGCGATAAAAGAACCGATTTCAGACGAGATCCTGCGCAAGGTCCAGGCGGCCGTTGCCGCAGCGACCGGCGCAAACATCGGACCCGAGGCTGCCGCGCGGCTGTATGCAGCGCTGTTTCCTGCTTTCGGTGGGGAGATTGCGCCCGGCGACGAGGGATCGAGCCGCGAAGTCTCGATTCTGCTGGCCGACTTGCGGGGCTTCAGCTCGATCGCGGAAGCCAATCCGGTGCGCAGGGTACTCGAGGTGCTCAACCGCTACCTGGCACCCATGTGCGAGATCGCGTTCGACAACGGCGGGACCATCGACAAGTTCATGGGCGATGCCATCATGGTGGTGTTCGGAGCGCCGCACCGCAACGCCGACGATGCGCAGCGCGCCGTGACCTGCGCGGTGCAGATGCAGATCGCGATCGTCGAGCTGAATCGGGACCAGACGTCGAAAGGCCTTCCGCCGCTGTTCATGGGCGCCGGAATCAACACCGGCCAGGTCATCGCCGGCCTGCTCGGCTCGGAGCTGCACTCCGAATACACGGTCATCGGCGACGAGGTGAATCTCGCCTCGCGCATCGAGGCTTTCAGCCTGCGCGGGCAGGTGCTCATCAGCGAAAGCACCTACGATCACTGCCGCGATTTCGTGACCACAGGCGCGCCGATGGACGTGCACGTGAAGGGGAAATCGAACCCGGTGCGCCTGCGCGAAGTGATAGCTATCCCTTCGCTGGGCCTGCAGATTCCGCGGCAGGAGGTGCGCGACAGCCCGCGCGTGGAAGTCAGGATCCCGTTCACCTACCAGCCGGTGATCGACAAGATCATCATTCCGTCCCCGCGCGCCGGCGTGGTGCTGGACATCGGCTATCACGGCATCTTTGCGGAGGTCGAGCCCGGACTGTCGCAACATGCGGATGTCGTGCTGGGGCTCGATCTATCGCTGATCGGCAGCCGCGCGGACAACGTTTACGCCAAGGTGCGCAGCACCCGCTCCAATCGGGGCCGCGACTTCGCAAGCATGGAATTCACCTCCATCAACGAGCAGAGCGCAGCCGACATCCGGCATTTCGTCCAGTTGCTGGTGCAGGGGAGTCCGACCAAGTAGGCGGAGGCGGCGCAGATCGCGCCGTTCATCGTCTGTGCGGCCGCGGACTGCGACCGCATTGGCCCGCGCCCGGCGCTGCCGAGCCGGGTCAGTGAATTTCCGGGTCCGGCGTTTCCGCCCCTGCTTCCAGAAAATCGAAATCGCAGCCCTCGTTCGCCTGGCTGATGTGCCGCGAGAACGCAGCGCCGTAGCCGCGCGTGTAGTGCGCCGCCGGCGCCTTCCACGCGGCCTTGCGCCTGGCCAGTTCGGCGTCGCTGACTTTCAGGTTGAGTTTCCGGGCCGGCACGTCGAGTTCGATTTCATCGCCGTCCTGCACCAGCGCGAGCGGCCCGCCGATCCAGGACTCGGGCGCGATGTGCAGCACGCAGGCGCCATAGGAGGTACCGCTCATGCGCGCGTCGGAAATCCGCACCATGTCGCGCACGCCTTGCTTCAGCAGCTTCTGCGGGATCGGGAGCTGGCCCCACTCGGGCATGCCCGGGCCGCCGAGGGGTCCGGCGTGCTTGAGCACGATTACCGAATCCTTGTCCACCGGCAGGTCTGGGTCGTCGATGCGCGCCGCCATGTCGTTGTAGTCGGCGAACACCACCGCCTTGCCCGTGTGTTTGTGCAGCGCCGCTTCGGCCGCAGGCGGCTTGATCACCGCGCCGTCGGGGGCGAGATTGCCGCGCAGCACTGCCAGGCTGTCGGATTTGACCAGCGCCTTATCGACCGTACGGATGACGTCGTCTTCGAACACCCTGGCGTCGGCGATGTTCTCGCCCATGGTCTTGCCGTTGACGGTTTTCGCATTGGCCTTGAGCAGGTCGCCGAGGTTCTTCAGCACCGCGCGCAGGCCGCCGGCGTAGTAGAAATCTTCCATCAGATATTTCCCCGAGGGACGGATATTGGCGAGCAGCGGCGTCTTGCGCGCCAACGCGTCGAACAGGTCGAGGTCGAGCATCACCCCGGCGCGGCGCGCGATCGCGATGAGGTGCACGATGGCGTTGGTCGAGCCGCCGATCGCCAGCACGGCGGTCACCGCGTTGTGGATGGCATCGGCGTGGAGCACATCCCGCGGTTTAAGGTCTTCCCATACCATTTCCACCGCGCGTTTTCCGGTGAGCGTGGCCATGGCGGCATGGCGCGAGTCGGGCGCCGGAATCGATGCCGCGCCCGGCAGGGTGAAGCCCATCGCCTCGGCCGCGCTGGTCATGGTCGAGGCGGTGCCCATGGTCATGCAATGGCCGGGCGAGCGCGCGATGCCCTGCTCGATCTCCTGCCAGTCTTTTTCGGTGATATTGCCCGCGCGCAGCTCGGCCCAGTATTTCCAGGTGTCCGAGCCCGAACCCAGCGTCGCGCCGCCCCAGTTGCCGCGCAGCATCGGGCCGGCCGGCATGAAGATGGCCGGCAGGTTCATGCTGATCGCGCCCATGATCAGCGCCGGCGTGGTCTTGTCGCAGCCGCCCATCAGCACCGCGCCGTCGGCGGGGTAGGAGCGCAGCAGTTCCTCGGTTTCCATGGCGAGGAAGTTGCGGTACATCATGGTCGTCGGTTTCTGGAACGGCTCCGACAGCGACATCGCCGGCATTTCCACCGGGAAGCCGCCCGCCTGCCATACGCCGCGCTTCACTTCCTCTACGCGCTGCTTGAAATGGGTGTGACAGGGGTTGATGTCGCTCCAGGTGTTGATGATGGCGATCACCGGCTTGCCGGCGTAATCGCTGCGGTCGTAGCCCATCTGCGCGGTGCGCGAGCGGTGGCCGAAGGAGCGCATGTCCTTGGCGCCGTACCAGCGGTGGCTGCGCAGCTCGTCCGGGGTTTTCTTCTTCACTTGCGGTTCCTTTGCGATGGTGTAATGGGTCAATTCTAATTCAGTATGAGCCTGAACGAGGGTGGCGGGGGATGAGTGTGCATGTGGTCCGTCGCAGGCTTATCCGCGCGATGGACAATCCCCGAGCGAGTAGCAGATAATCGATGCGGCGCCTGAGATCGCAGACTATCCGGCCACGCCGTGGTAATCGACAACAAGGGAGAATCGCAATGCGCATGAACGCTGTGAAAAGACTCTGGCGCGAGGGCAAGCCGGCTGTCGGTGGCTGGCTGTCGATTCCGCACTGCTTTGCTGCCGAGGTGATGGCCCACACCGGACTCGACTGGCTCTGCATCGACATGCAGCACGGCTGCATCGACTATTCGGACGTGGTGCCGATGCTCACCGCGATCTCCACCACTGCGGTGACGCCCTTCGTGCGCGTGCCCTGGAACGAGCCTGCGATGATCATGAAGGTGCTCGACGCGGGCGCCTACGGCGTGATCGTGCCGATGGTGAGCAACCGCGCCGAAGCCGAGCGTGCCGTCGCGGCCTGCCGCTATCCGCCGGCGGGCATGCGCAGCAACGGGCCGAACCGGGCGCTGCTCTATGGCGGCGCCGACTACCAGAAGCACGCCGACCGGGAAATGGCCTGCATCGTGATGATCGAAACGCCCGAAGGCATAGCGAAAATGGACGAGATCATTTCCACCCCGGGCCTGGACGCGGCCTACATCGGGCCGACCGACCTCGCGCTCGCGCTGGGCCTGCCGCCGGTGATGGACAACGACGATCCGAAGCATGTCGCGACCGTCAACCGCGTGCTCGAAACCTGCAGGCGCCACAAGGTGGTGGCCGGCATCCACACCGCCAGTTCCCGCTTTACGCAACGCTACATCGACCAGGGTTTTCAGATGGTGATGCTGGTGGCGGACCGCGCCGCCATGTCGAACTGCGTCAAGGCCGAAGTCGGGCGCCTCACCGGCTGGACGCCGCTTGCACCCGCCGGTTAGCGAACGGCCGGTTCGAAACGGCGGCCGCGCGATCGAGCGGACCGGCAAATTGGACAATGGAGGCACAGATGCGGATCGAACTTGAAACAAAACTGACCGACGCGGTGATCGCGCGCCTTTCGCATGACGCCGACCCGCGCTTTCGGCGGATCATGCAGAGCCTGATCCGGCATGTGCACGACTTCGTGCGCGAAGTCGAACTGACCGAGGACGAATGGTTCGAGGCGATCAAATTCCTCACCGCCACCGGGCAGAAGTGCGACGACAAGCGCCAGGAGTTCATCCTGCTGTCGGATGTGCTCGGCGTGTCGATGCTGGTCGATGCGGTCAATCACCGCCGTTACGGGGGGACGACCGAGACCACCGTGCTCGGGCCGTTCTTCGTGCACGGTGCGAAGGAAATTGACAACGGCGACGACATGGCGGCGGGCTGGAAGGGAGAATCCACCTACGTCTTCGGGCGGGTGCTCTCTGTCGAAGGCAAGCCGCTCGCCGGCGCGCTGCTCGACCTGTGGCAGTCGAACAGCGAGGGCAGCTACGACGTGCAGCTCGCCGACACCGGCGGCAGGCAGTTGCGCGCGAAGCTGCGCACCGATGCCGAGGGGCGTTTTCGTTTTCGCACCATTCTGCCGACCAGCTACCCCGTCCCCACCGACGGGCCCGTGGGGCTCATCCTGAATCGCATGGGGCGGCACCCGATGCGGCCGGCGCACCTGCACTTCATGGTGTCCGCGCCCGGCTACGAGCCGGTGGTAACGCATCTGTTCGTGAAGGGCGATCCTTACCTCGACTCGGACGTGGTGTTCGGCGTCAAGGATTCCCTCATTGTCGATTTCAAGCGCAACGATTCGGAAGCCGAGGCGGAGAAGCTCGGGCTGAGGGCGCCGTTCTACAGCGCCGGTTACGATTTCGTTCTGCGGCGCGCCGACAAGGAGAAGCAACACGCGGCGCGCGCCGCGAGCGATGCGGTATAGGCCGGAGAGACCCATGGAGTGGGGCGAGATACATCAGTGGGAGTTGGTAGAGAACTGGACGACGTTTGCCAAAGGGGGTATTTTCAGTCGCATCGCTCCGCTGGTTTGAGGAGATTCAAAATGATGTGGGTGACCGACGCCAAAGCGTTTCCGGACTACCGACTGTGGGTCCGCTTTTCCGATAGCACAGAAGGCGAGATCAACCTGAAGGATTTCATTGCCTCCGATGCGCGGCCGATCGTTGCCGGTCTTCGCGACCAAACAGCGTTTTCCGCAATCCGCGTGGAAATGGACACGGTGGTCTGGGCCAACGGCTTCGACCTCGCGCCGGAGTTTCTCTACTCGCGAGCGAACGCCCACGCGTCCGCCTAGACGCCCCGCGGGCTGCCGTGGCCGAGGAGCCGCGCATCAAGTACTGGCGCGAGGCTCGCCGAGTTCCGATTCTCCATCGAGGTGCTGGCGCGGCTCGTGCCGCGAGGGACGCGAGCTAGGCTTTAGCGCCGTAGGGCACAATAGCGAAGACTATTGCGCCAATTCCAGCGCCAATGTCAAGCAATGAGGAATTGTCCAAATTGGCACGTTCATGTGCCGGAGAGCCTTACGCTGCCTGATTATCAGGCAAACAAATGTTGTGAATAGCAGTGTAGGCCGATCACGCAATCCCGGATCGCCGCCGGAACTGCAAGCACTCTATCGGTCCGCGACTTGACGAACCCACCTCACCTATATCCAGTTCTGGTAAGGTGCACAAAAGGGAGATTGCCGCCGTGTTCCTCAAGATTACCGCCAAGCGTCAGGTCACTTTTCCCGCTCGCGTCCTGGAGGCGCTGGGTGTGAAGCCCGGCGACCGGATCGAGCTCGAGGAGAGACCTGAGGGTCTTGTCTTGCGCGCGCGACACATCGACCGGACGCGCCTTGCGCCGTTGCGCGGCAAGCTGCGCCGGGGCAAAGGCAGCTTCGATCTTGAAACCTTCCGCGACACGCCGCATGACCGCACGCTTCGGGATTGATACCTCGATCCTCGTCAGGCTGGCGACCGGCAATCCCGAGCACGGCCATATGAAAACCGACGCGGAAACACAGGAATCCTGAATGACCAACGGTAACGACAAATCCCTCGAATCCTGGATCTGGGACGCAGCTTGTTCCATTCGCGGCGCGAAGGATGCGCCAAAGTTCAAGGACTACATCCTCCCGCTCATTTTCACCAAGCGCCTGTGCGACCTATGAAACCGAGAAAACCCCGACAGCCTGTCCCCGAAGGAGGAGAAATCCTCCTCTACCAGACCGAAGATGGGCAGACGCGCATTGATTGCCGGTTCGAGGAGGGGACCATTTGGTTGACGCAGGCGCAGATCGCCGAGGCGGCAACTTGTGAGGATTACTTACAAGTTCGCCAGGAGGGCACACGAGAGGTGTCCCGGAACCTGTGCCACTACCGGCTGACCCAGGAACTCGGGAAGGGCTTCAAGCAGACAAACCTCAAGCATTTCCGCCAGTTTTATCTGGCCTTTCCGGCGCAAACGGCAACCGGGAATGGTCACACGCTGTGTGACCAATTGCATCAAAGTATCTGCGCATGACTTAGGGCAAAACATGAAAAAGAAGAAAGCCGTAGCCAAAGTCAATTCAGGCGGCAGATCTGCGCGTAGAGACCAGAATCGCTCCGCGTTGCGGAGCGATTTCTACCAATCTGTCGCGGAAATCCTTAGCGCCGCCCGCGCGAACGCCTACCGGGCCGTAAACTTCGCAATGGTCGAAGCCAACTGGAACGTCGGGCGGATGATTGTCGAGGAGGAACAAAAGGGAAAGGAACGGGCGGAATACGGCGTCGCGCTGCTCAAAAACCTGTCAATTCGCCTGACCGAGGAGTTCGGCACTGGATTCTCGGAGCAGAGTCTTCGCAATATGCGACAGTTCTTTTCCAGTTTCTCAATTCGCTCCGCACTGCGGAGCGAATTGACCTGGACGCACTACAAGACGCTGATTCGCGTCGAAAACGAGGCCGCCAGAGCTTATTACGCCACTGAAGCCGCCAGTCAGAACTGGACTGTCCGCGCCTTGGAGCGGCAAATCAACTCTCTGTACTACGAACGTCTGCTGCTGAGCCGCGATCATGCGGCGGTCATCGAGGAAATGCAGGCGAAAACCGCTCCCCTCGCTCCAACGCCAAAGGATTTCATCAAAGACCCGTACGTCCTGGAGTTTCTCGGCATTCCGGATTCGCACAAATTCCGCGAAGCCGACCTCGAACAGGCCATTATCGACAAACTCCAGGCCTTCATGCTGGAACTGGGCAAAGGTTTCGCCTTCGTCGCCCGCCAGCAGCGCATCAGCACCGGGACCAAGGATTTCTTCATTGACCTGGTATTCTACAACTACATTCTCAAGTGCTTCGTCCTCGTTGATCTGAAAACGGGCGAGCTGACCCATCAGGACATCGGGCAGATGGACATGTATGTGCGCCTGTACGAGGACACAGTGAAAGGCGCGGACGACAACCCTACCGTGGGCCTTATCCTCTGTACCGAGAGCGACCATACCGTCGTCAAGTATTCGGTGCTTAGCGAAAGCGACCAGCTTTTTGCATCCAAGTACCGGC
>Ga0315281_10008134_pt1 | contig 14676 bp, 9 predicted proteins | sample YL17G07_0_MG_FD_204540 | JGI IMG/M metagenome (GOLD analysis project Ga0315281, IMG submission 204540) | Sediment microbial communities from Yellowstone Lake, YNP, Wyoming, USA - YL17G07_0 | ecosystem: Environmental > Aquatic > Freshwater > Lake > Sediment | place: USA: Wyoming | collected...
AGAATCAATTCATTGATCGGCTGCTTTGCAACGTAGGATGTGATGGTAATAATCCTGCCCCATCTCTGAGAGGCCATCATGGGCAGAACTTCCCGCGTGAGCCGCACAGCACTCATCATCGTCAGGTTGAAACCTTTTTCCCACTCGGCATCGGACATCTCGAGAATATTTCCGGTGGGAGGTCCACCCGCATTGTTCACGAGCACGTGGACAGTGCCGAATTCCCGCTTGGCAACTTCGACGAACCGGGTAATGTCTTGTTGCTTCGTCATATCTGCTTCAACGGGAACAACCCGGCTGCCGGTGCTGCGCTCGATTTCCTCCGCCGCCTCAGTAATTTCTTTTCTGCGGCGCGAACAAATAACGACCTTCGCACCCTCCTGAGCCAGAGCGAGCGCACACGCCTTCCCCAACCCCTGGCTCGCTGCCGCGACGAGGGCAATTTTATCTTTGAGGCCAAGATCCATGGTAACCCGGGATTAAGAACTTCAGGTTTGGGGTGATAACACCGGCGAAGAAAAAGTCAGGAGAGCTTTATGCCTTTTTCCTGCAGGCGCTTTGCAATGATTTCATACACGGCATCGAGCGGCTGTTCGGTGCGAGATCCGGAATTCTTCACAGCCTGTTCGAGTGTTCCGCTCCGTTCCTTCAGCCATGCCCAAACGTGATACCCGAGCCGGTTGCGGTCATTGGGCTCTCGAGTGGCAATGTCCGCGACAACGCTGTATGCCAGCCTTTCGACGGATTCTGCGGGGAATTCAGATACGGACGGTGGCGGTTTTGTGGTCATGGCTTGACGATGTTCAATGGGGTGGTTGTGGGTGGAAGTGAATATAGAAACTTTTGCCAAGAAGCAAAAGGAGGCCAGCTTTTTTTGTTCAGGGCTTCGGAATCCCTTTCACCACTACCATCGTCAAGTCGTCGTGCTGTTCTGCCTCGCCGCGAAACTCCTCGACGGCTGTGAGGATGGTGTGCTGCAGAGCCGGAGCGGACAACCCTCTCTTGTCTTTCACCAGCTGGGACACGGACTCTTCCCCAAACTGGACTCCCTGAACGTTCATCGCTTCGGTGAGGCCGTCCGTGTAGAACAAGAACAAGCCATCGGGCGTCAACGGCCGAACAACTTCACGCAACTCGCTCTCGAAGACCGGCCCACGCTCCAGTCCGAGACCAATGCCCGGCGCATCGAGATACTGCAGCTGTCCGTTGCTTGATATAAGAGCTTTGTTGTGACCTGCCCGGCAAATGCGCACGCTCTTTTTTTCGAGGTCGAACAAAGCCAGAATCATGGTGATGAAGGACCTGCGTTCGATACCATCGAAAATTCGACGGTTTACGTTGATGAGCATTTCTTTCGGTGAATCATACATATGAGCGGCAAGCTGTACCATCCCCTGAACCTTCGACATGTAGAGGGCGGCAGACATGCCTTTCCCCGAAACGTCTGCCACGACCACGAGGATCTTCTGCGGACCGAGCTGGATGAAATCAAAATAGTCTCCTCCGACCGTCGTTGCGGGAATCGAGATCCCGGCAATATCCAGCCCCGGAACCACAGGGTTTTCTTTCGGCAATAATCCCTGCTGGATCTTGCGAGCGAGGGAAAGCTCTTCTTTAAACCGTTCCTTTTCAATCTCAGAATAGTGCAGCCGAGCATTCTCGATGGCGATGGCCGCCTGCCCTGCGACGGTTGAAAGCAAGTCTACATCTTCCTGGGAATACACCTTCCCGGATAATTTCGGTCCGACATTGATCATGCCGATGAGACGGTCTTTCAGAAACATCGGAACAGACAGAACAACTCCACTCTTCACCAGTTTCTCTTTGTCGACCGGACTTAAAGCAACGGAATCAGGCTCATGAGACAGGAGTGCAAACGATTGGGGTTTCCTCGTACGACGCAATACCGAAAGAAGCCCTGCATGCTCTTCGCGAAATTCGCAGCAATCCTTGTCGATATTCATCGTCACACAGCCGATGTTTTCGTCGCAAAGAATAACAGCCACTTTGTCGATGTGCATGGTGAGGGATATCCGTGAAACCATCGAATTGAGGATTGCTTCGAGATTCATTTGCCGCGGCAACTCCTGACTCAGCTCCAACAGAGCCTTCTGATAGTTGTATCGTTCCCTGTAGAAAAAGCGGTCGATCCAGTCCTGGATCCGCTGTTTGATCGGTTCGAAGGTAAACGCAATCACCACAAGGGCCAGAACGCTGACGATCCGGTTTTCTTCTGTCCCGAATGCGTATGCAATGAAGTTGCCGACAACATACACGATAAGAATGTACAATGCCGCCACACTTGCTGTGACCATCGAGTAGAGAAGGCTTCTCCGAATAACAAGGTCGATATCCATCAGCCGATATCGGAAGATGGCGTAGCCGAAGAAGATCGGGACAACCGGTATGAGCGCTCCCGGCAAGAGCATTACGGGGTTCAAAAAAATGATGAACGGGTTTGATGCCGACACGATCAGACTGTATGTGAATGCAGCCGACCCGATCGCGATGCCGATGAGGATGGGCCACAGCTCTGTCCGCCTCTCTTTTGGAATTCTCCTGAAATAACTGTAGCAGAAAAGCCCAAGCCCTCCGAAATAGAAAAGATAGGGCGCTCCGAACACGGAACGTATGACAGGAAGGGGCATTTGAGCGAGTTGGAAGAATGGAAGAAATGGCAGAGAAACAAATGCTCCGATGACGTACAGCCAAACACCGACCCATCTTCGGTCGAGGTGCGGTAAGTGAACCGGGAAATGAAAAAAGAAACGCAGGAACATTGAAGGGGCGAGAAAATGTGCGATAACAAAGCTGCTTCCCAGAAGCAACAACTTCCACTTCGGATCGATATCAGGATTCAGGTTTATGCTTGAAAGCCCGAAGAAGAGCATCATCACCAGACTGTAACGGCCAAACCTTCGTTGAGTCTTTCCCTGGGGGCGGCTGAGAACAACGATGTATCCCACGAGGAGAAATCCCAAACCCAGTAGAAACTGTGCAAGATACGGCGTGTTCACAACGCGAAGGATTTCCACTTTCGTCTCGAATTTCGATTCTCCACGCTGGACGAGATACTGGATGAACTCACCGGGTTTCAACTTGTTCAGTCTTTGCTGGGCCTCACTGCTGGTTGTAAACGGCTTTCCGTCCAACTCCAGAAGTATGTCGCCGTTCTTGATCCCGGCGTGTTCTGACACACCGCCGGGGACGACGTCCGTAATGAGCAAACGCGAACCGGTTCCGTCCAGGATTCTCCATGCGCACTGGTCGTTGCCGATGGTCTTGGTAAACATGATGTCGACAAAATCGAGGCTGGAAACGCCAAGCACGATGAGCGTGAGGCCCGTGTAAATAATCCGAATCCACCGGGCGGACATACGTTCAAACGGGTTTTTCATGTTCTAGAGAATACGAGTTTACCGGGGTTTCGTTGCACGATTCAAAACGAATAACCAATGCTGAAATAGGCAATGAGGGGCCCCAGGCTGAGCGGGTTATCCAGAATGTCCTTTCTAAAAAAAAAGGCCCGGCCAAGGGAAAACTCGGCAGGACCGATCGGCGTGTCGAATGCAACCCCCACTCCGATGCCATGCATAAAATCCACAATGCGGATTTGTTCTGGGGTTGACCAGATCGCCCCCAGGTCATACCTTGCTTTCAGATAGGTATTAAAGAAAAGTTTAAACGGGCTCTCGTAGATGTATTCGAGACTTCCGACAATGAGCTGACGCCCTCTTGCGTTATCCTCCCGGATGCCGAAAAAGCTGTGTTGTCCTCCGATGCTGAAATGCTCGGAAATGGGAAGAGTTTCATCTGCCACGCCCAGGACGAATCTCGGCCTCAGAACATGCCGGGGGAAGAGCTGCTGGTATTTCGAATACTCAAACGACATCTTTGTGAAGCCGATGGCGTTCCCCACATTAACGAGAGCGGTTTCGTAAGAAAAGTTGACAAGGATTCCATCGGACGGATAGGGAAATCTGTTCTGAGTATCAAGCCGGGTTCCGAACCTGATCGAGGAGATCTTATAACTCTGGTTTGAAACCCGCTGCTCGAAGATATTGTACACCCGGTGATTTTCAATCCTTCCTTCAACCGTGACACTCCCGAGTCTTTCGAGCTGCGTTCCGAAACTCAGCGATGCTCCCTCCTTGACTTCCCGATATTCGCCTACCCGGACACGGTCCCAACGGAGCGGGTCGGCGACTGTTTGGGGTTCGAATTCAAACACGTTCACATCACGCACGGTCGAATAACCCTTCACGTTTGCCGTGAGGTACGTATCAAAAATCCTGATCGCCTTGAATTCACCGATGAGGCTGTGGTTGCGCGATCCTCCATAGAATCGGAGGCCGATTTCCGCGCCAATGCCAAACAGGTTTTCATTGCGGACATCGATGGAAGGCTGGGCGTTTCGTTCACTGTCGATCACCAGGCCGAACCTTATGAGGTCGGTGCTTCGCTCTCTCGCCTTGATGACCAAAATGTTATTGTCCCCCTCCTTCCGAATGCCGATCGAGACTTGTTCAAACAAACCAGTTCCGTAGAGGTTTCGGATTCCCTCTGCCACTTTGGAAATCTGCAGGATGTCGCCGTTGTCAAGCGGAACCTCCCGCCAAATGACATAGTCTTTTGTTTGCTTTGTTCCGACGATGTCCATCCGATAGATCGTGCCTTCGTCGATCACAATCATCGCACGGCCCTTCGAGCGATCGAGATCTACTTTCTGAATCCGGGCAAGCGAGTATCCTTGCCTTCGGTAATATTCTATGATTTCTTTGAGTGCGCTCTGTGACCGATGCGCGTTGATGCGTCTCCCTATAAGCGGGCGGAATGGCACCATCAACGTGTCCGAAGGAATGCTCCTATTGCCGTTAAATTCCACTCCTTCGAGCACCGGATAGGAAACAGAGTGTAGCTGCAATGTCGAAGAAACATCGTTTTGTTCCACAACCACTTCGAGCGAATCATAATCACCGGACTGATAAAGTTGAACCAGCGACTTCTTCAGCTCAATCTCCGAAACACGGGTACCGGATATGACCTCGGCCAATTGCTGCGGCAGATCGGAGTTGCCAACAAATCTCGGATTCTTGAATTCTATGTTCCTGCTGCCTTGGGAGATGTTTAGCCGGGAAGAAAGTAATGTCTTGATCGACTGCATTACAGAATCAGAGCATTCTTCGCCTTTCCTGACAATGGACTGCAAGTCGGTAAAATCAGAAGACAGATGAGCACCGAGGTCCGGCTTGATGACCGCATCGGCCTGCTCGAGAGCTCTTTTGTTGGCCTCCTGCATCATGATTCCCATGATCTGATCGGCAACTTCCCACGGCGCATTCAATTTGTCCTTCGGCCGCAACGGACTCGTGACGTCCACGGCCACTATAATATCAGCGCCCCACTGACGGGCAACATCGATAGGAATGTTCGAAACCAAGCCGCCATCCAACAACTGCTTATCATCCATGGGAACTGTGCTAAACAACAATGGCACTGTAATACTGGCGCGCATGGCATCTGTCAAATCTCCCCGATCGATCACAATGCGCTTGCCTGAAATCAGATCCGTCGTGACGGCGCGGAAAGATATTTCCAGGTCGTCGAAACTCGGGTTCGGATGGTACACGCTTTGGAGCGTCAGGAGATTCAGATAATTCGTCAATCGTTGGCCGGTGGAGAAGGCTGAAGGGATGATCGGTTCAAGCCCGTCGAACCGGAGCACCAAAACACTCCGTTCCTTTGCAATTTTTTGGTCCAGGAACATTTCGCTGCGCCGGGAGTCTTCGGTGAAGCTCAGGAGCTCCTCCCAGTTCGTCGAATCCACCAACTGCGAAAGCTGCGCGGGTGAATGGCCTGAGGCATAGAGGCCTCCGAGGATGCTCCCCATGCTCGTGCCAACAATAAAATCGATGGGGATATTGTTTTTCTCGAACGACTTGAACACACCGATTGCCGCCACCCCACGCGCTCCCCCGCCGCTGAGGACGAGAGCAACGCGCGGCCGCTTCACCAGCTTGCGTGGTACAATGTTTGGCCGGCGGTCGAATTCATCTGTCAGGAATGGTTGGATGCGGATTGCGCGCTCCTCGGAAGGCGTTTGCCTGGCAAAGGTCACCGTCATCGGCAACACCAGCAAAGCGAGACACAGGGATTTGAATCTGAACCTCATTCTGATTATGATTACATGGGCCTTTGAAAGAAAACGTACCAAAATATGCTTCGAATAGCAACGTGACGACTTGAAGCCGATGGATCAGAATGAATAGCGGTATGCAGAAAACAAATTTTCAAGAAAAATATATCGCGGAGCGCGAGCCATGGGACTACAGCCACCGCGCTGTGGAAACCCTGCGTCACGAATATATCGCGGACCTGGTGCGCACTCTCAAACCGTCAGCCAGGCGTGTACTCGATGTCGGATGCAGCCTCGGACAGCTGACCACGCGACTCCGCGGCTCCGCCTCAGAGATCCACGCATGCGATCTGTCATGGACGGCCGTCCAAAAAACTTCCTCCGCGTGCGAGCGCCTCGCGTCGAATTCCGGCGAATCATCATCGGGCAGCGCTCATTTCTATTTTAGCGTCGCGAGTTCGCTTGCGATGCCTTATGCACGCGACACCATGGACGTCATCCTGTTATGCGACGGGTTGATCGGCTGGGAGCTTTCCGAGCACGGGAGGCGGGGCGTCCTCAGAAACGCTTTTGAAATTCTTGCTCCAGGCGGTGCGGTCGTACTGACAGATTACATGCATCCCCGGCGCTTCGAGTCATACATTGATGAAATCGCCCGGAGCCCGTTGCATATTGAGAGCGTGCGCTATCTCAACGACCGTCTGTCGTATCAATTCGAAGGCTGGCTGCATGCCTTTCGGGAGACGCGTCTCGTTCAGGAATTGATCGCCAACAAACTGCTGATTCGACGATTGAAATCAATTTCTTCGCTCTTCGGCAAATGGGGTTCAAAGCATCTTTGTGTTGTCGGGAGAAAGCCAAACCCATGATACCCCCCGGAAAGGTGCAACATTGACGTTTCTCAATCCGCTTGTCCTGTTCGGGCTTCTGGCGGCATCGATCCCCATCCTGCTTCATCTTTTTAACCTCCGAAAACTCAAAACGATTGAGTTCAGCACGCTCTCATTTCTTAAAGAGCTGCAAAAGACTAAAATCCGGCGTTTGAAAATACGTCAGCTTTTGTTACTTGTGTTGCGCACACTCCTTGTGATCTTTGTTGTCATGGCGTTTTCCCGGCCCACGTTGAAGGGCGGGTTTTCAGAGAGCGCCCGTGCACGGACCACGGCTGTTTTTATCGTCGATGATTCCTACAGCATGACTTCTGCGGACGCCGGGGGCGAATTACTTAAACAGGCAAAACAGGCCGCTCTTCGGGCTCTTGAAATCTTCGAAGACGGCGACGAGGTCTTTCTTCTCAAGATTTCTGACGCCGTATCTCACACTGCCGCCAACGAGCCGGCGCCGTTTCGAAATTTTGAACCACTTCGCTCAGCTCTCAATGCCATCAAGCCTTCATTCACGCATCATAAACTCGAAGATGCACTTCGTGTCTCGGCAAGACTCCTGGAGGCCTCCAAGAATTTCAACAGAGAGGTTTTCGTGTTTTCCGACTTTCAGTCGGGGTTGTTCTCCGAACGAGCGTCTCAGGTCAAGGAAAACATTTTTGCACCCGGAGTTCAGTTGTTTCTCCTCCCCGTCGGGAATCGGGAAATTCGCAACCTTTCCGTTGACGCAATAACAATCCCGAATACAATTCTTGAACCGGGAAAACCCTTTACCCTCGTCGCCAAAGTAACGAACCACACGGCCAGTGAAGTCAAGAATACTCTCGCCAGCGTTTTTGCGGCCAATACACGAGTTGCACAAAAAGGCATCTCCCTGGGACCTCATGAGTCGGCGAATGTCGAGTTGTCCGTTGTGCCGCGGACCCCGGGGTACTTCGAAGGATTCGTTTCCCTGGAGGATGATGATCTGGAATTCGACAACCGACGCTTCTTCACGCTGTATATTCCGTCTGCGATGAACGTCCTCCTCGTTGGAAATACTTCCGACTTGAAATACATCCGGCTTGCGTTCGCCACACGAGCTCAATCCGACAGCTCACTGTTAACGCTCACCGAAGTTTCTCCCGACCGCCTCACCACAAGTCACATAAACTCTGCGGATGTGATTGTCCTGGTGGATATACGGGGAGTGTCGTCATCACACCTGGAACGAATCCGCAGTGTCGTGGAGAAAGGTACAGGCCTCATGGTGTTCCCCGGCTCCTCGACCACTCCTCAGAATGCTGTTTCACTTTCTGCATTACGGCTTCCCAGCTTGATTTCCGTTGAGGGTAATCCGAAGACACTGTCATTCCTGGAATTCGACAAAACCGATGTGCGCCATCCTCTTTTCGCCGGAATGTTCGATGAACAGAACGAACAGGGTCGAACATCTCCGGGTTCAGCAAGGCAAAAAGCCATCGAATCTCCCAAAGTGAAGGTTTTTGTCCGATTCGCAGCCTCTCCCGCTGCTCAGCCTGTGATAACCCTTACGAATGGCGCGCCGTTTTTGCTCGAGCAAAAAGTTGGAGGGGGCAAGGCACTTCTGTTCGCCGTGGCTCCTCATCTTGAATGGTCGGATTTCCCGGTCAAAGGACTTTTTGTCCCGTTATTGCACCGGTCGCTTTCGTATCTTGTCCAAGACCCATCGAAGATTGAGCCATTCCTGGCGGGCCAGGATGTGGTTCTGAGACACATCCAATCAACGGGAACGAGGTTCACCGTGCGGGACCCCTCGACCGGGGAAACGAGCCATCAAGCTGTCGTTCGAGGGTCTGACAAGACGATCCATTTCTCAGAGGCCATGATTCCTGGAATTTATACTGTCCGGGCCGGGTCGGATGTTGTGCGGAAATTTGCGGTCAATGTGGACCCGGACGAATCGCGGACGGAAAAAGCGGAGGACCCTGCCCTGCAGAGAGCCGCTGAAACGCTGGGAATCGATTCCCCTGTCGTTCACACAATCAAGAATGTGTCCCAGGTTGAGCAAGTGGTGCGCGAGTCAAGATACGGCATTGAATTGTGGAAGCACATGCTCATCGTTGCACTGCTGGTGGCGGTCGTTGAAATGTTTGTGGCGCGTGACACCAAACGAGAGCTCGCGGAGTATGTACCGCGGGCTGCGTGACCCATGATCGAACTCTCATCCGGAAAAGAGCGTTGTATTCTCGTTGGTGTTTCCACGCGCCGAGGCTCGCGTGAAGAGACCGAGGAGTCTATGAATGAACTCGCCCTCCTGGCCGATACCGCAGGGGCCGAGGTGGTTGCTCGGCTGACGCAGGATCGAGACCGGTTCGATGCGGCGACCCTCATCGGAAAAGGCAAGGTCGATGAGTTAGCCTACCTCGTCAAGCAGAAGAATATCCCGCTCATCATCTTTGACGACGACCTCTCCCCCGTTCAGGTCAGAAACCTCGAAAAGGCCCTCGAATGCAAAGTGCTGGACAGGAGCGGGTTGATCCTGGACATTTTCGTTTCGCGGGCCAAAAGCAACGAGGCAAAGACGCAGGTGGAGCTGGCACAGCTCCAGTATTTACTCCCCCGACTGACACGTCAGTGGACGCACCTTTCAAAGCAATACGGCGGCATCGGAACGAAAGGACCAGGCGAGACCCAGATTGAAACCGATCGACGGATGATCAAGACTCGCATCGGACACCTGAAAGAAAAGCTGGAACGGATCGGCAGGCAACGCGTCACGCAACGGCAGGGAAGAACCAGGCATGCGCGCGGCGCTTTTGTCGGCTATACGAACGTTGGAAAGTCAACACTGCTGAATTTGCTTTCGGGCTCAGAGGTGTTTGTTGAGAACCGGTTGTTTGCCACTCTTGACCCGACGACGCGTCTGGTGGGTTTGACCCCGGGACTTGACATTCTTGTCACGGACACTGTGGGCTTCATTCGAAAACTCCCTCATCATCTGGTGGCTTCCTTCAAGAGCACGCTGGAAGAAATCACAGAAGCGGATTTTCTCCTTCATGTCGTCGATGTGTCCAGTCCATTGATCAACGAGCACACCAATGTTGTACGGGAGACTCTCGAGGAAATTGGCGTAAAAGAAAAACCGACGCTGATGGTATTCAACAAAGTAGACCGGCTCGCCGATCGCAGCGTCATTCAGACCTTATCCAAGGAATATCAGAATGCGGTGTTTATCTCAGCTTCGAGAGGAATAAATATCCTCGGCTTGAAAGAAAGCGTCGTGAAGTTGTTGAACGATGAATTCGTGGAAAGCCAGATCACCGTCTCGCAGGCAGACCAGAAACTCATTTCGCATTTGTACGAGATCGGGGAGGTGCTGGAGGTAACCTACGAAGACAACTCTGTCCTGATGAAAATCCGGATACCCAAGAAAGACTCGTTGCGGATTCACCGCCTGGTTCAACAGCACCAGGCCCGCTCAACGCCCCCCGAAAACGGAGACCATGAATGAGGCGAGCGTTTATCGGCTTCCTTTTCCTCCTTCCTTTCTTAGCCCACTCCCAGAGATTTTCTGCAAGGGACAGCCAATTTCAACTCGACGGAAAACCCTTCAGAATTCTTTCGGGGGAGATGCATTATCCGAGAATTCCTGAGGAATATTGGCGAGATCGCATGCTCAAAGCAAAGGCAATGGGACTCAACACAATCTGCACGTACGTGTTCTGGAACGTTCATGAACCATCGCCAGGAGTTTTCACGTTCGAGGCCAACCTGAATATTGCAAAGTTTATCCGACAGGCGCAGGAACTCGGCCTCTATGTACTCTTGCGCCCAGGACCATACGTCTGCTCCGAGTGGGATTTTGGAGGCCTCCCTGCCTGGCTCCTGAATGACCCGCAGCTGAAAATTCGTTGCATGTACCCAACCTATTGGACGGCGGCGAAGCGATACCTGTTACAGCTGGGGAAAGAACTTGAAGGTCTCACGATCGATAAGGGGGGACCGATCATCGCTGTGCAGGTGGAGAACGAATACGGAAGCTACGGCAATGACAAAGAATACCTGCGAGCAATCAGGCAGACGCTGCGCGAAGCTGGATTTGATTGTCTGTTGTTTACCTCAGATGGATCTCTCCCAATGATGCTCGAGGCCGGAACACTCGATGATGTTCTCCCCGCCGTGAATTTTGACTCAGATCCCGCTGTCGAATTTGGCAACCTCGAGAAGTTTCGAAAGAATATACCGCACATGAACGGTGAGTTCTGGAGCGGCTGGTTCACTCAATGGGGGCAAGAGAAATGGGGCGGGCAGGACCTCAACAAGCAGAAAGGCTACGTCCGATGGATGTTAGAGAACGGGAAATCGTTCAACTTCTATATGTTTCACGGTGGGACGAATTTCGGTTTTACGGCCGGCGCAAACTTTTACAACAACCGTTACTGGCCTGACATCACAAGCTACGATTACGGCGCCCCTTTGACGGAGGATGGAGAACCCACGGAAGCTTTTTTTGCCTATCGTGACCTGCTGAAGCAGTTCCAGACAAACGGAACGAAACTTCCCGAACTCCCAACCGTGAAAAGGATTTCGATCCCAACCATCGCAATCACCGAGCGGGCTCCATTATTCGAAAACCTTCCTCAGCCCGTCGCCTCTGTACAACCTATGCCTATGGAGCGTTTTGGACAAAATTTCGGCTACATCCTCTACCGGACAAAGATACCCGGACTCGGCGGAAAACTCAGAGTCAAAGATCTCCATGATTATGCGATGATCTATGTAGACGGTGTATTCATCGGAACGATGGACCGTAGATTCGGACAGGATACGCTGACCATTCTACAGAAAGGCTCAAACGAACAAGTGCTCGATGTTTTCGTCGAAGCCCTCGGACGCGTCAATTTCTCTGCGCACATGATCGACCGAAAAGGCATTACCGAATATGTGACGTTGAACTGGTTGACACTGATGAACTGGGAAGTGTATGCTCTGCCTCTCGAGTATCAGACTCTTCAAAAGATGCGATTCTCTGCGGGTAAACAAACGTATGGGCCAACAATCTTCAAAGGTGCATTTGTTATGGAAGAGACCGGTGACTCCTTTCTTGATATGCGACAGTGGAGCAAAGGTGCAGTCTGGGTCAATGGACATAATCTTGGACGCTACTGGAGAAGTGCAGGACCCCAGTATGATTTGTATCTTCCAGGCCCCTGGTTGAAGAAAGGGAGCAATGAAATTTTGATATTGGATCTTGATCTTACCCAACCCGCTCCTCTCAGAGGAGAAGTTCTTCGCAGATACGGGCTCTAAGATCCGACTTCCTACCGCTCGGGCGCTTTGATAATTGTCTCTCCATTAAAGCTTTTTTGAACCTCTTCAGCATCCTTCCTTGTTCCGACGATATCACCCCAATGCATCGGAATGAGTGTCTGCGGTTTGAACACGTTTGCCGCATCGGCGGCTTCCTTCCCACTCATGGTGTATGTGCCGCCGCACGGCAGGAGGGCGAAATCCGTCACAACGGTCCGCATTTCCGGGGTAAAATCCGTGTCTCCGCTGTGATAGATTTTCTGCCCCGTTGAAAGCGTGATCAGGTACCCCACCCAATTGTTCTGCTTCGGATGGAACTGTTTTCCGAGGTTGTACGCATGCACTGTCTTTACTCGTAGCGAGCCAAGATTGAACGACTGACCTGGAACGACTGAAATAACATTGCCTTCAAGTTGATATCCGACGTCCTTCGGTGCAAAGAATGCCGTGCTTTCTTTTCTGATTTTTGCGATATCCTCGGGTGAAAAATGATCGTAGTGCGCGTGGGTGATGAAAATGACATCCGCTTTGGGAGTGTTGGCAGGAAGTTTCCATGGATCGATGTAGATTTGCGTCGCCCCATCCTCTATTCGGAACGAGGCATGACCCAACCAATGGACGTGCTGAGGATTCATAACTCCTCCATTCTTCGTTTTGCTTCTTTTTCAAGTTGACCAGCCTTATAAGTCGTTAAAACGACTGCCGATGTTGGGTTTTTGTTTCACATACCCACGACTTACCTGTCCGCCGGAGCGACGCGAAGGAGGAAGTCGTGGGTATGACAACATATAAGTTAAAATTTAAACCGTTTTAACGGTTTCCACGAAACAAAAGCGGTCAACTTGACTTCTTTTTTTTCTTTAGCTTCTCCTTGGCTTTCGCGTAGCCCGGTTTCAGAATGTCATAAATGATGGCGATGCGTTGTTTGTACGGAATGAATGCGCTTTTCATCGCATTGATGGTCAGTTTTTCAAGGTCTTCGACCTTCAGGCCAAACGCCTCTGCGGCCGTGTGGTACTCATCGGTGAGAGTGATGTTGCTCATGAGCCGGTCATCCGTGTTGAGACTGAGCCGGAATTTGTAACGATAGAAGAGAGCAAACGGATGATTCTCGATGTTCTTCACGGCGCCTGTATGCACATTGCTCGTCAGGCAGATTTCCAAAGGAATGCGTTTGTCCAGGACATACTGGGCCAGCGTTCCCATGCTCAGAAGCTCTCCGTCCTTGACGCGCATGTCTTCGATGAGTCTCGTCGCGTGCCCTATTCTGTGTGCCCCGCACCATTGGATCGCCTGCCAGATGGATTCCTTGCCGAATGCTTCACCTGCGTGAACGGTGATGTTAAAGTTCTCCCGCTGAATGTAATGAAACGCATCGATGTGTTTCTTGGGCGGGAACCCTCCCTCCTCTCCGGCGAGGTCGAAGCCTACCACACCTTGTTTCCTGAGATCCACTGCAAGCTCGGCGATCTCCTGGGAGAGCGAAGGATTCATGTTCCTCATCGCACACAGAATGAGTCCATAATGAACTCCGAAGTCTTTTTTGCCCCGCTCCAATCCCTTGAGCACCGACTTCGCAACGGTTTCAAGATGAAGACCTTTGGAAGTGTGAAAGACCGGAGCAAAACGTGTTTCAACGTACACGACGCCATCCCGCTTCATGTCCTCCATCATCTCATACGCAACACGCTCCAGTGACTCCTCGGTCTGCATGACGCCACACGTGTGTTCGAACCCCTCGAGAAAGAGCGGCAGGCTGCCTCGCGTCGCCCCTCGGTGGAACCATTTGGCCAATTCGTCCGGATCCTGTGTGGGAAGTTTCTTGTACTTCGATTCCCTTGCCAACTCAATGACTGTCTGAGGCCTGAGCCCTCCGTCCAGATGGTCATGCAGAAGCACTTTTGGCAAAGTCCGCAAGTATTCTTTTTTTAGTTTCATGTCGTTGTCCTGTGAATCATTTTTTGTCCTTGCCTCGATGCACCGAGCGATACATCAATCCATCGTTGGATTAGTCCAGACTTCCCACTTCTTTCTCCACTGCCTTCAGGATGCTTCCATTTTGTACAAGTTTCAATGCTTTCTGAATATCCACGTGCAGGACCCGGTCGTCATCGAGACGAGGAACGAGTTTTCGAAAAGTGCGGAATGCTGACTCAATCCCGGCCCCGGATTTCATCGCGTGGTCTGAATTGAAGCGGCGGGCAAATTCCAATCCCTGGCATGAACAGAGCAGTTCGATGGCCAACACTGTTTGAACATTGTGCAGGACTCTCCAGGCTTTCTGTGCGCTGATGGATCCCATGCTGTTGTGGTCTTCCTGGTTTGCCGATGTTGGAATCGAATCGACGCTCGCTGGATGGCACAATACTTTATTCTCCGACACAA
>Ga0315281_10008135_pt1 | contig 14676 bp, 11 predicted proteins | sample YL17G07_0_MG_FD_204540 | JGI IMG/M metagenome (GOLD analysis project Ga0315281, IMG submission 204540) | Sediment microbial communities from Yellowstone Lake, YNP, Wyoming, USA - YL17G07_0 | ecosystem: Environmental > Aquatic > Freshwater > Lake > Sediment | place: USA: Wyoming | collected...
TTAGTTTTATGTTGGTCGGCTCCCATCCGGGGGGCCGCGTTTAAACGGCTTTAAGATGGAGGTAGTGTCAGTGAACAGAAGAGAGTTCCGCCTCCATGATTTTGGGGCTGACGGATTCACACTGTTGGAGACGCTGGTCGCCTTGGTCATTTTTTCAGTCGGCCTGATGGCCGTCTCCTCCATCTCCATAAGCATGGTGAGTGGCAACAGGGTCGCCAGACATTATCTGGAGGCGAGCGTCCTGGCGCAAAGCCAGGCGGAGATACTAAGGAACACCGGATGGAATTACGGGCCGGACGGAATCCCCTTTACCGCTGACGACGTCGTTCCACAAATACTGACCGACATAAACACCGGCAACAACGCGTTAGTGAGTCCCGCCACGATGTTTGCCAACCCCGACCATGCCTACACCGCAACGGCGACCGGGGCGGAGACAAACCCGGTGCTTGATTCCACCGCCCTTACCACCACCAAATACTTAAGGCGCGCTTGGATTGTGCGCGATAACGTCGCCGGATTCGTCGGCTTAAAATTCGTCACAGTGGTTGTGGGCTGGAAGGAAGGTAGCTTGAACTCCTATTCCGTGGTTTCCACCGTAATACAGGGGCATTGATAATGTGTAAGTTGATGGACAGGTTGATTCTTCGCTCCGAACGCGGGATGACCATGCTTGAATTGCTGATAGCCGTTGTTATCGCCTCCATCCTAGGCATAGGGATGATGAAGATTTTTTCCGCAAACACCTATCTTTTTCGCGGGGAAAAAACCGTAAGCAGAACTTACACCAACGCCAGGATAGTTATGGATACTCTGACAAGGGCCATAAGGACGGCGAACATGAACCCGCTTGAAAAAGGGGGGGGCGTTTTCGGCGTCAAACAATGCGCGGGCACGGTCGGCTCGGCGTTCACAAATAACGCTATCGCGGCCGGCACCACCGGCTCCTTGTACTTCACAAGGGATTACGACGAAAACGGAACTTTGGACAAAAACGCGAACGAGTACGTCGGATATTTTTGGAACACGTCGGCGGGCGCCTGTCCCGACGCCGGCATTACCACGCCCTGTCCCAACACTCTTATGGTGGCGGTTATTAACCCCGCCTCCGGAGCCATATCGTCGTGGGATTATAAATTCCCGAACATTACCTCCTTTGTCGTGGACTACCAATATGCCGACGGAACATGGGCGTCCGCCGCAGGAATGCCGGACCCTTCCAACTCGCTCCACGCACCAAATAAAATAGCGGCAATATCAATCTCGTTGACCGTGCGGTCGGAAAAGCCGCACGAACTAACCAGGCAGTATTTATTCGAAACGATAAACTCCACCCTAATGTTACGAAACAAATATTATCCATAGGCCAAAAAATGAGACAGAAGATTTTTAACGCGATATCGAACGAAACCGGCGCCGTGCTTGTTCTGGCGCTTATGACCACTACTGTGCTCGCCGTTTTCTCGCTGACCGCCATAATGACCTCAATGCAGGGGTTGCACATGGGCGTCGAATACCAGGCGTACCAGAACTCGGTTTACATAGCGGACGGCGGGGTGGATTTCGCCCCCGGCCTTATAGAGCGCACGCTCTTTAACGGCTATGTGGTTCCGAGCACCGACACGGCCAACGTGAGTGTTTCCTTTTTAGACCCCGCCACCCCCGGTTCCCAGTCCGCCGGCATAGCTAGGTTTCAAAGCAAAATATCCGCCGCCATAACCAACTCCGGCGACACGGCGGCGGCGTCCCCGAACATACAACTTACCTACCCAACGGGGGAGGTTACGAACATAGTCGTGGAATACGTTGCAACCAGGCCCCAACCAGGGTCGTCCTCCGAGGCGGCGGCGCGTTACGAGGGGATAGGTTCCGGTTCCGGCGGAGTCGGCGTTTATTACAGGATTGACGCGTACAACTACAACTCAAAGCTCGTCGAGAGTTCCACGGTTAGGGCAAACTTTAAATGCGTTGACGGAGGCCAGAGATGTTTATGAAAAAATTTGTTTGGACGCTATTGTGTCCGCTCTTCATCCTTGTTCTTTTTGCCGGACAACCGGCTTTCGGCGGAGTCGGCACGGAGGTGATGGCGGATTACACTGACGTCCCGATTTCCCTGTCCAACTCGGTGACGCCGAACATCCTTGTCATCTTGGACAACTCCATGAGCATGAACGATTTCGCATACACCACGGCGTACGACCCGGCACAGTCGTATTACGGTTATTTTTCTAACACGCCGGGATGCAATTACACCTATTCGAGCAATAAATTTAATCTTGATAACGCCGGGGTATGGAGCGGCAATTTTCTCAACTGGGCCACTATGGAAAAAACGGACGTTTTGAGGAAAGTGCTCGTCGGCGGTCACGCCACCTCCAGGGTGGGGGGAGGAAACACTACGCTTCAAGGCAACACCACGTCACCCATGAACCCCACTTGGAAAATCGGCCCAACGGTCGCAACTGCCGGAGACCCTTATACCCCTCCCGCCGGCAAATACAATTATTTTGAGCTTTCCAGCGGCAATCTAAACGTTTATCAATACGGCAACAACACGCACTCCGGCTCACCATCAAGCACGCTTGCCAGTTCTCTTTCCGTCGTCGTGACGAAAAGCTCCACGTTCACCAACGCCTCCGGCGTCTTGTGCGACGGCCCCAGCAATTGGGATTCCGACGGGAACATTGCGGGACTGATGCAACAAATCGGCACAAAGGCGCGCTGGGGGCTTGAATTTTTCAATCCTAGCTATGGAGTGACGACCGAGGGATGTCACGGCGGTGGATGCAATGACGGAGGCTATATAGCCCAGGCGATAAACGGCCCGGGCTACGGCACCAACTTCCTCCCTGGTGTTGAGAACCAAGCGGCCAACGCTTATACGCCGCTAGCCGAATCACTGTTTACGGCGGCCGGATATTTTTCTCAAAACAAGTATCTAAGTAATTGCGTCACCGGCGGTAATTTATGTTTGCAGTATCAGAGCCAGGATTACAATGTCGGGGTCGGCACCTTCAAAGACCCGTTGTTTTTCGGAGGGACGGGGGAGCCAAACTCTTTCGTGCCGTGCGCCAAAAACTTCGTCATCATCATAACGGACGGCGCGCCGACTTATGACAGCAATATTCCGGCCGGGTTGAAGAATTACGCCACCACCGCCTTCACCGCCGCGGGTAAGACTTACGCCAATTACAATGGCACCGCATATACCGCTGTCGTTCCCGGAGCCGGGAATATGTACCAATCTTCCTTTCTTGACAACGTGGCGCTTTGGGCGCACACGACTAGCTTAAGGCCCGATTTAACGCCAAGCACCGTCACGCTTACCATATATCCGGTCTTGGTCTTTGGCGAGCCGACGGCGATGACATTTCTGAGAAACACCGCAAGAAACGGCGGTTTTATCGACTCAAACGGGAATAACATACCCGACCTACAGAGCGAGTGGGCCTCGTTGGGAAGGCAATACTCCGGTGTCACCATTCCCGACACTTATTACGAGGCAACGGACGGAGCCACGCTGGAAACCGAGCTGATGGCCGCAATAAACGACATTCTAAAACGCGCGTCTTCCGGCACGGCCGTGTCGGTTCTAGCCACCTCGGCCACCGGCGCGGGATACGTTTATCAGGCCTTCTTTCTCCCAACCAAGACGATTATTGAAACCGCCGGGGCTAGGACGATAACCTGGCTGGGCGACCTTATGCAGTTAAATGTGGATTCCACCGGCTCCCTAAGGGACAAGAACAACAACTGCATTAACTTCACCTTCGACACCCCCACGAACCAGACGGTCATAAACAACCTTAGCCAGACCGCCGGGGTTTGCGGAACCTCCGTCACCAGCTCCACGCCCTTGATTTCGTACGCCAACTACAACTGGAACGCCGCGTATACGCTTCTTGCGAAGGATCCCGACGCATCCCCGGCACGCAATATCATCACTTTTGTGGACACGAACCAAAACGGCGTGGTTGACGCCGGGGAGCAGATTTCTTTTAATACCACAAGCGCGGCCGCCCTTACGCCATACCTTAACGTCGTTGCGCCAAACACGGCGGCAAACATAATCAACTGGATTCGCGGAAATTCCGTCACAAACTACCGGGACAGGACTCTCAGTAGCACCGCGACTTACGCCTCGGGCCTGACCCAGCAATACAAACTGGGGGATGTCATCCATTCCACCCCGACCGTTTTGGGCGCCCCGCTGGAAAATTACGGGCTTATCTACCAAGACGGCGGATATTCGACTTGGTATAAAACCACAGGGATATGGGATCGGCAGGACATGGTCTATGTGGGGTCGAATGACGGAATGCTCCACGCCTTCGACAACTCTGGAAATGAGGTCTGGGCTTTTATCCCGTACAACCTGCTACCCCATCTTAGGTGGTTGATGGATCCGAACTACACGCACGTTGATTACGTCGATATGAAGATGAAGGCGACCGACGTCAATATGGGCACCACGGCCAGCCCCAACTGGAAGACGATTTTATTGGGTGGAATGCGGTTCGGCGGCGGGCAGATAACCAACGCTTGTTGCGTATCGGCTCCTAGCGTCCGCAATTTCGTGTCGGCCTATTTTGCGATAGACATCACCGTCCCAACGGCCCCCGTCGTGTTGTGGGAGACCAACTACACCACACCGCTTCCCTCCGGCGGCACGCTTGGAACCACGCTGGGATATTCCATGACATATCCGTGCATAGTTAAGGCGGGGGACAACTTCTTCGCCGTGGTCGGTAGCGGAACCAACAGCGCGTATATACCGGATTACTCCGGTGGCGTGACGCAAACTGGAAAAGTTATCGTCATAAACATCAAGACCGGAGCGATAGCCGCCACTTTCTCGGCGCCGGAAACAAAATCCTATTTCACCGATCCGATAGCCGTGGACATAACGTTGTTCTCCCAAAAATCGCTGGTCGGGGCCGCAGGCCAATCCTATGGTGCCGACGCGGTTTACATCGGCGAGACGTATCAGGTCGGAAGCAATTGGTTCTCAAGGATGTGGCGCCTGGTTACGAACAACGACGTCAACCCGCTCAATTGGAAGTTCGGCAAACTGTATGACGACTCCTCCGGGCAACCCATCACCGGTGCCGCCGCCGCCTCCAGCGACACGCTCGGAAACTTATGGATATACTTCGGCACCGGAAAATATTACGGCACGACCGACAAGACCGACACCGGCGTCCAATCCTTCTACGGGGTAAAAGATCCCTGCTGGCAAGCCGGCAGTAGCTCTTATAACGCCTCCTGCCTAACCTCTTCCGTCGCGATGGCGGCCACTTCCCTTTGTCCAAACGCGACATATTGTCCCGGCATATCCTCGCAACTTGTGGACACCACAGGGACGATGGTTTACACCACGGGAGTGGTCTCAGGCGGCGGGGCGAACCAAACCGCCTCCACTTTTACCAACCTTACGGCGCTTGTGGCCACGTACAGCGGGTGGCGCTTTAATTTGACCTCGTCCCCCTCGCCCGCCCCGTCCGAGAGATCGCTCAACAAACCTACGGTCTTCGGCGGCCTCGTTATGTTCACCTCTTTTATCCCGACCAGCGACCCGTGCGGAATGGGAGGAAACAGTTACGTTTACGCCGTTTACTATTTGACGGGAACCGCTTATCCCACGCCGACAATCGGCACGGGTGCGGCCAATCTGGTGTTAAGCAGGTCGGCGACCTCTTCCGTGGGGCAGGCGTCCAGCATCACCATCCATTCCGGCAGGGAGGCGGGAGCCACCGCTTATATACAGATGAGCACGGGCCAGACAATAACGGTCTCCGCCACGCCGCCCACCACTATTAAGAGCGGAATTATCTCGTGGAGAGAATTATGAAACGTGCGAGGATTGCGGCTTTCAACTATATAGTTGGTCAAACGGGGATATGAGAATAGAGCTGGCCCCCTTTCGCCAGGCATTGGGGGCCTCGGTTTTTATCATAGCCTTTGTCCTTTTATTGCCTGCCTCTTCATTCGCTGAAAACGCGCTTTTTTTCCCCGAAACAAAATATGATTTTGGCAAGACCGGCTCCACCGAGCAAAAAGAGCACGTCTTCAGATTCGACAACAAAGGCGATGGAACGCTAAAAATAATCCGGACAACCCCGTCCTGCGGGTGCACAGCGGCCGTCGTGGGAAACCCGGAGATAGCGCCGGGAGGAACAGGCTCTATAAAAGTGACGTTCGACCCGTCCGGTTTGGCCGGGCATCACGACTCGACCGTGTTGGTCGGGGCGGACGACGGTTCGGAGGCAACGCTGACCGTTTCGGCGGACATCGAAACTCTCCAGGGAGACCATGTTGACGTCACCCCGTTGCTTCCCGTCATCAAGGTCACGCCCATGGGGGTAAATCTTGGGAAAATGAGGAAGGGGGACGAGAAGGAATACAAAGTAGTGGTTGAAAATACCGGGGACGGAGAGCTTTTTATCGTAAATATACACAACGTCAACGAAACCGGAATACCTTTGAGCCACAAGCCGATAGGGAAGGGGAAGAAGGTGGAGATAACCTTCTTCTATAAAGCGTTGTCAAAAGGCGTCGTAAAGGATTCCGTTCTGCTACAGACGAACGACCCAGCCCACCCAGAGGTTAGAATTAAACTCAAGGGGTTCGTGAAGTAACCGATAATGATAAGAATGAATAACCACGATTCCGAAGTTGTATTGGTAGGCGAGGCAATCCTGCCTTGCATTGGCGCAATGAGGGGCGGAATTGGTAAAACAACCAGCCCCGAAAATCCTCCGCAAGAGGGAACGCGCCAACAGATGCTTGCCCCTGTCGGGGCAACGGAAGGCAGGATTGCCTCCCCTGCCAATTCGGGATTCGTGGTTAAGCCCGTGTTTTGCATCTCGATGGTTCTTTTCATGTTTATGTCGGCTTGTTACCACGACACCGATACTTGGACCGACAAGGATCACGTGGAGACGCTACATTATTTCGATTCTCTTAGGGACAACAAGGAGGCGTCCAGGATAGCAAGGCAGGCAGGAAGCACTTTCTCCCCACAGCAACTAAAACAAGTGCGCGCGTTTACCGCCTCCGCGCTGGACGAGGCGCGCCAGGTCAGCGACGAACTTCTGGACAAAGTCCACCCGGAATTGAAGAAGCATTATCGAGAGGAATACCAGAGGGCGCTTGAGCTGGCGCTTCAAAATCTAGAATATCAGGATTACTCCGCCGCCCAAAAAAGCACCGTTCTGTTCTCGAACTATTCCGATTGGTTCGTCGCGCATCAGTCCGACATTCACTTCCCGCACTAATCCCGCCCCCGGCTCCATTGTCGGTTATTTTTTGTCCGACCTTGCCTTTCAAGAAACGGATGTTATTTTAAAAAGGTCGTGGTCGACGGGTGTCGGCGACGGACGACTTTATTTGCTTGAAATTTAAAGAGTTGCGATATAATCATCTTTCGCGCTCATTTATTGACGCAAATATAACCCGCCAAAATGCGGGAGGGGTCAAGTAATTTTCGGCTAAAGAAAACTTTTTTTAATGGAGGATATTTAATGGCAGTCAAGGGTAAGCCGCTTGCGGATCGTGTTTTGGTGAAGCCGCTGGAAGAAAAAGAGACGAAAAAAGGCGGGATAATAATTCCGGACAGCGCTAAAGAAAGACCTGTCGAGGGAGAGATAGTGTCAACCGGCCCCGGCAAAGTCGGCGATGACGGCAAGCTCATCCCGATGACCCTGAAAAAAGGGGACAGGGTTCTGTACGGCAAATACGCCGGCACCGAGATAAAACTGAACGGCGACGAGTTCCTTCTGATGCGCGAGGACGACGTCCTCATGTTGATCGAGAAATAATTAACCGAAACTACAAATTTAATTAATAGGAGAACAGCGTAAATGGCAGCTAAACAACTTCTGTTTCATGAGGCCGCCAGGGCGAAGATGCTCAAGGGCGTGGATATGATGGCGAACGCCGTCAAGGCTACTTTGGGACCCAAAGGCAGGAACGTCATATTGGACAAAAAATTCGGCGCCCCACTTATAACAAAGGACGGCGTGACAGTCGCGAAAGAGATCGAGCTTAAGGACCCGTACGAAAACATGGGCGCCCAGATGCTCAACGAGGTCGCAAGCAAAACCTCCGACGTCGCCGGAGACGGCACCACAACGGCCACCGTGCTGGCGCAGTCAATTTTCCGCGAGGGAATAAAGATGGTCGCCGCAGGGGCGAACCCGATGGACGTTAAACGCGGCATCGACAAGGCGGTCGAGGCCGTCGTCGCCAAGCTTAAAAAAATGTCCAAACCCACCAAGGGTAAAAAAGAGATAGCGCAGGTCGGCACCATATCCGCCAACTCCGACTCCACCATCGGCAACCTTATTGCCGAGGCGATGGAAAAGGTCGGTAAGGACGGCGTCATAACCGTCGAAGAGGCGAAAAGCATGGACACCTCGCTAGAGGTTGTCGAGGGTATGCAGTTTGACCGCGGCTATCTATCCCCTTATTTCGTCACGGACGCGGACAGGATGACCTGCGTGCTGGACAACCCGCTAATCCTCATCAACGAAAAGAAAATCTCCAACATGAAGGATCTGCTCCCCGTGCTTGAGAAAATAGCGCGGCTTGGCAGGCCGATCCTCATCATCTCCGAAGAGGTGGAGGGCGAGGCCCTTGCCACCCTGGTGGTGAACAAGCTTCGCGGCACGCTCCAGTGTTGCGCGGTGAAGGCCCCGGGATTTGGCGACCGCAGGAAAGAGATGCTCAAGGACATCGCCGTTCTTACCGGCGGCAACGTGATATCCGAGGATATCGGCGTGAAGCTGGAGACCGTCGAGGTCACCGACATGGGCACCGCCAAGCGCGTGGTCATTGACAAGGAAAACACCACGATAGTCGAGGGGAAAGGCGCCTCGAAAGAGATCGAGGCCCGCGTGAAGCAGATTCGCGCGCAGATAGAGGAGACCACCTCCGATTACGACCGCGAGAAGCTTCAGGAAAGGCTCGCGAAGCTTGTCGGCGGCGTTGCCGTCATAAACGTCGGCGCGGCCACCGAAGTGGAAATGAAGGAGAAAAAGGCCCGCGTCGAGGACGCGCTCCACGCCACCCGCGCGGCTGTCGAAGAGGGCATCGTCCCCGGCGGCGGTGTCGCGCTAATCAGGTGCATAGACGCGCTCAAGAAAATAGACACGGACAACAAGGACCAGGAGACCGGCGTGAACATCGTCAGGCGCGCCCTTGAGGAGCCGCTTCGCCAGATAGTCGAGAACGCCGGGCTGGAAGGCTCCGTCGTCGTAGACAAGGTGAAAAGCGAGAAGGACGAGATAGGGTTCGACGCGGCCACGGAAAAATACGTGGACATGGAAAAGGCCGGGATTATAGACCCGACCAAGGTGACCCGCTCGGCGCTTCAGAACGCGGCCAGCGTGGCCGGCCTGATGCTCACAACCGAGGTTCTTATCACCGAGATACCGGACGACAAGCCTGCCGGCGGCCCCGGCGGCGCTTCTGATATGGGCGGTATGGGCGGCATGGGCGGGATGTACTAACCCGCTTTTTCCGACGATTTAATAAGAGCCCGTTTTGTTCGCATGAGCAAGACGGGCTTTTTTTTACCCCGTCCCTGTCATTCCCGCGAAGGCGGGAATCCAGTTCTCCTCGGCATCAATCTGGACCCCCGCTTTCGCGAGGGTGACAGTAGGAAGGGTGTTATTGAAAATAAAGCGTTACTTTTTATCTATCGGGAGGCGTATCGTGACGGTGGAGCCATGCTCGTTGCTTAAAAGGTCTATGGAGCCTTTGTGGAAGTTGGCTATCATCTTTGCGAGCGTGAGTCCCAGTCCTATCCCGCCACCCTTGAAGCTATATTCTCCGGTCTGATGCTGTAGGGTATTTTCCAGCGAGAAGAACGGATGAAAAACCGCCTCTCTCAACTCCGCCGGAATGCCGGGTCCGTTGTCGGAAACTTCCACAACCGCGAATTCGCCATCCTGACGGGCGGAGACCGTGACATCCTTGCCGTCGGGAGTGTATTTCACGGCGTTCGAGATGATTTCCTGCAACATTTGAATAATCATTCTTTGCTCGCACATAATTTGTGCGTTCAGGGGGATATCCAGAATTTCTTTTATATTCACGTTTCTTCCCGCCGTCGATGTCATTTCCCTCGCTGTCTCCACCGCGACGGAGATAATCGGTTTAAGAAGGAGGGGCAGGGTGGTCATTATCTCGTGAAGCTCCAGGTCGGATAGGAGCGAGGTGGCCGAGCATATTCTTTCAAAGTTGGCGTAGGCGTCTTCCAGCACGGATCGCGCCTTCTCAATCTTCGTCGCATCCGTCGAACCCGGTTCTTTTAGGAGCGCCATAGCTAATGTCAGTTTTGAAAGGGGAGTGTTCATTTCATGGGAGGTGACGCGTGTGAAGTGGTCTTTCGCCCTGAAAAGCATCTCCTGCTCCGTCACGTCCCTTTTTACGGCGACGTAATTGGTTATTTTTCCGGAAGCGTCCAACACCGGGGATATGGAGGATATTTCTTCGAAAAGCGTTCCGTCCTTCCTTCTGTTTATCAACCTGCCGAACCATGTTCTGCCGGAAGCGAGCACGCCCCACATCTTTTTGTAAAATTCCGAGTCCTGCTTGCCACTTTTTAGAATACGCGGGTTTTTTCCCAGCGCCTCGGCTCGGGAATAACCGGTGATCTTCTCAAACGCCGCGTTCACATACACAATATGCGATTCCGCGTCGGTCATTACAACCGCCTCGCCGGACTGTTCGATCGCGGAGCGTAGACGCAGGTTTTCCTGTTCGCCTTTTTTCTTTTCGGCGCGGGACTTGGCGTCGGCCAGTTCGCGTTTTATGACCGGCACAAGCCGCTTTAGGTTTCCCTTGGAGATGAAATCGTCCGCGCCGGAGCGCATTATTTCAACTGCCGTCTCCTCGCCTATGGCTCCGGACACTATTATGAACGGCACCTCGTCAAGCAATTGCTCCTTGGCTAGTTTTAGGGCGGCGGGGGCGCCGAACCCTGGCATGACGTAGTCGCACAGTATGACGTCCCATTTTTTCCGGCCCAGCGCGTGTAGCAATCCGGCGGAGGTGGCGACGCGCGTATGCTCAACCAGGAACCCGCCTCGGGCCAGCTCGCGAAGAATTAGTTCTTCGTCGTCCTCGTTGTCCTCGATAATGAGGATGTTTATTTCCTGTGTCATCAATCCCCGCTTTGTGGCGGCGGCTCGTTAAGGAGCAACCAGTAAAGCCCAAGTTCCTTTATCGCTTCGGCAAATCGGTTGAAGTCCACCGGTTTGCGTATGTAGCTGTTGGCGTGCATCTTGTAGCCGTTCATCACGTCCGATTCCTCCTTGGAGGAGGTGAGAATGACTACGGGCAGAAATCTGGTTCTGTGATCCTCCCTTATCTTTCTAAGCACTTCCAACCCGCCGATTTTTGGGAGCTTGAGATCCAGCAGAACCACCTGGGGGTTGTCGTTCGGGTCGCGCCCTGCGTATCGCCCATCGCAAAAAACGTATTCAAGCGCCTCCGCACCGTCCCTGACCACGTCCAGTTGGTTTGTTATGTTGTTTTTTTTCAGGGCCCGAATGGTCAGTTCAATGTCGTCCTCGTTGTCCTCTACCAGTAGGATGTTCTTGGGTCTCATATCCGCCTCCTCCTCTTTAGATTAAATTATAAAATAGAACGTTGCTCCGTTGCCCATCTCCCCTTCTCCCCAAATCCGGCCGCCGTGCCTGATTATCACTCTTTTCACGGTTGCCAGCCCTATCCCGGTTCCCTCGAACTCGGCGTTGGTGTGCAACCGGTGGAAAGGCGAGAAAAGCATATCCTTGTACGACTGGTCGAACCCGGCCCCGTTGTCCCTCACGAAGACTGCCGTTTCATCGTCCACTTTGGTCTCCCCGAACTCGATTCTCGCCCCCCGCGTGTTGCGAGTGAACTTAAACGCGTTGTCCATCAGGTTTTCCAAGGCCACGCGCAAAAGTTTTGCGTCGCCGTTTATTTTGTTTACGCTGTTTATTATAAACTCGACATCGCGCTCAGGCTCCCGTTTTATTAATTCGTCGGCTATTGACTTTGCCATGAGAGTTAAATCCACCTCCTCGAGGCGCATCTCCTCTCGGGTGATGCGCGAGAGTTTTAGGATGTCGTCTATAAGCTCCGCCATTTTTATCGCGCCCGCCCTTATCCTACGCAGGTAGTCCCTCCCCTTGTCGTCCAATTTGTCCCCGTAATCCTCCATGATGGCAAGGCTGAACCCGTCTATCCCCCTCAATGGAGCTCGCAGGTCGTGGGAGACGGAATATGCGAACGACTCCAGCTCTTTGTTGGCGGAGTTGAGGGCGGCGGTTCTCCGTTTCACGCGCTCGTCCAACTCCCTGTTAAGGGCGCGCACCTCCCGCTCCGCATTTTTTCTTTCGACTATTTCCCGTTCCAGCTTCTCCTTGCGGGTCGCAATTCCGGCTATCATGGAATTTATCCTCTGGGCCAAAAGCCCCACCTCGCCGGAATCGGATGCGTCGGCCCTCGCGGAATAACCTCCTTTTTCAACTTCCTCGGCGACAGTCGCCATGTTCTTTATGGGATCGGAGAGGGATTTTGCGATCCATGCGGCAACGGCCAGGACAATTAAAAGCGCCGCCGAGTTTAATAGGGCCTTGTAAATGGTTATCCGGTACTCCTCCGCCATGACCTCGGAATAATCCTGTTTTATCACCATCCCCCATCCGTTTTTGCCAGAAACGGGAAGATAGCGATACGCCGCCAGCACCCTGACTCCCCGGTAGTCCGGCGCGTCGATAATTCCCTCTTTGCCGCCGGCTGATAGCAGGGCGGGAACCCCGATATTATGATATTCTAACGGAACCGCGACGGCTCCGCCGGGTAACGGAAACCGCAACGGGGCTAGAATTACACTTTTGTCGTTTATGACGACAACCTCCCCCGTTTTCCCAAGTGCGTTTCTCGTGGTTGAAATGGTTTTGAAAACAGCGTCCAAGTTCAAACGAAGTACCAAGACCCCGGTTTTCATCGGTTGGGAAATATACAGTTTTAGTTTATTAGTTATTAGGGCTTTTCCGATGCCGACGAACAATTGCCCGGTTTCAGCCGGAACCTTGAAATATTCCATGTTGAGGGCGTCGTCGGCTAGAAGCTCCGGGATAACGCTCGCGATTACCCTGCCGGTTCTGGCGTCAATTATTTTCACGTTTTCGTAGAATCCAGAGTGTTCGTACGCGATTGTAATGGCTTTTAGCTGTCCCCTAACCATCTCAAAATCCCTGTCCGCGCGGGCTATCGCGATTATTTTTTTTCTGTCCAGCTTGTCGGCCCCGATGTTTTGCATAGTCAGGTCGACTCTTTGAGTGTACGCTTGTAGAACGCTATCTTCAGCGAGAACATGGGAGTCGCCTATCCGCTCCTGCAACCAAGCTTCAAGCCGGTCTTTCTTTAAATCCGCGAGGATGTTTAGCTTGTTAAATGCGTCCGTCCTTCTGGCCCGAATGTCACCGTTGAATCCTATGGCGGACAATCCGAATTCCTCCAAATATAGCGACGCGGCGAAAAGTGCCACGAAAAGCAGGCCGAATAAAACGACCATGCGCGCCCGAAGGCTGAAGAACAGACCATGTTTTTCAGGCATTAAAACGCCTCCAATTTGCTTGGACGTGGAAAGACTCCCTGCGCTCATTCTACCACAGAGGCACGGAGACACGGAGAATATCAAATGCCATGTCGGCGGACAAGAACTCCCCCCTTTGCGTCTCCGTGTCTCTGAGAGCATTCTAACTTATTACGGATACGAGTGCCGCTGTCATTCCCGTGAAAACGGGAATCCAGATTTTTTTAATACTGGATCCCCGCCTTCGCGGGGATGACATTTTTTCTTCCCCGGGCAATTGTGGCGGACGCAGGACTGTATCTATAAAAAGTTAAAATACTCTAGGCTTTACTTCAATTTGCGGGGATTATTGGGCGGCGAAGAATTCGATGGTTTTTTTAAGCCCGTCCTTGAGCGCCCATTTCGGCTCGTAGCCGAGTCTTTGGCGGGCGAAAGATATGTCGGGCCGCCTTTGTTTGGGGTCGTCCCCCGGTAGCGGATTAAAAACTATTTCGCTCTTGGAGCCTATGGCGTCCTTTATTTGTCGGGCCATCTCCAGTATCGTCATCTCGTTGGGGTTGCCGATGTTCACCGGCGTGGCTACGTTCGAGAGCATCAGGCGGGTAAGCCCGTCTATCAGGTCGTCCACGTAGCAAAAGCTCCTTGTCTGCGAGCCGTCGCCGTATACCGTTATCGGCTCGCCGTTCATCGCCTGCACGATGAAGTTCGGGACGGCCCTGCCGTCGTTTCTTCTCATGCGCGGGCCGAACGTGTTAAATATCCGCGCTATCCTGGCGGACGCCATGTTTGTGCGTTGGTACGTGGCGGTCAGCGCCTCGCCGAATCTTTTCGACTCGTCGTAGCACGAGCGCACGCCGACGGGGTTGACGTGTCCCCAGTAAGACTCCGGTTGCGGCGACACGTCCGGGTCGCCGTACACTTCGGAGGTGGACGAGAAGAAATAAACGGCCTTTTTTTTTCTCGCCAGCTCCAGGCAGTTGTAGGAGCCGAACGCGCCGACCATTAAGGTTTCCAGCGGATGGTCGGAATAATCAACCGGGCTTGCGAGCGACGCCAGGTTGGCGACGTAGTCCAGTTTCCCG
>Ga0315281_10008136_pt1 | contig 14675 bp, 10 predicted proteins | sample YL17G07_0_MG_FD_204540 | JGI IMG/M metagenome (GOLD analysis project Ga0315281, IMG submission 204540) | Sediment microbial communities from Yellowstone Lake, YNP, Wyoming, USA - YL17G07_0 | ecosystem: Environmental > Aquatic > Freshwater > Lake > Sediment | place: USA: Wyoming | collected...
TGCCGACCAGTGGGTCGTGGCGGCGGTCGACCACGAATACCGATCCCGGAAGCGTCTTCGCATAGCTCTTCATCTCGGTCGCCAGCTCGCTCACTTGCGCCGGGTGCGAGAACCGCCGGCGCTCGTTCGTGACGATGCCGATCGACAACGTCATGTACGGCACCTTGTGGAGCTGCCCCCGCCGGTCCTTGCCGAAGAAGTAGCCGGCGCGGCGGTCCTGCTCCGAGTACTGCAACGGGATCAGCAGGTCGAACACCGTGATGATCTCGCTGCAGCAAGGGTCCGTCATCTCCAGCGGCAGGACCAGGATGAAGTCGTCACCGCCGATGTGGCCCACGAAGCCTTGCGCCCCGCACAGCCCTTTCACGACGTCGTGCAGGATGCGCGACAGCAGCAGGATGACGCGATCGCCGTCGTTGTAGGAGTACCGGTCGTTGTACTCCTTGAAGTGGTCGAGGTCGGCGTAGCACACGGCGAAGAGCTGGCCGCCTTCCATCCGGCGATTGATCTCTCGCTCGATCTCGTTCGTGCCCGGGAGCCGCGTGGAGGGGTGCACGCTCACGTTGCGTTCGGTGCGCGTGAGCAGGACGTCCAGCCGCGAGCGCTGTTCCTCGGGATCGAAGAGCGGCGTCAGGACCTCGTCGGCGCCGGCGCGGAACGCTTCGTGCACCCTCTGCTGCGCGTGCGCGTCCTCGAGGAACGCGATGGGAACGATCGCCGTGTACGGGTCTGACTTCAGCTGACGGCAGAGCCCGAGCCCCGGCGCGACGTCCCCGTTCCCGTCCACGAGCACCATGGCCGGAAGCGCGCGCAGCGTCATCGCTTCGATTTGCGCCGCGTCGCCGACCGCCAGCGAGGGGAATCCCTTCCCCGTGAGCCAGCCCGCCACCAATGGCGGCATCGGGCGACCGGCAGACGAAAAAAAGATTACCGCGGGCCGAGTCCGCACCGAGTTCCTCTCGCAAAGTGCGACAAGATAGCAACTTAGCCCGCATCGCGGGAGGTGTCAAATGAAGAAGGCGACCACGGCGAGCACGCCATAGAGCCCGAGAAGCTGCACGCCCTCGAACCAGTTGGACTTCCCGTCCAGCGCGATGAACGCGACGGCGATGCTGGTGAGGCCGAGCGCCGCCACCTCGAAGCTGGAAAAGGCGAAGTCCATCGGCCGGCCCATCAGGTGCCCGATGCCCACCAGCACCGGAGCCACGAAGAGCGCGACCTGCGTGGAGGAACCGGTCGCGATCTGGAAGGCCAGCTCCATCTTCCCCTTCCGGGCGACCATCACCGCCGTGGCGTGCTCGGCCGCGTTCCCCACGATCGGGATGATCACCAGCCCCAGGAACATCTCCGACACCCCGACGGCCCGGCTTGCCGCCTCGGTGACGCCCACGAGGATCTCCGAGAGCCAGACCACCAGCGCCGTCGCCGCGCCCAGGACGAGGACCGCGCGGCCGGGACGCCAGTGGTGCTCCCCGCCGCCGGCGTCGGGCTGGAGCAGCGAGCGGTGGGTGCGCAGCGTGAAGAGGAGGCTGAGGAGGTACGTGGCGACCAGGAAGAGCGCCACGCCGTCCGAGATGTGGAGGATGATGCGCGCATCCGGTGCCGGGTGTGCCAGGGCGTAGAGCGACGGTGCCGCGAACGCCGCCGCCGCGAGCACCATCATCCCCAGCGACGCCGCCGCCGCGGTCGCGCTGAACGTGATCTCCGTCCTGCGCCATCCCGCAGCCACGATCGCGAAGCCGAGGATCAGGAGCAGGTTGCCGATGATCGAGCCGATGAGCGAAGCCCGGACCAAGGTGACCAGACCGGCCCGGAGCGCGAAGACGGTGATGATGAGCTCGGCGGCGTTCCCGAACGTGGCGTTGAGCAGGCCGCCGACGCCGGGGCCGCTGCGGTGCGCCAGCGCCTCGGTCGCTTCTCCCATGAAACCCGCGAGCGGTATGATGCCGAGGCCGCAGGCCGCGAACACCAGCAGCGGAGCGGCCCCCGCGTACGCCAGCGTGATCGCCGCGGGGACCATGGCCAGCGCCGCCCAGCGGACCCCCGGGAAACCTAGAAGCCGGCGTGCCATGCCACCGTCAGGGCGCCGTCGCGGCCCCCCACTCCGAGACGCGGGATCACCCACCGGGCCGCCTCCCCGCTCCCGCCGTGCCGGCGTTGCGCGATGAGCACGTCCACCGCGCTCACGATGTGATTGAGCACCACGAGGCCGAGATAGTTCGTGCGGGCACGGAATGCTTCGTCGCTCTTGGAGATCTCGGCGCGGAAGACGTCCTGCTCCAACCGCGCATTCTCCCAGCTCCATCGGAACGCGCCCGCGAAGGCCCGGCTCGAATAGAAGTCCACCGCGGCCCGGTACGCCGGTGACGTGGGGTCCGGAAACGAGTCCGGGTTCGCGAAGAAGGTTTGGCGCGCCAGGAGCCAGACCGAGCCGTTGTAGGTGGTCGAATCGGTCTCCGGGGCGAAGGACACTCCGGGATCGATGTCGAACTCGCCGCTCCTCACGTAGTGGCCCATGGTCTCGTAGTACTCGAACGGCCCGTCGGTGCGGACCGACGCGTACGGATGGCGCGCCACGGCGTACGCCAGCTCCTGGAACGCGCCGCGCGCCCGCCGGCCTTCGTGGCTCAGCGAGACGGCGCGCGCGACGAGCCAGAGTTCCGTCGCCAGGTACACCAGCCCCCGTTGCTGTCCGCCGAGCAGCTGGCCCGAGCCGGGCACCGCGAGGGAGGCAAGGGGCCGCACCCAGGGGCGCCGGAGCAGCGAGGGCCCCGTACCGTCGCGCCCGAACCGGGCAGCGCCGCCCCAGTCCGCCGCCGGCCCGGGAGACCGTGCCGGGGCGTGCCACGCCGGCGGGGCCACCCGCTGAGCGCACAGGACGTTAGGCCGGACGGCGACGAGGCCGAGCGCGCCGATGAGGAGCACGATCCACCGTCCGGTCTTGCGCCGTGACGACGCCCGCATCCTAGAAACTGGCCCGCAGCGAGACGTGGACCGGCTCCTTCTCACCGAGATCGTCGTTGGCGAAGAAGACGCGCGCGAGGTCGAAGGTCACGCTCCCGACGGATACGCCGATCCCGAGGCTCGGCCCCTTCGCGTCGGAGTCGAGAAAGGCGTAGCCGCCGCGCAGCCGGATCACGTCGCGGACACCGGTCTCGATGCCGATCAGCGTCACCGGCGCCAGGGAGCCCTGCCCCACCGCGCCCTGGAGGTCGGCGAGAATGCGGACGTCCAGCCCGTCCACGCCGGGGGGCGGCCGTCGCACGCTGTAGGTCAGCCCCGCCTGGAGGCGCGCCGGCAGCGGATCGGCCTGCGCCTGGTTGTTCACCTGGAGCTTGAAGCCGACGTTGCGGACCGCGGCGCCGACCACCAGTGGCAGTCCGGCGAAGACGTAGCGGATGCCGACGTCCACGGCGTGCGTGGTGCCCGCGGCGGTGGGCACGTTGGTGCAGTCGCCGGTGCAGTCCACCCGGAACTGCACCAGCTTGTAGGTGATGCCGGCGGCGAGGCCGCCGACGACCGCCGTCGCATAGCTCGCCATCAGCGCGATGTTCCGGGACCCGATCCGGCCGACCGGTTCGCCGCCACCGCCCGGCAAGGTGACCGGGACGTCACCGTAGTCCACGATGTACGCGGCGACGGCGACCGTGCCGAAACTCGGGGACGGGAGTGCCAGCACCAGAGCGTCGGTGTTCCCGAAGAACTGGTTGGTGTGGTGGATCGCGATCTCGGACCGTGCCAGCGCGGCGAGGCCGGCGGGATTCCAGAACAGGGCTTCGCTGGTGCCTCCGTCGGCGGCGGCCGCCTGCCCCAGGGCTGTGGCGCGCGCCCCCACCGGGAGGAGGAGGAAGGCGCCGCCTGTCGCGGTCGGCGCCGTCTGCGCAGCGGCGGGGACGGCGGGGACGGCGGTGAGGCACAGCGCGGAGAGGACGAACCTACAGCGGCTTGGCCTCATCAACGAGCATGATCGGGATGCCGTCGTCCACCGCATAGCGCAGCCGGCAGGCGGGGCAGATCAGCTCTTCCTGAGGCGCCGTGCGGTACTCCAGGTCGCCCTTGCACTTGGGGCAGACGAGGATCTCGAGCAGGTCCTTGGGCAAGGTCATGGATGCGACTCCGACGGTAGTGGGAGGCCGAGGCGCGCCAGCGTCGACGGGTTTTTCCGCCACTTCGGCCACACCGTGACCCACAGGTCGAGGTGGACCCTCCGGTCGATGAACGCCTCGATGCGCTGGCGAGCCGCGATGCCGATGGCCTTGATGGTGCGGCCGCCCTTGCCGAGGACGATCGGCTTCTGGCTCTCGCGCTCGACCGCGAGGGTGGCCCGAATATACACCGGCGTTTCGGCTTCGCGGAACTCTTCTATCTCGACGGCCAGGGCGTAGGGCAGCTCCTGCTCCAGCTCGGCGAAGGCGGCTTCGCGGATGAACTCGGCCGCGAAGAACCGCAGCGGCTGGGTGCCGACGTCGTCGGTGTCGTACAGGAACGGTCCCTCGGGGACTCGGGCCCGGACTGCGGCGAGGAGCGCTTCGACGCCCTCGCCCGTCGGGGCGGCGGTCACGAGCGCGTCGGTCGGAACGGCGGGACGGCGGACCGGCGGCACGAGGTCGGCCTTGGTGTACACCGTGATCACCTTCGAACCGTCGACCCTCGACCCGCGGACCAGTTGCCCGAAGGCGGGCGCCGGGAATTCGGTCAGCGGGTGGAGGTGCAGCACGAGGTCCGCGTCGGCGATCGCATCGAGCGCGGCGCGGAGCATGCCCTTCTGGAGCGGGTAGGCCGGATCGAGGAGACCGGCGGGATCGACGAAGATGATCTGGGTGGTCTCATCGCTGAGGATTCCGCGGACCGGCTCGCGGGTGGTCTGCGGTTTGGGGGAGATGATGGCGAGCGGCTCGCCCACCAGGGCGTTCATGAGGGTGGACTTGCCGACGTTGGGGGCGCCGGCGAGGGCGACGAAGCCGCAGCGGGTCATGGAGGAAGGTACACCGAGGGACCGAGGGACCGGGGGACCGGAACAGGCGTGTCACTCTGTGCCCCCGTGCCCCCTCTGCTTCAGTTCGTCACCAACCCAAGACTGACGCTCCAGCCCTTGCGGTCGCCGTTGGGCCGCAGCGGCAGCGTCGACTGCCCCGGCGTATCCGCGGGCGCGAGCCGCTCGTAGCCGACCCGCACCCATGCGCTGGTCGCGCCGCGCAGCCGGTGCACCAGCGTGGCCTGCGCCGCTACGGCTTGCGCCTGCGAGGCATCGAGCGACAGCTCGGGCGCGATGAGGAGCTGGTAGATCGGCCCCTTGGTGGTCGGGTTCGGCATCGTGGATGCGGCGTAGTGTCCGGCGTACGCGGCGCCAAAGGCCACGCGGGTCCCCGGCCCCACCCGTCGCGCGATCTCGACCGCGGCGCCCGGCAGCCACGAGCCGATGTCGCTCCGCAGCTCAGCGACGTAGTCCAGCTGCACCCGCGACTCGTGGCGCGTCGTCACCACGGCCGCGAGGTACCAGAGCGAGTCGGGGGTGGCCCAGCGCACCTCGCCCGCCAGATCCAGCGCGCTCTCCCGGCCCCGCACCACGATGCCCTCGAGGTCCAAGCGCCGCGCGTCTCCGTGGAGTTTCGCGTAGCGCACCTGGCCCGTCACCAGCGCACCCACCCGCGGCAGCCGGCCCTGCGCCGCCAGGCCCGCGCTCCAGCCGTCGGCCACCCACGTGTCCACCGGCGGGTTTTCCTGGCGCTCATGGATCTGCTCCTCGCGCAGGTGCTCGTCCGCCGCGTAGCCCGCGAAGCTCACGCCCGCGACGCGCCCGCCGAGCGTCAGTCCGTAGGCGCGCGCCGACTGCTCGATCCGCCGGAAGAACGAGGAGATGCTGGTGATGACGAGCGGACTGGGCTCCGTCAGGCCGATCAGCGGGTAGCCCGTGCCGTTCGCCCCGCGCGCGATGATCCGGTATTCCTGGATCCGCTCGTAGTATCGGCCCACCAGGCCCACGGTGAGGTCCGCCAGGCGGAACCGCCGCACCAGGCCGGCCGACACTGCCGGGTTTGCCAGCCGGCCGATGCGTGGCAGCTTGCTCGCCTCGGTCAGGAGGTCGCTCACGTCGTAGCCGAGCCCGGCGCCGACGCCCCAACTCCCGAGCCGCCAGCCGAGCACGCCCTCCAGCCTGGCGCTCACTCGGCGCACCGCCGGCGTCGAGCTGTCGGTAGGCACCAGCGGCGAGCTGTCGTAGGGGTCGAGCAGGTGCGCGAAGGAGCTGGGATCGAGCGACTCCTGCTCGGCCGTGACCCGGCCCGCCGCCGCGCCGTGTTCGCCCACCCGCTGCCAGGCCGAAAAGTCCAACGTGGCCGCCCGCGAGTCGGCCGGATCGAGCGGCCGCCGGTACGTGCCCTTCTCTTGCCGCCACCCGAGGCCGTAGCGCGCCCGGCTCCGCGCCACGTCGAAGGCCACCGCGCCGGGATTGCCCGTGGACCAGAACGCTCCCACGATCGGCGCCGGCGCGAGCAGCAGCGAGGGCATCGCCGGCGCGCCGGGCAACGTGCGCGTGAGGCTGGCAGCCGGCGCGCCCGGGCTCCACGGCTGCACCACGCCCGCGCCGTTTGGCGGCGGTCGCTGCGCGACCAGCGGCGCCGTCACCATGAGCGCGAGCAGCGCCAGCACCAGCCGCGGCGACGCCACCCCCGGCGGTGGCTGCCTGACGGGGCGCCTCACCGCAGTGCCTCGACAACGCCTTGGACCGGCAGCGTCAGCTCGAGCCCGAAGCGCACCGGCGAGAACGGCCGCGCCGCCACGGTGTACTTCCCCTGCCGGCTGAGCACGTTGAACGCGTAGAAGGACAGCCGGCCCCCCATCGGCAGCGTCTTGGCCACCTGGAGGCTCGCCAGCCAGTCGTCCGGCGGGCCGAACGGCTGGGTGGCGACCCCACTCCGGTTGAGGCGCAGGTCCGCGTACTGGGAGTCGCCGCGCTGCGCCGCGGGCACCGGCACCAGCTGCCCGCGGCGGGTCATGTAGCCCGACCACGCCAGCGTGTCGGAGCCGGCGATGTCGTAGCGCTGTTCGTTGAGCAGGTGCTGGATGGTCGCGGTGATCACCAGGCCGAGCCCCGGCTGATGGTGCACGATGCGGGTGGTGATGATGGTGCGCTGGCCGTAGCGGCCCGGGTTCTCCCAGTAGGGCGTGCGCGGCACGTTCTCGGTCAGCGAGAAGTCGCTGAACCGGACGCCGAGGTCCAGGCCGCGCTTGACCACCGTGGTCTTCACCCACGCGCCCTGCACGTCCAGCCGGGTGCGGATGGCCCGGATCTCGGGGAGCGACGCGGTCAGCTCCCACCCGCTGCTCCGTATGTCAATGACGTTGTCCGGCCGGTCGAGCAGGATGGGCACGGTGTCGCTGTAGCTGGGCGGCTCGATGATGGTGGGTGGGAGCCCGGTACCCAGGGTCGAGTCCGACAGGTCGTAGTGATCGCGCAGCAGGAAGCCCGGCGTGGAACGGAAGCCGACCGATCCGTTGACCCGGTCGGAGAACCGGATCAGCGCGATCGCGCCGGCCCGGCCCAGGCCGACCTCGACGCCGCCCTCCGCCTTCCGCGCCGTCGAGAAGCTGAGGTCCGGGTTCTCCGGGCTGCGGATGGACGTGGTGAGCACCGCGAGCCGCTCGGCCGGGTCATTGGCGTACCAGTTGACGTTGACCACATCGTAGTACTGCGGCGATGGGTAGAGGTCGGCGACCCGCGGCGCCTTGGCCGTCCGCCCGATGCCGCCGCGCAGGCGCAGCCACGGCCGCGGCGCGAGCTGCGCCGAGAGGCGCGGCTCCAGCACCGCGCTCCGCGGGCCCGAGAACCAGGTGGTGCCGCGGTGCAGCAGGTCGAGGCGCAACCCGGCCTGGAGGTCGAGCGCCGCGCCCAGCACCGTGCGCACCGCGCGGTCGTCCAGGTACAGCGCGCTGGTGGCGACCGGCGGGATCTCATCGAACCGCCGCGGGCGGTCGAAGCCGTTGACGCCGTTGAAGCGCGACTGGGGCGGGAACTCGATGTCGAACAGGAAACCCGGCCCGCCGTTCCACTCGCGCCGCCATTCGGCGCCCGCGCGCAGCCGGTGCTCGGCGCCGGCGAACAGGCGCCGCGGCAGGTCCAGCTCGGCGCGGCCGTAGATCAGCCACGGGTCACCCTGGAGGTCCACCCGGGCGACGTACTGCCCGATCACGTAGTGGCCGATTTGGCGGCCGTCGGCGAGGCGGTCGGTGAACGGCGTCGCACCGCGGATCATCGCCTGGGTGCTGAACGAGCGCTGGCGGGTGTGATCCAGGGCCATGGTCACGGTGAGGAGGTCGCGGCGGCCCAGCGCCAGGCGCATCCGCTCGGAGAGCCGGAGCTGGGTGTCGTGGGCGGCCGAGGACACGCCGACCGCGACGGTGGTGTCTTCCGGGTTGTCCTCGATCAGGCTGCTCACGTCGGCGCGGGTATCGAGCACCAGCTTGGGCCGGCCGGCCTCTTCCTCGCCCCAGGCGGCGTGGCCCAGCGACAGGCGGTGGGCGAGCTGGAAGCCGAGGCGCAGCGCGTCGTCCTCGCGCACCCCGGGGGCGAGCCTGGTGTGGGCCACGTCCGCGCTCAGGGTCGCGGCGCTGCGCGTGCCCAGCGCGCTGCCGCCGACCACGCTCACCTCGATGCTGCGCGCGTCGGCGCGGGTGGCCAGCTCGGGCGCGACCGCCTCGACGCGGGTGTCCACCACGATGGCGCCGTTGGTGAGGTCGCCGTAGCGCACCGAAGGCACGCCGCGGATCACCTCGACCCGCTCGATGGTGGTGGCGGGAATGCGCCGGAGGTCAATGCCGCCGGTGGCGGTGCCCGGCACGCTGATCTCCCCACGGGGGCCCAGGCCCTGGAGGTTGGCGTTGTTGGAGAGCGGGACCTCGTCGAGCAGGATCAGGGTGCCGAAGGCCGCCAGGTCCGCGGTCGCGGGGCTGGCCGCGCCGACCACGCCGCCGCTCGAAGTGGGCGCGCTGCGCAGGCTGATCTGCTGGGCCGCGTCGAGGCCTGGTGGGGCGAGCGGCACCCCCGGCGTCAGCTCCAGGATGCCGGCCAGGCTGGCGGCGGTCTGGTTGGCGATCGCGTCCCGATCAATGACGCTGGCGGTCGCGACCTCGCCGCGGGCCCGGCCGGCCGGGTCGGCGGTGACGATGACGTCCCGCATGCGCAACGCGGCGGCGGCCAGCTCGACGTCGCGCTCCAGCGTGCCGGTGGTCGGCACGGTGATCGGCAGGCGGGCCGGGGCGAACCCGATGCGGCGCACCGCGAGCATCTGCGGGCCGGGCGGCACGCGCTCCAGCCGGTAGCGGCCCTCGGCGTCGGTGATGGCACGGAGCGCCGTGCCTTCGATAGTGACGATCGCGCCGGGCACGGCCGCGCGGGAGACGGCTTCGAGTACCCGCCCTTCGACCGCGGCGCGTTGCGCGGGCTGCTGCGCAGGAAGGGGAAACGCTGCGCCCGCCGCGAGGGCGAGCAGCACCGGCGCCAACAGGGCGCTGAGGCTACGGCGCAGCGCGCGCACCGCGCCTACGGCACGCCTCCAGGACTGCGCGGCTTCACCTCAAAGTCCCGCGCGCTGCTCCGCGTCCGCTGGAGAATGGAACCGCTCGCTATCCTGCGCTGCACCGAGCGCAGGTCCCCGAAAGGCGGCATGAGCAAGGCGATGTCACGCTCGAAGACCGGATGGACCGGCTGCGGACACAGGGGGAGAGGCGTCCACCCGGGACCGTAGGAGAACATCGCGAAGTCCAGCACCGCGGTCCTCGGGATGCGCCACTGGTTGAGATCGAAGAACGGCCGCTCGTTGGGAAGGGTGTCCAGACCCACATGGTCGGCTACGTAGGGAGCAGCCAGATAGCCGAAACGCAGGCCGTGTCCCCCTGCGGGGCGGGTCGTGCTCAGGGTGATCATGTTGGGGACAGAGGGGTTGTCCGGATCCAGCCCAGCATCGCCGATGAACTCGAAGTCGGCACCGCTCAGGTCGTCGTAGTTGGGCGCAGCGACGGTGTGGTCAATGGCGTCGGTCGCGATAAGGACGGTACGACCGGGGCCGAGCGGGTGCTCCGTGCCACTTCCCGGAAACATGTACGCGAAGATGACCCACAAGCCGAGGGAATCCTCAGCGTAGCGCGTCTGATCGGCGCAGCGGTACCGGGCCGGCGGAGCCTCCGACCATACCATGGACCAGGAACCCACGAGCTTTCCGTCCAGGTAGATGATCGTGTCGGAGTTGTTGTACAGCTCGAGGTAGCTGGCCCACCAGTACGGGTTGGTGTTGTTCTCGAGGCCCGAGAACAACTCGCTGATCAGCAGTGACCCTCGGCGTCCGGCGTAGGCCGCCAGATCGCGCTCCGTGCTTGGTGCCGCCACGTCTATGTCGCCCCCAGCCGCCAAGGCCCCGACATCAACGTCCGACGCGCCGAGGCGGGCCTTCTCGTCCCCGGTCAGGACGCGGCTAGCTCCCGCGTGGTAGACCCCGGCCAGCAAGCTCTCGAACCTCACCTGCCCCGCCGAGTCCGTCTGCGCCGTCTGGCGGCTCGACGGATCACCGGAGCGCTCGATCGTGACGTCCGCCCCGGGCACGACCCGGTCCGGCCATCCCAAGGCCGTGCTCACCCCGGCATCGGACGCGTCGAGACGCATTGTGAGCATCAGGGTCGCGCGCCGGACGCCCCCGCCGCCCCCCGTCGTGTCAACGGGCGGAGCTGTGTCTACGAGTACCGCGTCCTGCCGGCAGCCAACCGTGAGAACCACCACTAGAAGCGGCGCGAGCCACGAGCCCGAAACCGCGGTTTGCCTGCTCACGAATGCAGTTCACCCAGCTGATTCCGCCGCGACGGCGACGTCTTGGCCGCGCGACCTACAAGAAGCACGCGCAACACCCCCCGGAGCAGATCCCAAACCACTCCGATCCGTTCTGGACCTGGCAGGCTGCGTCACAGTCCGTGCCGCCGTCGCACGTCCCAGCGTACAAGGGCGGATCGCAGATGGTCGGTGTTCGAGCGAACGCCTGACGAGTACCCAGGGCCAACGCCATGATGGCCGCAAGCACCAGTATCCCCCGGCCGAAGCGTCTGGCTGTACACATGTTCCCTCCGATTGTGGTGAATGTCCGGTCCAAGAATCAAGGGCCCGGGCTCGTGGCTCGCGAATCACGACGTGTGGCTGGCCCCGCCGGTCCCTGCGCCGCCGAGATGACGGAGTCAGCAACCTGGAGTGGGAGTTGCCCAAGCCGTGCGTAAACGACTCTTCCCGTGGAATCGAGCACCATTGTTACCTGTACGTTCGACGCCCGGTACAGCCGGGCGCCGCGCCCGCCGCGAGGGCAAGCAGCACCGGCGCCAACAGGGCGCCGCGGCTACGGCGCGCGGCGCGCACAGGCTCTACGGCACGCCTCCAGGACTGCGCGCCCTCAATTCGAAATCCCGGGCACTGTTGCGCGTGCGCTGGAGGATCGGCTGGCCCCCCGCTGAGTAGCCGAATAGCTTGCGCTGCACCGATCGCATGTCCCCGAAGGGCGGGATAATTCGCGCGGGCTCGCGCTCGAACGACGGATGCACAAGCTGAGGGCACAGCGGGTCTGGAGCGAACGCTGGGTTTCCCCAGAACATCCCGAAGTCGAGTACCGCGGCTTTGGGGATTCGCCACTGGTTCAGGTCGAAGAAGGGACGGGCCGTCGGAAGTGTGTCAATGTTCAGAGGATTCGCAACAAAGGGCGCTCCGCCGGCGGCGTTGAAGCGCAGCCCATGTCCGGCAGCCGGCCGAGTCGTGCCGAGCGTAATCATGTTCGGCACAGTTGGATTGTCTACGTCGAGGCCGGGGTCACCCATGAACTCGAAGTCGGCATGGCTGAGGTCGTCGTAGTTGGGCGCCGCTGCCCGGTGATCGATCGCGTCCATGGCGATGACGGCGCTCCGGCCGGGCCCGAGCGGGTACTCGCTGCCGCTGCCGGGGAACCTGTACACGTAGATCACCCACAGTCCGAGCGAGTCGCTCGCGTAGGGGGCCTCGTCAACGCACGAATACCGATTGAAGGGGGAAGTATCCCACACCATGCTCCAGCCGCCCACGAGCTTGTCATCCAGGTAGATCGTCGTGTCGGAGTTGTTGTAAAGCTCGAGATACCCGCCAAAGAGGTATGGCGTCGAGTTGTTCTCCCAACTGAAGAAGAACTCGCTGATCACCAGAGTTCCGCGACGGCCCGCATGTGCCCTGACTTCCGCATCACTGCGGGGAGCGGCGACCTGCACGTAGCCGCCCGCGGATACTGCATCCACGTCCGCGTCCTCCGTTGCCAGGCGTGCCTTGTCGGAGCCGTCGAGGGTACGCGTCGCGCCGACGCTGTACTCGCCGGTGAGAAGATGCTCGAACTGGACCGCGCCCGCAGAATCGGTTCTCGCAACCTGCCGGCTGGCCGGGTCACCGCCTCGCTGTATTGTGACGTCCGCTCCAGGCACAACGGCATTGGGCCAGCCCAGTGCCGCGGCGATGGCCGAATCTTCCGATTCCAGCTTGATGGTGAGGGTCAAGGTTGCGCGGGTGACGCCACCGCCACCGCCACCCCGTCCCGTGTCAGCCGGCGGCGCAGCGTCCACGAGCACGACGGCCTGCTCGCAACCCACCGTGAAGATGGCCAGCAGGGCGAGCCACGAGCCCGAGGCCAAGGGGTTCCTCAACACGGTACCTCACTAGACCCGTGCGGGCCGCCGAGATCGTGCGTGCGGGCTACATGTAGCACGCGCAGCACCCCCCGGAGCAGATCCCAAACCACCCCTCTCCGTTCTGTTGGAAGCACCGTTCATCGCAATTGGTGCCAGAATCACACGTTCCCGCGTACAGCGGCGGGTCGCAGGTCGTCGGTGTTCGCGCAACGGCCTGTCGAGCGCCGAACGCAAGGGCTAGCACGACTGTGGCTAGGTAGGCCTTGCGGCTGAAGTTCCTGATCGGTGACATCTTGTCCTCTGTCTACTTGGTGATAGTCCGGTCCAAGAATTCAAGGGCCCGGGCTCGTGGCTCGCGAATCACGATGTGTGGCTGGCTCCGCCGGTCCCTGCGCCGCGGAGCCCCGCGCCGCCGAGATGACCGAGTCAGCAACCTGGAGTGGGAGTTGCCCAAGCCGTGCGTAAACGACTCTTCCCGTGGAATCGAGCACCATTGTTAGCGGTACGCTCGATGCCCGGTACAGCCGGGCGAGCTTGCGCTCGGGCAGCATGACGACGAGGAAAGGCACCGCGTGCACCATCACGTAGCGGCTCGACTGCTCCGCGGAGTCGAGGCTCACGCCGATCAGGTCGAAACGCGTTGGCTCAGCCGAATCTGCAGCGGCGATCCGCCGCCAGGCCGGAAGCGAGGCCAAGCAATAGGGACATGTCGTGGTGAAGAACAACAGGACTTGGCGGCGACCGGGGGTTGCGCCGATAGTCACCGAGTCTCCGCCCAGCGTAAGCGCGCGAAACGTGGGGACGACCATGCCAGCATGCGGACGTGTCGCCCGCTCCAAGACGTCACGATACTGAATCCGGAGAGCGCGGTCGCGGACGGCGAGGATGATGACCAATCCGGTGGCTACGGCCGTCAAAGATGGCCAGCCAGCTCTTGCGAGAAGCTCCCACTGCCGAGACACACCACCTCCTTGGCGCAGCGGCCCGAACGCGCGGGCCCAGCGCCACCGGTGGCAAGGGGTCGATGGCAAGGTACGCCCCCCCCTCGACCTGTCAAGGAGTCTCGCGGGCCGCCTCTCGCTACGCTCGGTGCACGGCCTTCCCACATCGTGCGGTTGTTGTGCTCCTTGCCATCACCGGTTTGAAATTGCACAGAAACACCGGATGAAGTTGCACACTCGCCCTGCCCGGCACCGCCTTCTATCCGGTTCTTGTCCATCGACCCGCGGTTTCGCTCCCCGCTTCCTCCAGCGTCCATGTCACAGTCCATGCTGGGCGCACAACACGAAGCCCGCATCCTGAATCGGGTGCGGGCTTCGCAGGGAAGGCTGGCGGCGGTCTACTCTCCCACCGACGATCGTCGGCAGTACCATCGACGCTACCGGGCTTAACTTCCGTGTTCGGGATGGGAACGGGTGTGACCCCGGCGCGCAAGTCGCCAGCCAATTACTGAGAGAGTTGCAGGGTTGCAGTTACAAGAGTTACAGGCTGATCGGCGCTCGGGATGAAGGAGGACGTCCTTCGACCTGAGTACTGCCCACCACTGCAACTCTGCAACTCTGCAACTCTGCAACTCTTGAGGATGGTGACGTGGCCGAGGTGATCACTCCGAGGGGAGAGATCAAGCCTCACGGGCGATTAGTACGGCTCGGCTGACACGCTTACGCGCCTGTACACCTGCCGCCTATTACCTCGTAGTCTCCGAGGGCCCTTCAGGGAGCTTGCGCTCCGGGAGCATTCATCTTGGGGAGGGCTTCCCACTTAGATGCGTTCAGCGGTTATCCCGTCCCGACATCGCTACCCGGCGTTGCCACTGGCGTGACAGCCGGTACACGAGCGGTCGGTCCGACCCGGTCCTCTCGTACTAAGGTCGGCGCCCCTCAATGCTCCTACGCCCACGACGGATACAGACCGAACTGTCTCACGACGTTCTGAACCCAGCTCATGTACCACTTTAACCGGCGAACAGCCGGACCCTTGGGACCTTCTCCAGCCCCAGGATG
>Ga0315281_10008137_pt1 | contig 14674 bp, 12 predicted proteins | sample YL17G07_0_MG_FD_204540 | JGI IMG/M metagenome (GOLD analysis project Ga0315281, IMG submission 204540) | Sediment microbial communities from Yellowstone Lake, YNP, Wyoming, USA - YL17G07_0 | ecosystem: Environmental > Aquatic > Freshwater > Lake > Sediment | place: USA: Wyoming | collected...
AATCTGCAGTTGCATAACACTCAACATATGGCATGCTAGATCCAATTGATACCAGATAATTTGCTACCCCTTTTCCTTGGCTGCTAGTACAAACACCCAAAATGGCATTGCAACCTTGAGCAACGAGATATTGGGCGCCCGTGAAACCAGCTGAAGTATTATTTTGGGTCATCATATAGATAGAACTATGATACACACCCGCCATGTCCAAACAAAGTTGCGTTTGTCCTGCAGCTTCTGCGGCATCGGCTGTATTGTGTCGCAATATCCCCACATTCCAGCCTGCAAAGTCTGATGGCTGTAATGCAGCATGCGCCACTCCACTCATCCCCATCATCGACGCGCCTACGACACTTGCGCCGACTGCCGCGTTCCTCAAAAACTGTCCTCTCGACATACCGGTTCTATTCTGGTTTCTTACATCATTTCTCGGGACTATTGCAACGTTTAGCAGGCAATAGTCCGAGTCCTGGCTAAAGCTGAGCCTGCTACTGCCTTGTCCACAGTGCAATCACAGTAACAGAAAGTCGAACATCGTTTTATTTTCCAGCTTGAAGCCAGCCAGTTCCAACGGTGCGATACCTGCGTTTTTACCAGACTCAAATCTCCTGAAAGCGGAGTATAGGGTGTATAACGTCGTAAAACCTTTTGCAGTCTTCTCTTTTCTGCATCCATGCATGGTCTGCCTTTTCTGTTCAAATCTTCGGTTGAAAGCCTCTATTGGGTTTGATGTTTTTGGGCATCCTTCAAACTCAAGGTATGTGAAATAGTTCTCCCAGCTATGGAGAAAACTCTTGAGGAAACGCCTGAGTTTTTTCTCACGTTTTATCCTGCCAACTACCCTCAGCCATTTCTTTGCTTCGTCAATGCTTTTTGAATCAAGGAACTTGTAAAGCCAGCGGATGAACTTTTCTTTCCTGCATTTCTGGATGTGTTTTTTCTTCATAGCGCGGGTTATTGCCTGTTTTGCGTGAAAGTGACATTTCTGATGGCGTAAACCGAGCTTCTTTGCTGCAGATGCATATGACTTCCAGTCGTCGCTGATCACAACCTTCACTCCCTTTCTTTTGAGCTTTCTGAGTTCAGATTTTATGACCGGCTCTTCCCTGTTTCGCAGAAGTTTTTGTCCGATTATAAGATAGGTTATTGGGTCAATCCCAAAAAACTGAGGCTTTTTCTTACCATGCACAGATATAAACTTTTCATCCACACAAGCAAATCTGGAGAGCTGTAACCCAGTATCTGAAAAACAACTGGTCGCCTGGGCTGCCAATTCAGCAGTCCATACTGCTCTCCAGATTGACGAGGTGGAAATGCTTACTGCAAAATCTCTCGTCAATCTTCTTTTCACCCCCTCCAGATCAGGCCCTTCAAGATAAGCTTCGACAGAAAGAGATTTTACCTCGTCTGCTATTCTACAACCGTGTTTTACACCTTCAATATCGTCTGTGAAGGTCTCGCTACATCCACGACAGCAGCACTGGTTTACGTCGAAGGTCTTAATGCCATCCAGAGTCTCAACCTTTCGCTGGTATTTGCGCTTTATGCGCACGTCTGTTGAACCGCATGCTGGACAACTGGTCGCCACCAGTAATCGGCACACAAAAAATAGATTGCAGACGTAAGCTAATATAACTTACGTCGTGCTAAAGTTTGAGATAGTCCCCATTTCTCATATTTACACCTCATTTTTTCATGTTTTTTTCCTTTTTCTCTCCATCATTTTCTCATCCTGCCATCCTGACGGAATAAACAGCAGGTCCGGTCCTTCGCGTTTAGATGCCCGGCAGGAAGCAAGGCAATTTATCGCGGGAATTGGATTTGTTTTTCATCCCCATCGTTTTTTTAGAACAGAAATGCATGGAAACAGGAAAGTTTCCCCATTTCCCCAAAATGCTTACGAAGCTTAGGTTTATAAGATTATCACAAATATCCAAAAAAAAACAGTATTATCAGGAGTTAAAGAGGGAAACTGTAGGGATAAGTGGGAGAAGAATTGGGGGTAGCTGGAAAAAAATAGCGGGATGTTGGGATAGCAATCGATTCAAATGTTTTTCTTCTAATATCACTCCCAGATAACAAAATTGTTATTTCGGTGTGATTTAGAGAATAGAAAAAAAGAATCGGGAACCCCCTGATTTTCATCTTCACTGCGGCGAATACCAGCTTGGCGCATTGGCAAGACAGTATAGTCAATAGACATCAATCATTTTCCTCAGCAGTTTTATCGTCGCCTCGACATCATCGATATGCGCTACCCCGACCGTAGAATGGATGTATCTTGTCGGTATGCCAAGCGCGATCGACGGGATCCCGCTTTTTAAATTTCCGACTGAGGACGCGTCTGTCGCCCCCGCATCTATCACTTCAAGCTGGAATGGGATCTTGGATCTCTTGGCCAGTTCCATTAACTTCTGCGCAAGGTCCTTGTCTGCGATATTCCCCCTTGCGCCTGCTTCCACTAAAGCGATGACCGGGCCTTTGCCAAGACAAACCGGCGCATCTTCTGGCCGCAATTCCGGATGGTCTCCTGCAACCGAAGTATCCACTGCGATGAACGCGCGCGGGTCCAGCCTGAAGCTCGCGGTCTTTGCCCCTTTTCCCAATGTAGAAACTTCTTCCTGCGATGTTCCTGCCAGGACAATGTTGTCTTTCAGGCCTTTTGCGAGCTGGAGGAGCGCATAGCACCCAAGCCGGTTGTCAAGCGCTTTTCCTGAGACCATTTTTGATCCCATGCGCGTGAACCTTGTCGCGAACGTGACTGAATTGCCGATCTCGATCCCCATCTTTTGCGCTTCTTTTGCGTTTGAAGCGCCGACATCAATGAAAAGGCTCTTGTATTCTATTGTGGTTTTCCTCTCTTCATCTTTCATTATGTGGGGTGGCTTGCTGCCGATGACTCCGGGAATAAGGGCTTTCTTTGTGCGCACCAGAACTTGCTGGTTCACAAGCGTGCGGTCATCGATCCCGCCTATCTTTATGAAGCGCAGGAATCCTTTGTCATCGATGTGCTTGACCATGAGCCCGATCTCGTCCATGTGCGCACCGAGTATGAGCGGGTTCTTCTTGATAGATTTGTAAGCAAGCACGTTCCCGAAATTATCGATCTCGCATTTGAGGCCCGCTTTCCTGAAATAACCGGACATTATCTTCGCTACTTCCCCTTCCTGCGAGCTAACGCCATCCGCTTCTGACAAGGCTTTCAAAAGGTCGTAATCCATAAATAACACCTGAAACAATTTCACATATCTGTTTAATAAGCGTTTTCCGTGAATTCCGCATCATGCTCGAGCATACCTTCATCCATCTTCCTGATATCGGCCCTGTGCGCGAGCGTGCGCTCTGGGAAGATGGTGTGAAGACTTGGGACGATTTCATCAAGAAGTATTCGGCGAGCGATTCGCACAGGTATTATTGCAAAATGCTGGCGAGCTCGAAATACGCGCTCAAGCTTTCTGACGCGGACCATTTCGCGTCCGTGCTCCCGTCAAGCGAGACCTGGCGCGCGTTCCCGCATTTTGAGGATGTCGCGTATGTGGATATCGAGACGACCGGGTTGTCCGCAACTTCGAATGACCTGACAGTTGTCGGATTGTATGATGGGGAAAAAGTGCATAGCTACATCGCTGGAAAGAACCTGGATGATTTTCGCAAACATATCAGGAAGTTCGACATGGTCGTGACATTCAACGGCTCGCAGTTCGACCTCCCGTTCCTCCGGAAGAACATGATGGGATTGTGGCTCCCTAAACTGCATGTTGATCTCCGCTTCACACTCGCATCGCTTGATATCGCCGGAGGATTGAAGCGGATCGAGGAGCGGTTCGGGTTCGAGCGGGAAGATGATCTGAAAGGCTTGAATGGCTATGATGCTGTGAAGCTCTGGCAAAAATACATACGGCGCAATGACACACACGCACTTGACAAGCTGGTCCGCTATAATGCTGCGGATATCTCCAACCTGAAACACCTTATGGAATGGGCGTATGCTGAGAAAAGGAAGAGGACGGGGTTTGATGGAATTCCGTAGCGTCTTACTAACGCCCCGTTAGTTACTAACGCCCCGTAAGTAATTTAAATCCTTTCCACCATACCTCTTGCATGTATTTTGATGTGATGCCTAAAACAAACAGGAAAGATCTCTTTGGATTTGATGCTTTGTGCGACGAGGTTGAGAAAGCTATCGATACCAACCGGATGGTAGTTATCAAAGGGTTGCGAAGAACAGGAAAAACAAGCCTAATGAATGTCGCGTATAATGAAATAAAACATCAAAAGCTATTCGTTGATGCCAGAGAGATTGAAAAGGGCAGAAATGCAACTTACGAACATTTTGGAAAGGCGTTTTATGAGTTTATCCGGGAAAATAATGCATATGAGAAAGCAAAATCATATCTGGAAGGGCTCGAAGTTTATGTCAAACTGAGCTTCAAGGAAAAGAAAGCATTGGCAGAGCTGGCAAAAAGAATCGATTCGATGATGGAGGACAGGGGCCAATATTTTTGCCTGTTTATAGATGAAGCCCAGCTTCTCAAGCCATACGGATTCGACGATTTCCTTGCTTTTGTTTATGACCGCCTGAAGCGGATAAAGATCGTGATCGCTGGATCGGAAATTGGGATACTGGACCAGTTTATAGGATCCGAAGCAAAAGGAGCATTGTATGGAAGGCCGAAAAAGGAGATAAATCTCAGAAGGTTCAAACACGAGGAATCGATCGCTTTCCTTCAGAATGGGTTTAAGCAGCTTAAGATGGAGATAAGTGAAAATGAGATAGAAAAAACGGTGGGCACCCTTGATGGCGTTGCTGGCTGGCTAACTTTCTACGGATTTTATCGAAAAGAGCTATCCAGCGAGAAAGCCCTTTCAAAAACCCTGGAAGAGAGTTCGAAAATAGTTGCTTTGGAAATAAAAGGATTCCTGGGCGCGAGGCCTTCGGCTACAGGCAGGTATAAACTTCTGCTTCAGGGATTGAGCCAGTCTCCGTTATCATGGAATGAGATAAAGAATTTTATAATCGCAAAATCTGGAGAACCGATTCCGGACAGCCGACTTTCGAATCTACTTAACCAGCTAACAGAATACGCATTTATAGAGGAAAAAGAAGGGAAGTATATGCTTGGTGACCCGATAATAAAAGAGGCACTAAGCCGTATATGAAGAGGATGGGGGTTTGACAGCATACCGTAGTCAAAAGCGTATCCTTTTCTTTAAGTTAATCAAAATTAATAATTACTTAACTCAAATTAAGTAGAATGCTAATTCACTTAACTTTATAAAACTGCCTTCGAGTCGCCTGAAAAATGATCGCTTATCGCGATAAACTGGTTTTTTGAGATATTGTGTGGGCTGTGTTTTATCAGGCATACTCATAAGACGCCCATTCGTCGTATCTCTCCTGTGATCTTAGGAGATGCAGACTGCGGTCAAACTTGTGCTGCGTCAGCCGTTTGAGCGAGCGGAACGCGAAACGATCATTTGATCAGGAAAACTGGAACAACATTGTCGCCAGAAAAAGGCGACAATGTGCGCCTTTTTCGGTGCGCCGAAAAAGTGCGACGCAACTTTGGGGGGTAAACGTGTTACGAACGGGCGAACGAACGCGGAACCCGGGAATAATACGAAAACGGGACTTTCCTCAAGCAGTCCGGTTTTTATTTTTTCGCTACGTAATAAAAGTGTATGAAAAGCCTGAAACTTATAATCAAAGGAATAGTCCAGAAAGTCGGTTACCGAAATACGCTATATCGCCTAGCCAAAAAAATGAAGATCACTGGATACGTGAAAAATCTTAGCGATCCTGATGAATCTGTTGAAGCAGTCGTCCAGCATCATGATGAAAAAGTTTTGGAAGATTTTATCAGCCAAATCAGTATAAATGATGGTTTCATAGAAGTACAGGAGATTGTCAAGGAAGAAATCAAGGATAAGAAATACGAAAAATTTGAAGTTATCCGTGGGTCTCCTGACGATGAAAATGCTGAAAGACTGGATCTTGCTGAAGTCCAGTTAAAAAGACTTACAGAAGCCACGATTTCTGGGAACCAAAAAATAATTGAAAAGCAGGATGAGAACACAAATGTTTTGAAAAAATTCAGTGAAGAGACTCATGCCAGCTTTGATCTCATGGAAAAGAAATACGGGGCAATCTTGATGAAATAACTTTCATCGAGAGATCGTGGCCCGCAGGCCACGGGATCTCGGAAAAACTTGGAAAGCTCGACAAGATGGCTGATTCTTTTGACGAGCTGGTCGAGATCCTGCGCATGTTCAAGCCCAAAGAATGAAGCGAACGCAGGCTGAAAAATTCAAATGAAAAGGGGTTTGATGGAATTCCGTAAAGAAAAATATCCAAACCTTCCCGGCGTCTACCTGATGAAGGGCAAGGACGGCACTGTGATTTATGTCGGGAAGGCGAACTCGCTGCGGACGAGATTGTCGCAGTATTTTTCAAAAGACTTTCCAAAAGACATATCCGGAAAAACAAAACTACTAGTTTCGCAAATCGATTCGATCGATTTCGTTGTCGTCAAGAGCGAGAAGGAAGCGCTCGTGCTCGAATCCAACATGATCAAGAATTACATGCCAAAATATAACATCGCGCTCAAGGATGCGAAGCATTTTTCCTACCTGGCGGTCACGAACGAGCGGTTCCCGAGGCTTTTGGTGGCGCGAAAGAATAGTGCAGGAAATTTCCGGATAAAGAATGCACGCTTTTTTGGACCATTTGTGGAAGGATCAAAAAGAGCGATATCCACTCGGTATCTCAGGAAGCTGTTCCGGATCAGGATCTGCAACAAGCTGCCGAAAAAGGAATGCCTGCAGTACCATATAGGAAATTGCGAAGCACCTTGCATCGGGAACATCAGCGAGGAGGAATATGCGAAGGATGTAGATGCGCTGGTTTCGATCCTCGAAGGAAAAAACGAAGCGAGATTGATAACCAGGATACTGACTGAGCGGATGAAGAAGGCATCTGAAAAGCAGGATTACGAGCATGCGGCATCGCTGCGCGACCAGATCGATTCGCTCAGGATTTTTTTTGATAGGCAACGAGTCGAGAAAGTGAGGAGGACGGATGAGGATTTTGTTTTTTTCAAACGTATCGGAGTGACTCTCCATGTGCAGGTTTTGAGAAGCAGGAATGGGGTTATCGGGAAAACAGAAAAGCATTCGATGGCGATCAAGGAGCAGGAGGAACCCGAGCTGATGTTTTGCCTGCAATATTATGCACCTGAGATCCCAGACCGTGTCTATTCCAACCTGCAACCAACTGAAATCCAAAAACTGAACAACGCGCTCGGAACTGATGCGTTCCATGTCCCTGGAAAAGAGAAAATGAAAGTGCTTGAGATCGCATCGCGCTCGCTCGAGCTTGGCGAGATCGATTCATCGGTTCTGAAATTGAAAGAGGAACTATCGCTCGAAAACAATCCGATCATAATCGAAACGTTCGACATCTCGACTTTGTTTGGCGAGGAATCGGTCGGTTCGATGGTGAGGTTTGTGAATGGAAAAGCGGATAAGAATAATTATCGGAGGTTCAGGATAAAAGGATTCGAAGGTGAAAAGGTTCAGAACGATTTCGAGATGATGAAAGAAATCGTTTTCCGCCGTTATTCCCGCTTGCTGAACGAAGGCGACCCGCTTCCAGACCTTGTCCTGATAGATGGAGGCGCTCCACAATTGCATGCGGCAATGGATGGGATGGATGAGGCAGGTGTACGGTTACCGGTTGCCGCAATCGCGAAAAAGGAGGAGGAGATCTATCTTCCTGGAAGGATGGACACTCTTCGAATGCATAAAAACAATCCGGCGCTCCAGCTTCTCCAAAGATGCAGGGATGAGGCGCACAGGTTTGCGATTGGATACCATAGACTAAGGAGAAAGAAAGGCATGGAAGAGTGATATCCTCAAACATCCACTCCATTAATAAATCAATATAAACACAATCATAATCTCAGAGAAAGAAAAATCTGGTTTTCTTTATCCTCGTTTTATCCTCCGGGAAAAATCAAAGATAATTGAATTGGATTTTTCCCAAACTATATAGGTGAATGAAAAAATGAAATTCAAAGACATGGGCATCAGCGGAAGGACTACATCAGCGCTTGATGAGATGGGTTATGTCGAAGCGACAGAAGTGCAGGAAAAGACCATACCGCTGATCCTCCAAGGCGAGGATGTGATTGTCCGGAGTCAGACAGGCACTGGAAAGACCGCGGCATTCGGCATCCCGATCATCGAGATGATTTCTGTCGACAGGAACAAGAAATGCCTTATCCTTGCACCGACAAGAGAACTCGCGCTCCAGATAACAAAAGAGCTCCGTTCCATAGCCCACAACCACAGTATGCACGTGTTCGCAGTCTACGGAGGAACGGGGATGTGGAACCAAAGGGCAAGCCTCAGAAAGGGATTCGACATCCTCATCGCGACCCCGGGAAGGCTGCTCGACCATCTGCAGCAAGGCAATCTCAGGCTCAACCAGGTGAACTGCGTTGTCCTGGACGAAGCTGACCGCATGCTTGATATAGGTTTCAAGCCAGATATCGACCGCATCCTAGCTTTAGTCAACCCGAACCGGCAGACATTCCTTTTCTCAGCAACTATAGATGATAGGATAAAGGCGATGTCCCGGAGCTATATGCGAACTCCGAAGATAATCGAAGTCGGCCCGGTAGGAAAGATCGTCAAGATTGAAGAGCAGGCGATCCATCTGAGCAGGGCAGAGAAGCTTCAGAAACTGGGGGAAATACTTCGGCATGAGCCAATGTCAAGGACAATAGTCTTCGTCCGCTCAAAACGTGCAGTGGAGTTCGTGTGCAGAAAGCTGAACTGCAATGGGATCGAAGCAAATTATATCCATGGCGATAAATCGCAGAGCCAGAGGGAGCGCACCATAAGGGAATTCAGGGAAGGCAGGTTCATGATACTGATAGCTACAGATGTCGCCGCGCGGGGCATCCATGTCGAGGATGTCAACCATGTCATCAATTACGATGAGGCTGACAGCCCTGATACCCACACGCACAGGATTGGCAGGACAGCAAGGATGGGGAAGGCTGGGAAGGCGACCACGTTCCATGAGACCGACCCGCTCCCAAAGCAACCGCACCGCGGGCAAAACCGCAGCCCAAGCCATCATGGAAGGGGAGGCTTCGGCCAGAAGCACCATAGCCAAAGCCAGCGTGGCAATGGAAGGCAGGGGTTTGGCCAAAGGCAGGGAAGTGGAAAAAGGACTAGAAGAAGATAACTATTCCACAAACACTTCGACCCCGCTCTTCCTTTCCTTGACATTAGTAGTGAACCATGCGACTATGGCACCGATTATAACGATGATTGCCGCCACAGTGAAAACAGTATGATACGCCAGGATCTGCGCCTTCAGGGTCATGAGCGTGGTATACTGTGCGATGATAAGCGGGTTTGCCGAGTTCACGAAACTGTTCTGCGAAATCGCGATCAGGTTGCCCTTGACTGATTCATTTAGTATTGTCGCGAACAATGCGATCCCGAACGCTCCGGAGATGTTCCGGACAAGCGCCAGCACAGAGGAAGCTATGCCGATCTCTTCATCAGGAACTGCTGAGGCCACGATGTTCGTCCTCTGAGCCATGCCGAATCCCATGCCAAAGGCCATTACGCAGATTGGAGGCACAAGATCCAGGGTGCTTGAGCGTGGATCAAGTGAAGTGAACATGAAAATGCCGATCCCAGCTATAAGCGTGCTTGCAAAAATCACATATTTTGGCTGGACCTTTCCGATAAGGCTGGACCCGAACGGCGCGGCGATCATCATGCAGAATGCCATTGGCATGAAGAGGATCCCGGTATGCGTGGCATCGAGGCCAAGGTAAGTCTGGGCAAAAACAGGCAGGAGGAAAAGGCCTCCCATCATGCCCATGAATACGATGAAATTATTGATGAGCGCCCCGTTGAAAGCGCTTATGCGGAAGAATTTGAAATCCACGATCGGCTCTGGATGGACTGAATCTATCCGATAAAAGAGGTATGCGAAAAGCACAATGGTGGAATAGCAAGCAAGCGCTTCGTTCGATAGCCATCCCCAGTCAATGCCTTTGTCAAGCACCAGGACAAGCGCGGAAAGGCAGATGCCGAGTGTGATCGCACCCCACCAGTCGAACTTCACGGTCTTCTTTTCTGAAACTGATTCATTCACGAAGACATACGCCATCGCAAGCCCGATTATCCCGACTGGGAGGTTGATCAGGAAAACCGACCTCCAGCCAAAAGTGTCGATCAGCGGCCCTCCGATGAGTGGTCCGAAGACCGCAGCGGCGGCAAAAGACGCTGACCAGAGCCCGAGCGCCTCAGCGCGCTCCTTGCTATCGCGGAAAGTTACGGCAAGTATCGCCATGGCTGTGGGATAGTCTGCTGAGCCTGCGATGGCCTGGATGATTCGGAAAACGAGCATTGAATTGAGGTCCCATGCCAGCCCTGCAAGGACAGAACCGAGGATAAAAATTATGAATCCCCAGATATAGACTTTCTTCCGCCCGATCGTATCCCCGAGCTTTCCCCAGATCGGGACGAAAACAGCGTTCGCGAGGATATATGCGGTCGCGATCCAGCCTGCCTGTGAGACAGTGATAGAGAAATCGCCGATTATTTTCGGAAGCGCGAGATTAACGATGGTCTGGTCCAGCCTGCCGAGGAATGTGCCGATTATGACTGTCAGCAGGATGAGCCAGCGCGCGTCGTTCCTTTCCATTATCCTTCGCCCTTATCCATTGCTCTTCGCCCCAAAAGCAGCTTTTCAATCGATTATCTGGTCATTTGTAGATCCACATCTTGGCAGACATGCCATTTTTCAATTCAGAATACGCGTTCGTATCGAAAAGCGCCTTGATTTCGAATTCACGCTCCTCGCGCTTGTCTGATATGCTGAACATGATGTCGGATTGCCGCGCTGCAGCTCCCACTGAATCTACGATCGCCTGGTATTGTTTGGATGGGAATGCGTCTACTGTGAATACTACCTTCTGCCCTTCCTTTATATCGCTAAGGCCTTTATCCTCCGCTATCCTTCCAACCAGGCGGAACTCGCGCGGGTCAACCATCTTGACAACAGGTACGGCCGGGCCTACAAGCTCGCCAGGCGAATCCTTTATCCAGATGATGATTCCCGCGGTCTTTGCAGTGATTATCTCATCCCCGACTTTCGCTAGTTTCTGGCCTTGCGAAACCTGGTCCCCTTCCTCTACGTAGAACTTGTCTATCTGCCCTGAAGACAAAGGGGCCAGTGAGATCACAGGAGCGCTTATCTCCGCTTTTTCTATATAGATCTTCGCCGACATGTCATGCCAGACCAGGAATCCACCTGCCAAGGCGAGGATAACGATAATTACCACCGCATCTGCGACCAGTGGATGCTCTTTTATCAGCATGAGCGGATTCTTCCTCTCCGGAATAGCAACCTTGTGCTCAGGATGCACAGCATGCGCATGAACCTGTGGGTCAGCTTTCTCCTTTTGTTCAAGCATAATGATCACATGTCAAGTTTCGTAATGATCCTGTTGACTTCATCCAGCGCGCTCTCAAGGCGCTTGATGTCCTCCCTGCCTAGCTGTGCGATGTTCTTCTGGATACTGGTTTTTACATCCTGCTTTTTCCTGGCTAGGAACTTCCTGCCTTTTTCCGTTATCGAAATCTTCACGATGCGGCGGTCATCCTTGTCGCTATTCCTCATGACCATCCCCTTATCGGTAAGGTCGTTGATTATCGCGGTCATATTCGGCTTTGAGCGGTGCAGCATTGTCCCGAGTTCTGTCATGGTGAGGTCCCCTTTTTTAAGGAAGCCAAGTATCCAGTATTGCGGGTCCAGAGGCGGCAGCTTCACTCCGCCTTTGCCTTTTTCATGGGACATTATCCGGAATATGCGGATGAGAGAGAGCATGCTGTCTGCTATCTTATCCTTCTTGTCCTGCTTTGATCTGTCTTGTGCCATAGGAGCGCCCGGCATTTCGCCTGGTATTTCAGATTATTAATAGTTAATATTATGAACTAAACTGGTATTTAAAGGTATCCTTCCCCCCTTGCTTAACATTATCCCTATTCCTTGAAATGGTGCGTCAGGTTCATGACATCGCGGTAGGGGATCACTCCCACTAGTTTTTTCTTTTCATCCACTACCGGGATGGCACGGAAGCTGTACCTGGCGAACATGGCTGATGCCTCCTTGAGCGTGCTATCCGGCTTCAGGGTTATTACCTCGTTTATCATGATGTCTTTCAGCAAAGCGGCATCATCAGCCTGAAGCAGCTCCTTTATGTCTATCACGCCGAGCAGTTCGCCTTCTTCGCCCATCACATACAGATACATCACCACGACCTTGCCCTTTGCCTGGCGCTGGTACTCGCTCCTTGCCTGCTTCACGGTCTTTTCCGGAGAGAATTTCATGAAGCGTGATGTGGTGAAATTGACTATGTTCTCCTCCTGCTTCTCCAGTATTGATTTTATCTTCTTCGCCTTCTCCGGCTCCAGGAGCTTGAGTATGATTTTCGTATCAGACCAGGGAAGCGCCGAGAGGAGGTCCGCTGCCTGGCCCGGAGTCATCTCGTCCACCAGCTTGGCGACTTTTTCCTTTTTGAGCGAATAGACCAGGTCCCGCTGGACCCTCGGGTCGATCTCTTCGAGCGTATCGGAAGCGCGCTCTGTATCCAGCTCATTGAAAACCATGACACGCTGCTCATGGTCCATCTCCTCGAGCACGTCGGCCAGGTCAACCGGCCGCATCTCCGCAAGCTTTTCCTTGAGCACATTGAGCCTCACATCGCCCTTGAAGCTGCTGATGCTTGTCGGGATCGGCTGGACATAGGTCCAGGAGATTGTTTCCGCCCTTATCTTGTCAGCGAGCGAATATATGAAATCAGCAAGGCCCTTCATGTGCATCCTGCGGAGAAGCCCATATTTGCTCAAGTCCACATCTGTCAGATAAAGCCGGCCGCCACGCATCGCGAGCTTTATGTCATAGACGATCTCCACCTCCCGGTCCTCGGTGTCAAGCACCTTCTTATCTAGTATGTGGTCTTTGAGCAGTATAGCTTCTTCCGGCGGCTCTGCCGCATATTTTTCTATATCCTCCTCTTCCAGATCCATCATTACTTCTTTCAAAGTGAAGGAACTGACCTTTTCCCATGGGACAAGGAGCGGCGGGTCTCCGAACGGCCGGCTGACCACGATCTGCGATACTTCAGGAAGCTTCCCTTTTTCGACCATAGTCAGGTCAGACAGCGTCCCGATTTTTCCTGGGGGTTTATTTGCCAGCATCACTTTCGCGCCCATGACTTGGCTCAGGAAAAAAACCAGCTCGGCGGAATTGTCAGCACCCATTGGAAGCACCTAACTAATAATCTATTATATATGATCGATTATCTTATTACCTATTTTAACATCGTTATGAACTTGTATCCCAGGATCAGCACAAGGGCTATCAGATAGACCCTCAGCACCAGAAGCGAGAACTTCACCATTGGAGTCATCTTTATCTTCGGTGTCGCATACCTTTTGTTTATCTCATCGATTTTGGCGAAGAAGCCGTCGTAGGATTCCCTTACCCTGTCCAGCATGATATCACCATCAGATCATTCCGTTCATCATGTTATTTGAAAAACTCCGGAAACAGCGCACTAAGCCCATAAAGCGTTGAAAGGATGATAATCGCAAGGACAATGGTGCAGCTGATAATGTTCTGCGTAAGCGTATTTTTATATTGGCCCATTATCTCCTCGTTGTTGAGCAGCAGGATGAGGAAGACGAGCGCTGCTGGCAGGAGCGTCACTGCGACAACCTGCACAAAAAGCGTTATCAGCACAAGCGGCGCACCGGGTATCAATACAACTGCTCCGGCAGACAGCAGCGCCAGGAAATAGCACGCATAGAACCATGGCGCTTCTTTTATCTTGTGGTTGAGCGAGTGCGCCCAGCCGAAAACCTCGCCAAATGCCCACGAGCTGGTGAGCGAGATGCAGATTGCGCCGAGGAAGCCGGCATCAAAAAGCCCGATAGCGAGGAATGTGCCCACGTACTTATCGACCTTCATAAGCTCGATCGCTGCCTGCGCTGCGCTCTGGATATTTGTGCCGAAAAGCAGGGTTCCGGTCACCACGACGCAGAATATCGCGACTATGACTGTGAACATCGAGCCGACAAACGTATCCATCTTGCCGTATGCGATGTCCTTCTCCTTCATGCCTTTATCGACAACAGCGCTCTGCTGGAAAAAGATCATCCATGGGGCGATCGTCGTCCCTATGTTCGCCATGAGGAAAAAAAACAGCTCGTTTGTCAGCCCGCCAGGGAAATGCGGTATTATGCCATGGCCGATTACTGCGGAAACATCCGGGTGCACCATGAATGCGGCAGGGATGTAGATGAGGTTGAGTGCGCAGAAAACAAACGCAAGCTTCTCCCATGTCCAGTAGCGGCCCTGGAACACCATCCACCCCATTATCGCCGAGACAATCAGGATTGTCGCAAGCGGGGGAATGCCGAATATGCTCAAAGCCGCAGTCATGCCGATGAATTCGGTGACCAGCGTTAGCCAGTTCACGATGGTGAGGTCGAGGAAGGAGAACCAGCCCCAGAACGGGCCGAATGCGTCGAATATCGCTTCCGCATGGCCATGCTTGGTCACGGCGCCAAGGCGAAC
>Ga0315281_10008138_pt1 | contig 14671 bp, 12 predicted proteins | sample YL17G07_0_MG_FD_204540 | JGI IMG/M metagenome (GOLD analysis project Ga0315281, IMG submission 204540) | Sediment microbial communities from Yellowstone Lake, YNP, Wyoming, USA - YL17G07_0 | ecosystem: Environmental > Aquatic > Freshwater > Lake > Sediment | place: USA: Wyoming | collected...
GCCATCCATCGCAGGACCGCGCCGCCCCAGCACCGCTCCGCCCAGCACCCTGCCCTGGCCGTCCAGATATTTGGTGGCCGAGTGGATCACCAGATCCGCCCCGAGGCGGAGCGGCTGCTGCAGCGCCGGCGTACAAAAGCAGTTGTCCACTGCGAGCAGCGCGCCCGCGCGTTTCGACACAGCGGCGAGCGCGGCGATATCGGCGATCTCGGTGAGCGGGTTGGACGGGGTTTCCAGGAACAGCAATCTGGTTTCCCGGCGCAGCGCGTTTTCCCAGGCGGCGATACTGGCGCCATTGACGTAGGTGGTCTCCACGCCGAACTTGCCCATGATGCTGGAAAACAACTGCACCGTGGAGCCGAACACGCTGGCCGAGCAAATCACGTGGTCGCCCGATTTGAGCACGGCCATGGCCGTGGCGAGGATGGCCGACATACCCGAGGCGGTCGCGACGCAGGCCTCGGCCCCTTCGAGGGCCGCGAGGCGCTCCTGAAATGCGGTCACCGTCGGGTTGGTGAAGCGCGAATAGATATTGCCCTCTGCGCCCGCGGTGAAGCGTGCAGCCGCCTGTGCGGCGTTCTCGAACACGAAGCTCGAGGTGAGGTACATCGCCTCGGAATGCTCGCCGAACTGGCTGCGGTGGATGCCGGCGCGTAGCGCCAGGGTATCGAATTCGATCTGCTCTGCCATGATTGCGTCCATATGAAAAACAAAAAACCCGCCTAGCTTTGGCTAAGACGGGTTTCCCACGCTTTAGCTGTATTTGTTTGCCGGTTTGTTGACCCTTGACCGGCGGCGCCCGCAAGCTATGCTTCAAATCGGCGCAGCATTACCTTACTACCGCAGCGCGCGGGTGTCAAATTTATGTGCGACGGCGCCAATGCCACGGCAGCCGGGGACGGACTTGCGCGCTGCGCGCGGCAACCATGTTTTCTGTACGGATGAAAGGCGCATCCGTACAGAAAACATGGTTATTGTTAACACCAAACAGGCCGTGTCGGTTTTATTCGAGATCGCCGATTGCGCACGGACGGCCTTTCGTCCGTGCGCAATCGGTGATCCGCGCGGACGGGGCGCCGTCCGCGCAAGTGCGGACAATTCTTCGTCCGCGCAACGTCCCAGCTCTGCAATAACCGGGAGGTGCATTTTAGGTCGCCACGTATGGAAGCTAATCCGTCTCCACCAGCCCCAGGTCCAACTGGGTGCTTGGCTCTTCTTCGGACGATTCCAAACGGGCGCAGTTACGGTGATTTTCCACGCTATCCAGGTATTCGCGCGTAACGTCGCCGGTGATGTAATTACCATCGAAGCAGGAGGTCTCGAATTCCGTGAGCCGCGGGTTCGCCTCGCGCACCGCGGCCTTGAGTGCATCCAGATCCTGGTAAATGAGTGCGTCGGCGCCGATTTCGCGTGCGATCTCCTCATTGCTGCGGCCGTTGGCGATCAGTTCCTGGCGCGTGGGCATGTCGATGCCGTAGACGTTGGGATAACGCACCGGCGGCGCGGCCGAGGCGAAAAACACGCGGTTGGCGCCGGACTCGCGCGCCATCATCACGATTTCGTGGCTGGTGGTGCCGCGCACGATGGAGTCGTCGACCAGCAGCACGTTCTTGCCCTTGAATTCCATCGCCACCGCGTTCAGCTTTTGCCGCACGGATTTCTTGCGCTCCCTCTGCCCCGGCATGATGAAGGTGCGGCCGATGTAGCGGTTCTTGACAAAGCCTTCGCGGTAGGACAAGCCCAGGTTCAAGGCAAGCTGCATCGCGCTGGGTCGGCTGGAATCGGGAATCGGGATCACCACGTCGATGTCCAGATTCGAATACTGGATCCTGATTTTCGCCGCCAGCTGCTCACCCATGTGCAAGCGCGTCTCATAGACCGACACACCGTCCATGAGCGAATCAGGGCGCGCGAGGTAGACATACTCGAAAATGCAGGGGTTGAGCGAGGTCTTCCCGGCGCACTGGCGGCTGTAGAAATTGCCGTCCTCGTCGATGAATACGGCCTCTCCGGGCGCCACGTCGCGCACGATCTGGAACCCCAGGGTGTCCAGGGCCACGGATTCGGAAGCAACCAGATATTCGTAGCCGTTGCCGGTGTCGATGCGGCCGATCACCAGCGGCCTGATGCCGTAAGGGTCGCGGAAAGCGAGCAGACCGTAACCGGCAATCATCGCCACCACGGCGTAGGCACCGCGGCAACGCCGATGCACGTTGGCTACCGCGCTAAAAATGATCTGCGGATCGAGCTTGTAATTGGTCGAAGCTTCCTGCAACTCGTGCGCCAGCACGTTCAGCAGCACCTCGGAATCCGAATTGGTATTGATGTGGCGCAGGTCCTGGCGGAACATCTCCTGCTTCAGGCTCTCCGAATTGGTGAGATTGCCGTTGTGGCCGAGCACGATGCCGAAAGGCGAATTGACATAGAACGGTTGCGATTCGGCAGCGCTGGAAGGTGAGCCCGCAGTGGGATAACGGCAGTGCGCAATACCCATGTTGCCGGGCAGAGCGCGCATGTTGCGGGTATGGAATACGTCGCGTACCAGCCCCCCGCCTTTGTGCATGTGGAAGGTCTGCCCCTCGGAAGTGGCAATGCCCGCCGCGTCCTGCCCGCGATGCTGCAGCACCAGCAGCCCGTCGTAGAGCAACTGGTTCACCGGAGTTCTTGCCACTACACCGAGAATCCCGCACATGGTTTCACCTGTAACGGATGCGTTGCGCCAGATCTTTCGGCAGCGCCGGCCTGGCCGCCAGCACGGCAGTTTCAATCGGACCGGCGAGCCCCGAGTCGCGCCAGAAGGGTTCCCTCGGCAGGCTGGTCAACCCGGCCAGCATCACCGCCACAAACACGATCAGCGCACCGCGCACAAATCCGAACAAGGCGCCGACTGCGCGGTCGGCGAATCCCAAACCGGCAGCGCGAAACAACTTCGCCAGCAGCATTCCGGCCAATCCCGACAGCAGCAGCACGCCGAGGAAAATCACCAAGTAGGCGATGACCGCCCTCAGCATGGGCGACAAAGCCGCCGGCAGCCACTGCGCCAGTTGCTGTGCGAACAGGCCCGACAGGATCAGTGCCGCTGCCCACCCCGCCAGCGCAGCGATTTCCCTCACCACGCCGCGCAACGCCGCCAATAGCACCGACAGGCCGACGATCCCGAACACGGCATAATCGAACCACGTCATCGGCTCGCGACAGCGCCGGGCTTGAGTCCCATCGCGTCCAGCTTGGCACGAGCCTTTTCGGCGGCTTCCTTGCTGCTAAAAGGTCCGGCGCGCACGCGCGTCAACTCGCCCTTGCTGGTCTTCACCGGTTCAGTATAAGACTTTACCCCGGCTGCAGAAAGTTTGGTCCGCAGCTGTTTCACGTTGCGCGCATTGGAAAATGCATCGAGCGTCACGACCCAGGTCTGGCCATCGGGCGCGGCTTTGTCGACCGGCGGAGCCGGCGCCTTGGCGGCCTCGTGCGCCGACGGCGACGCCGCCTGCGGCTCTGCTCCGGCCGGGGGCGGCTGTACCTTAACCGGCCACGGCTCAGCCTTGGCCGGGAGCGGCTCTGCCTTGACTGGCGCCGGTTCAGCCTTGGCCGGGAGCGGCTCGAATTTGGCGGCAGGAATCTCGGTTTTTTTCTCGGCTGCCGGCGCGGCAGGCATCTGCGGCGCAGACGGCACGGCGCGGCTGGTGAAGGCGCCCGATTCCTGCTTGGGTATCTGCACCTCGAGCGGCGGGCCGGCCGGGCCAGGGTCCTTGTCCAGAATGAGAGGCAGAATGATGACGACGAAGGTCACCAAAGCGATAGCGCCGACCAAGCGGCGCCGGGCTCGCCGTTTCAGTTGCAGGGCTTCTTCGCTTTCCGCCATCTACGCCTTTGATTGTTCCCGAGCCGCAATTACGTCCGCCACGGTATGGAAAGATCCGAACACAATAATTCTATCACTTTCCGCGGCCTCACCACGAGCCGCGGTGTAGGCTGCCGCGGGATTTTCGAACTCGCGCACCGCGTCCACACCGGCCCGCCTCAGCACCTGCGCCAGTTCTGCCGCCCGAGCGCCGCGTGGCGGCGGCAGGGTACAAACCAACCACTGGTCCACGTGGCCGGCAAGCAAGCTCACGACACCCGCAATATCCTTGTCGCGCAGCATGCCGAATACTGCCCAGGTGCGCGCGCAAGGGGCCAGATCCGACAGGTTGTCCGCCAGCACTGCGGCGGCGTGCGGGTTGTGTCCCACGTCGAGGACCACCGCGGGACGTTCCCGCAGCACCTGAAACCGTCCGGGCAGGTCGACCTCGGCCAATCCACGCAGCACATGCTGGGGCGACACCGGCAAGCGCTGCTGCAAGACATCCAAGGCCGCAAGAGCCGCACTCGCATTCAGCAACTGGATCCTGCCGTACAGCGCCGGGTAAGGCAGACCGGATCTTCTGCCTGCCGGCCCCCAGAACGACCACTGATCGGGCTCCGCCTCATAGCCGAATTCCTGTCCGACGCGCTGCAGCCGCGCCCCTATCGCTTGCGCGTGCGCCAGCACCGACGCCGGTGGCGCCGGATCAGCGAGCACCGCCGTCTTGCCCGCACGGAAAATGCCGGCTTTCTCATAGCCGATAGCCTCGCGCGTGGCGCCAAGGTAATCCATGTGGTCCACGCCGATGCTGGTGACGATAGCGCAGTCGGCGTCAAAGGCATTCACCGCGTCGAGGCGTCCGCCCATGCCGACTTCCAGCACCAGCACATCGACGGCGCTGCGCAGGAACAGATCCATTGCGGCGAGCGTGCCGAACTCGAAATAAGTCAGGCGCGTATTCCCGGTTTCTTCCATTCTGGCCGCTTCGACCCGCGCGAACGCTGAAACGAGCGCTGCATCATCGGCTTCGCGCTGCGCAATGCGCACCCGCTCGTTGTAGCGCAGCAGGTGCGGCGAGGTATAGAGGCCGACGCGCCAGCCCGCCGCCGAGAGGATGGCTTCGAGCATGGCGCAGGTCGAGCCTTTGCCGTTGGTGCCGGCGACGGTGATGACCGGCACGGCGGGCGCGAGGCCCATCGCATCGCGCACGCGCTCGACCCGCTCCAGCCCGAGCGCGATGGTCTGCGGATGCTGCTGCTCGATGTAGGCGAGCCAACCGGCGAGGTCTTTAGGCAAATCGGAACGCCAATGAAGTCAGGTGTTCTCTGGGGAAATGCGCAGCAGCAGGGTGATCAACTGCGCCAGCCGGTCGCGCATCTCGCGCCGGTCGACGATCATGTCGATGGCGCCCTTCTCCAGCAGGAACTCGGCGCGCTGGAAACCCTCCGGCAGTTTCTCACGCACGGTCTGCTCGATCACGCGCGGGCCGGCAAAGCCGATCAGCGCCCGCGGCTCAGCGATGATCACGTCGCCGAGCATGGCAAAGCTCGCCGACACGCCGCCCATGGTGGGATCGGTAAGCACCGAAATGAACGGGAGCTTGCGCGCCGCGAGCTGAGTCAGCACCGCCGTCGTCTTCGCCATTTGCATCAGCGACAACAATCCCTCCTGCATGCGCGCCCCGCCGGTGGCGGCAAAGCAGATGAAGGGCAGGCTCTGCTCCACGCACACGTGCACGCCGCGCACGAAGCGTTCGCCCACCACCGAGCCCATCGATCCGCCCATGAACTCGAACTCGAACACCGCCACTACCAGCGGGATGTTCTTTATCGCGCCCTGCATCACCACCAAGGCGTCGGTTTCGCCGGTCTGCCGCTGTGCGTCCTCGAGGCGGTCGGGATAGCGCTTGCTGTCCTTGAACTTGAGGCTATCGACCGGCAACACCTCGGCGCCGATCTCGAAACGGCCCTCGGAGTCGAGCAGCATGTCGATGCGCGAGCGCGCCGAAAGGCGATTGTGGTAGCCGCACTTGGGACACACATTGAGGTTTTTTTCCAGGTCGGTGGCGTACAGCACCGCATCGCAGGACCCGCATTTGATCCACAGTCCCTCCGGCACGGCACGCTTGCTCGGGCCGATGGAGCGGTTGATCTTGGGCGGCAGCAGCTTCTGCAACCAGCTCATTTGGCGTCCAACGCCTCTCGAATGCCCAGCATGAACCTGCCCGCGCGCAGCACTTGCTCGCCCGCGGGGGCAGCTTCCATTTCCTGGATAATGGCGCTGCCGATGACCACCGCATCGGCAAACTTCGCCACGGCCTTGGCCGTGGCCGCGTCGCGGATACCGAATCCCACGCCTACCGGCAGCGTGGTCTGGCGGCGGATGCGGGAAATTTTTTCCGCCACCTCGGCCAAGTCCAGGTGCCCGGCCCCGGTGACGCCCTTGAGCGAAACGTAATACAGGTAGCCGCTCGCGAGCTTGGCCACCTGGGCCATGCGCGCATCGCTGGAAGTCGGCGCGAGCAGGAAAATCAGGTCCATGCCGTGACTGCGCACCACGTCGGCGAAAGACTGACATTCCTCCGGGGGATAATCCACCACCAGCACCCCGTCCACACCGGCTTGCTGCGCCTCATTGACAAAGCGCCCGGTACCCATTGCCTCGATCGGATTGGCATAACCCATCAACACCACCGGCGTGGTCCGATTGCCGGCGCGGAACTCGCGCACCAACGCGAGCACGCGGTCCAGCCCCACTCCGTGTTTCAAGGCGCGATCGCTCGCGCGCTGGATTACCGGGCCGTCGGCCATCGGGTCGGAGAACGGCACGCCCAGCTCGATCACGTCCGCGCCCGCCTCGACCAGCGCATGCATCAGCGGCACCGTCATGGCGGGTTCTGGATCGCCCGCTGTGACGAAAGGAATGAGTGCCTTCCTGCGGTTTTTTGCAAGCTGCTCGAATATGGCCTGGATGCGGGACATTAAGATCTCACCGTACCGAAAAAAGATTTACCACGAAGGACACAAAGGAGGAGGATGCTGATTGTGCGCCTAGATTCAATTTAACGCGCGCATTCTAGACTGGCCCCGGCTGATCAAATAGATCCGGAACCGAAGGTTTTCCTTCGTCTCCTTTGTGTCCCTTGCTCTTCCCGCCATGGTTGCCGTTCCGCGCCTCGGCCACGCGCTTCTCGACGATCCCGAAATACTCCGGATTGAGCTCGAAGCCGACAAAACGCCGGCCGCGCCTGGCCGCGGCAACCGCCGTAGTCCCGCTGCCCATAAAGGGATCGAGCACGGTTCCCCCTTCAGGGCAGCTTGCCAGCACCATGCGCTCGACGATTTCCAAGGGCTTTTGCGTGGGATGGTTCTCGCGTTCGCCGTGCTGGCGGTGCAGGCGAGACACGCTCCATACGTCCTTGGGGTTGTGGCCGACTTCGAGCCATTTCTTGCCCACGAAAATGGAGCGCGTTCGCGCCTTCTTGGTCTCGGCGTCATAAGGAATCCGCACCGCATCGACGTCGAAATAGTAGTCGCGCGATTTGACGAAAAAACCGATATTGTCATGCACCGACGAGAATTTGCGCGTGCTACCGCCCATGCTCGGCACTCTGCGGTCCCAGATGATCTCGTTCACCATGGCAAGGCGCGTTTTGAGATGGCTAAACACCTCCGGACTGTGCTGCCAGGTGAGAAATACGTACAGGCTGCCGTTCGCTTTCAGTTTCGGCACCACGGCGTCTATCCAGCGCCGGCTCCAGACCAGGTATTCCATTGCGCCGAGGCGGTCGGAATCGTTGCCGTAGTCCTTGCCCAGGCCATAAGGCGGATCGGCGATCACCAGGTCCACGGACGCATCGGCCACGCGTGCTATCCCCGTCAGGGCATCCTCGTTGTAGAGCAGCGCGGTCATCTGGAATCGGGTTAGAACCGGATGCCGGATTTCTCGGCAACCGTGTGCATGTCCTTGTCGCCGCGGCCGGACAAATTCACCAGCAGGATTTTGTCTCGCGGCATATCCGGCGCGATTTTCGCCGCATGCGCCAGCGCGTGGCTGGATTCCAGCGCCGGAATGATGCCCTCATAGTGGCACAGATCGTGAAACGCCTTGAGCGCTTCGTCGTCGGTGATGGTGGCGTACTCGGCGCGGCCCGTGTCCTTCAGCCAGGCGTGCTCCGGCCCCACACCCGGGTAGTCGAGGCCGGCGGAAATCGAATGCGTCTCGATGATCTGGCCGTGCGCGTCCTGCAATAGATAGGTCCGGTTGCCATGCAGCACCCCGGGCCGGCCGGCGGTCAAAGAGGCTGCGTGTTTGCCGCTGGCAAGGCCCAGTCCCGCCGCCTCTACGCCGATCAGGCGCACGCCATCGATCGGGATATAGTGGTAAAAGATGCCCATCGCGTTGGAGCCGCCGCCGACGCAGGCGATTACCGCGTCGGGCTGGCGCCCGGCAAGCTCCGGCATCTGCTGCAGGCATTCCTCGCCGATCACCGACTGAAAATCGCGCACCATCATCGGGTACGGGTGCGGTCCGGCGACCGTGCCGATGATGTAATAGGTGTTGTGGATATTGGTGACCCAGTCGCGCATGGCTTCGTTCAATGCGTCTTTCAGCGTCTTCGAACCGGATTCGACGGGCACCACGCTGGCACCGAGAATCTTCATGCGGTGAACATTCGCCGCCTGGCGCCTGATGTCCTCCGAACCCATATACACCACGCATTCCAGGCCGTAGCGAGCCGCGACCGTGGCCGATGCCACGCCGTGCATGCCGGCGCCGGTCTCGGCGATGATGCGCGGCTTGCCCATGCGCCGCGCGAGCATGGCTTGCCCGAGGGTATTGTTGATCTTGTGGGCGCCGGTATGGTTGAGGTCCTCGCGCTTGAGGTAGATCTGCGCCCCGCCGAGCAGGCCCGACCAGCGCTTGCAGTGATAGACCGGACTCGGACGACCGACGTAGTGCTTGAGGTCGTAGCGGAACTCGGCGATGAATTCCGGATCATTGCGGTATTTTTCGTACGCAATTCTGAGTTCGTCGAGCGCCTGGATCAGGGTTTCGGCGACGAAGACGCCGCCGTACGGCCCGAAATGTCCCTGGCTGTCTGGCAGGTCATGCATTTTCATTCTCGACTCCCGCTATGAAGGCCGCGATTTTCGCGGCGTCCTTGACGCCCTTGGCCGCTTCCACGCCGGTGGATACATCCACCGCCCAAGGCCTGACTTGACGCACGGCCGCGCCTACGTTGTCCGGCGTAAGTCCGCCCGACAGTATGACCGGCCTGGCCAGATCACGCGGGATCAGTTTCCAGTCGAACGACTCGCCCGTGCCGCCGTAAAGCTCGTCACGGTAGGCGTCCAACAGCCAGCCTTGTGCCGCGTGGTAGCGCAACAAATATTGTACCAAATCGGCGCCGGCCCTGACCCGCGCGGCCTTGATGTAAGGCAGGCCGAAACCGTGGCAAAAATCGGGCGTTTCATCGCCGTGAAATTGCAGCAGGCCGAGGGAACAACGACGCAGCACCGACTCCACCTGTTCCGGCGCCGGATCGACAAACAGGCCGACTATAGTCACAAAAGGAGCAACCGCCGCAATAATCGCGCGCGCCTGCTCCGGACCGATGTTGCGCGGACTGGGCGCATAAAACACCAGGCCGATCGCGTCTGCGCCCAACTCCACCGCCATGCGCGCATCTTCCAGCCGGGTGATGCCGCAGATCTTGATTCGCGTCCTCAAGTCAGCTCCTGCTCGGGATGAAATATAAGCCTGGGTGCGAACATCGGCAGTTTCCACCCGGGCGCGTATTCCACGGCCGCAAGATAAAGTCCGTCCGGAGAAAACGTCGGCGCCGCCAGGCGGCGGTCGCGGCTCGCCAGCACCTCGCCCAGCCAGTCCGGAGGATGCTTTCCCTGGCCCACGTGCACTAGGCAACCGATGATATTGCGCACCATGTGATGCAAAAAGCCGTTGGCGGTGAACTCGAAACTGAAATAAACACCGCGTCGCTCTATGGCCCAACTCCGCAAGCTGCGCACCGGACTTTTCGCCTGGCACTCGCTCGAGCGAAACGCGCTGAAATCGTGTTCGCCCGCAAGATGACCCGCCGCCGCGCACATCGCCACCGGATCGAGCGGCCGATGAAACCAACCCACCCTGCCGTGGTGCAGCGCCGGCCGCACCGTATGGTTGTAGAGCACATAGCGATAGGTGCGGGATATGGCCGAGTAGCGCGCATGAAAATCGTCGGCGACGGGCACCGCCCATTGCACCGCGACAGCTTGCGGCAGCAGCACGTTGACGCCGCGCACCCATGCCGACTCCGGGCGCGCGGCCGCAGTCTCGAAATGCGCCACCTGAGTCATGGCGTGTACTCCGGCATCGGTGCGACCGGCTGCGGCCAGGCGAACCTGCTCGCCTGCGATGCACGCAAGGGCACGCTCCAAGTGGTCCTGGACAGTATCGCCCGAAGGCTGCGACTGCCAGCCGTGGAAACGGCTGCCGTCGTATTCGATGCCGATCGCGATTTTCATGATTTAAAAAAACAAAACCCCGGGCAAGCCCGGGGTTGGTCAAGATCTCCGCAGTGTCAGCCCAGGACCGAGAGCATGGTCTGCGCTTGCCGCTGCTGGGCCGCGTCGCCCTCCTTCAGCACTTCGTTGAGGAGTTCGCGCGCGCCGTCCTTGTCACCCATTTCCTGGTAGGCCTTGGCCAGGTCGAGCTTGGTTGCCACCTCCTGCCAGTGCGCATCGGTGGTTGCGGCCGCGCCGCCCGGCGCGCCCAGATCCAGATCGATCGAGGACAGGTCCAGCGGCGCGGCCGCTGATTTTTCCTCTGAGGCCGGCAGATCCAGATTGAAATCAAAATCAATACCACCGCTGCCCCCGGCGGCGGCGGGCGCTTCAACGGTCGCGGTCGGAGCTTGCGCGGTAGCTTGTGGCTGCGCAGATTGGGCCGCTACACCGGCCGTGGGCAGTTCGAAATCGAAATCCAGGGGCGCGCCCGCCTCGGGAGCGCCAGGCGCCTTGGGCTCCACCAGAATCATCGTGTCGCCGAAAGTATCAGCCGGCTTTTTCTCCTCGGCACCCAGATCGAGATCAAAATCCAATCCAGTGGAGACAGCCGCTTCCACTCCGATATCCGGCGCAATTTCCGCTGCTGCTGCAGCGGCTGCCGCGACTCCGGCCCCGGAAAGAACCTGCGTTCCGGTGGGAGTTCGGGTTTTCACCGCCGCCACTACGCCACCATAGAGCGGATTTTCCGGATCAAGCTGCCAACCCAAGGCCGCGGCCTTTTCCCACTCCGCTCCGGTGCCGCCTGTGGCGGCCTTGAGTTCAGCCGCTACCGATTCGAATGCCCTGGCATCGTTGCGGCCGGCGTAGATCTCAAGCAATTTGCTGCGAATAGCCTGACGCGTCGGTTCCTTGGCCAGCGCCTCCTTGAGGATTTCCTCGGCCTGGGCATTGCGGCCATAGGCCATGTAGACATCGGCTTCGGCAATCGGGTCAACTTCTTCCATGGCGACCGCCGGTACGATGCCGCCCTTGGTGAAATTGCTCTGGATCTCACTCGGACGGGTGTCGACCTTGACGTTGACGCCGCCGGCGGCGCCGAAGACGGAGTCGACCGCCAAACCCGGCCCGCCTATTGCGCTGCTTTCGATTTTCTGCAAGGTCTTCTTGCGCCGCCAAGCGTAATAACCGTAGCCGGCAAACAGAAGCACCAGAGAACCGCCGCCACCATACAGGGCCAGCGGATTATCGAGGATCTCGTCGATCAAACTTGGTTCGGGTGCAGGCGGCGGCGCGGGTTTCACAGCCTTGGCCACAGCTTTGGGCGCAGCTTTGGCAAGGTCCGCAGCTTTCGCCGGCTCGCCGGCTTTGGCGGGTTCGCCGGTTGTTGCGACGTCGGCAGCTTTGGCGGGCTCAGGCGCCTTCGCCACGCCGGCCGCTTTGGCCGCTTCCGGCACCTTTGCGGGTTCCGCGACTTTGGCTGCTCCCGTTTTCGCCGCTTGCTGCTGCAATTGCGCCCCGGCTTGGCTCTTCAGTTCGAGCAGCTTCTGCATGTCCTGCACGTTCTTTTCGAGCATCGCGACGCGCTCGTTCGCTTCCTTGAGCGCTTTTTCTTTGGTGATCAGGTCTTCCTGCAGCCCCTCCGAGCTGCGCTTGGCGCCGGGCCTGCCCGGCTCCCCGGCCTTGGAGAGCTTGAGTTGATCCCCGGCCCCCTTGACTGGCGCGGGTTTGTCTTCGACCTGGGCCGTGATCTTGCCGCTCGCGCTCGGGCGGCGCGAATCCACCCTCTCCGGCGCGGCCGCAACTGCCGCACCCAGCTTGCGACGGTATTCGTTGAAATCCGCAGCCTGCGCGATCACCAGGCGCGTGGCGTCAGCCTGATCTACCGACGCCGCAGCACGCTCGTCGGGAATGTTGAGAATCTTGCCGGCGCGCAGGCGGTTGATATTGTTGCCATCGAATGCATCCGGATTGCTGCGATACAGTGCGATCAGCAATTGCTGCAAGCTGATGCCATCCAATTTATTCGCGTTGGCAATCTTAGTCAGCGTGTCGCCGCGTTTTACCTCGTAGCCAGCCTTCGCATCAGGTGCCGTCGCGGGTGCCGCCGGCGCAAGCGGCTTCTCCGCCACTGGTGCCTCGGCGCGCGGTTCGGGTTGGCTCGGCGCCTGGACGGGCTCGATCACCGGTGCGGCGGTAACCGCCGGCGCTGTTACCTCGGCTGCCGGCTGCGGTCCTTTGTATTCGGGAGGATCGAGCAGGAAAGTGTACTCGCGCACCAACCGGCCGGTGGACCAGTCGAGTTCCACCAGCAAGTCAACGAAGGGTTCGTTCATCGGCTGGGTGGAACTGACGACAATCACGTGGCGATCCTCGCCCCGCTGCGCGATGCTGAACTTGACCGACAGCAGCGCCTCACTGTACTCGATGTTGGCTTGCCGAAACGCCTCAGCGGGTGGCAGCCGTACGCTGAGAGTGTCCGCCTCGCCCTTTTGCACGAAGACCAATTCGATCTCCGCGTTCAAGCGCTGTCCCAAGCCGGAAAATACGGTCAGCTTCCCCAGCCCCGCAGCGACAGCAAGCGACGGCAGCAGAAACGCCAATACCACCACGATTGCTTTTATGACGGATTTACCCACCTTCCACCCCTGAAGACGTTTTGTGGACTAACTAAATTAACATCATAGCCTTAGCCTTGCAAGCTAATCTTTCTTGTCATGAAAGCGCCTCAAGCCGGGTATTTTTCAATCAGAAACCCTACTCAGCTCATTGCGCCGGACCTGGCTATTGCTGCTGGCGTGTTCGCCTCCGCCACAGGCGCTTTCTCGGCCAGCAGGATACGCAACATGCGGCGCAGGGGCTCGGCCGCTCCCCACAGCAGTTGATCGCCGACGGTGAACGCAGACAGATACTGCCCGCCCATGTTGAGCTTGCGCAGCCGGCCTACCGGCACATTCAGGTTGCCGGTTACTGCGGCGGGCGTAAGCTCGCGCATACTCGCTTCGCGTGTGTTCGGGATCACTTTCACCCAGTCATTGGCGGCGGCAAGAATGGCCTCGATCTCGGGGAGCGGCAGGTCACGCGTCAGCTTGATGGTGAGCGCCTGGCTGTGGCAACGCATTGCGCCGATGCGCACACAGATGCCGTCGATGGGGATCGGCCGGTTTTCGCGGGCGAGAATTTTATTGCCTTCGGCCTGGCCCTTCCACTCCTCGCGGCTCTGGCCGTTGCCCATTTCCTTGTCGATCCAGGGAATCAGACTGCCGGCGAGCGCCACGCCGAAATGCTCCTTGGGCAACGCATCGCCGCGCAGCATATCCGCCACCCTGCGGTCGATCTCCAGAATGGCCGACGCCGGATCGGCGAGCAGATCGCCGACCGAGGCGTGCGCCGCGCCCATCTGGGCGATCAACTCGCGCATGTTCTGCGCGCCGGCACCCGAGGCCGCCTGATAAGTCATCGCGGTCATCCACTCGATCAGCCCTTCCTTGAACAAGCCGTGCAGCGCCATCAACATCAGGCTCACGGTACAGTTGCCGCCGATATAGTTATTCACGCCGCGCCCGAGCGCGTCCCTGATCACCTGCAGGTTCACCGGATCGAGAATGATGACTGCATCATTTTTCATGCGCAGCGCCGATGCCGCGTCGACCCAGAAACCGGCCCAACCGGCCGCGCGCAGCTTCGGGTGAATTTCGTTGGTGTAATCGCCGCCCTGGCAGGTGACGATCACATCCATCCGCTTCAGGTCGGCGACGGATTTTGCATCTTTGAGCGGCTCCTTGCTCTCGCCGGGCCCCTTGCCGCCGACATTGGAAGTGGTGAAAAATACCGGATCTATATGCGCGAAATCATTTTCCGCCCGCATGCGGGCCATCAGCACCGAGCCCACCATGCCGCGCCAGCCTATAAAACCCACTTTTCTCATGACAGTCTTCCTGACAGAAACAATCCAATTCTAAACCCGCGCAAGCGAGTGGTGGGAGTAAGGAGAAGGAAAATCGGGGCATATGCTTTCGCTCCCGCCCGGGCTTCCCGTCGAATCACAACGCCGCCGCCACCGCATCGCCCATCTGCAGGGTGCCGATCTTTTCCGTCCCCGGCCGATGGATATCCGCCGTTCGCAACCCCCGCGCCAGCACTGTTGACACCGCGGCCTCGATGCGGTCCGCCGCCTGATCCTGGTTGAAACTGTAACGCAGCATCATCGCCGCCGAAAGTATGGTCGCCAGAGGATTCGCCAGGTTCTTGCCGGCGAGGTCGGGCGCCGAGCCATGGATGGGCTCGTATAGCCCCTTGTTGTTCGCGTCGAGCGAGGCAGAGG